>ERZ1034920.1917-NODE-1917-length-12474-cov-6.951204_pt1 | contig 12474 bp, 5 predicted proteins | sample MGYA00520688_ERZ1034920 | MGnify/ENA primary metagenome ERZ1034920 (study PRJEB33766, sample SAMN09781785) | gut metagenome | biome: gut microbiome | host: Homo sapiens | place: Madagascar | study: EMG produced TPA metagenomics assembly of the PRJNA485056 data...
CCTCCATCCGCCCCCGTCGGGTATCCTCGCCACCTTCTTGACGTCGACGTGCACGAGCTCGCCGGGCCGCTCGCGCTCGTAGCGCACGGGCGTCACGGACCCGCGGCGGCGCACCTCCCCGGTCACGCGGTCGACGTCGGCGAGCCGGGGCAGCCCCGCGCGCGCCACGATCCTGGCGCAGGTGCGCGCCGGAACGCCGGTCTCCGCCGCGAGCGCGAGCGGCGCGAGCAGCATCGAGAGCCTGGCGTCGAGGACCCTCTTCTCGGTCTCGGGCGGCGTCAGCCTCGCGAGCCTGCGCGGCCTGCTCGATCGGTCGGACATCGGCTCGCCGCGCCTGGCGCGGGCGAGCCGTTTGCTCGCGGTCTGGCGGCTGACGCCCATTTGGCGGGCGGCATCGGCCACGCCGGCGCCGGATTCCACGCGGGAGACCAAGGTCTCCCGCCCCCTGGGCGTCAATCTTGCGTTAGGATGCTGCGACATGGGATGGCCCTCTCTGCCGTAAGCCTAGACAACTCACAGCATGCGGGAGCCATCCCTATTTGTCATCTTTGGAGCGTAAACAACGTCTTGGCACTGAACAGCTAGCGCATCGGCGGTCGTGTGCCTCCCCTGGTCTGCTTTAGCAGTCCCGAAGTAAAGAAGACCTGGTTTTTCAAAAAATGCAAATGTTTGTCTTCGGGCACTTATGGCGGCTGATGGCGGCTGGTTTGCTCCTGCAAATCCATGTAGCCATGCGCCCCGTGTAAGCAAAGCCCTGGGGTATCGCGACTTTTCGTGCGAGCGACCTTCTGGGGCTGTTGCTTCACTATAGAAAAGAATTCTAGACACGCAATCTATGTGCCATCCTGTACAGAGGATGAGATCTTCGCCACAAGGGCATTCGCTCGCGACATCGCCTCGTAACACGTCGAGCCCCTCGGCTTGTGCAGCGTAGAGGGCGTCCCTGCCCTCGCCCTTTTACTCCTGCTTTGCGCATCGTGCCTATGCGAAGTCTGGCGTTGCGCCCAATAGAAATGGGGCGGCGTTGTGCCGCGTGTGCCCAAGTTGCATGAGCCAATAGTTGCGGGCGCATCGTCAGGAAGAACTTGGTTTGGACGATCTATAATGAACGGGTTTTGAAATTGGCCACGACGGTGGTGCGCACGGCGCGCGGGCGCGGGCGGTTTTGCTGCCGCGTCCAGGGGAATCGGGGTGAAAAGCCCCGGCTATACCAGTAACCGTAACTTCGCGAGGCAAGCACGATCGGACTTGCGCCTCGCGATCGAGTCGGAATACCTCCCGTCGAGTTGAAGGCCCTGGGAGAAAGGTTTCACAATGTCCGGTTCGCCTCGGCGGCATATGTCTGCGTATGCTCCATCCTCCGCGTCGAAGGTTCTCTCTCTTGTTCTTGCTGCGGTGTTGACGGTCGGCTTGATGCCGCTGCCTGCTTCGGCATCAAGCGACATGGAGCTGGAAAGCGTGCAGGCTCAGCAAGAAGAGCTTTCCGGGGGCAATGCCGTGCACGATGAGGCGAACCATGCCGAGGAAGATGGCGCTGAAGAGCATCATGAACGCTCGGATGCGACCGGCGGAAGCGGGGAAGGTTCCGATACCAGCAGCGACGCCGCGACATTCGCGACCGCGTCAGACGGGGATGTGGAAAATCCGACGGCTTCAAGCGGGGATGCCTCTTCCGCGTTGCAAACGAAAGAATCGGCTCCTGCAGCACTTGCTCTTGCCGAAAATGCCTACCTGCTTATCCAATCGCAGAAAGACCAGAATTCCACCTTCAGCTATGTGTCCGGTGCTACCTCGGCAGGCACTACGCTATGGGCAAACATGTATGAGCCTACTGGCTGCTATGGAGCCGATGTTGTGCCGGCGGAGGATGGCTGGCAGTATCAGTGGCTCATGAGCGATGCAAAATCCGGTAACGCGGGCGATTTCGAGCCCATCGCGGGTGCTACGGAGCAGAGCTATACGGTATCCGAGGACGTGGCGGGCAAATTCATCGCCGTGAAGGTGACGGTAGACGGCGTGGATTTCTTCGGTCCCCGAACGTCCTCGACTACGACCGATATCAACATGAACTACTTGCCCGGTCCCATTATGGGAGAGGGCATGGCCGAGCTATACAAGGTGTCGCTGAGCAATTCCAGCCCAAGCGTGGGCGAAATCCTTACTGCCACCGCCTACACCGATTGGTCCACCGAGGTGGGCGAGGGCGTGAACGTCACCTACACCTGGCAGCAGGGCGACTCTAGTTACGGGCCGTTCGCTGACATCGATGGTGCGGGCAATGGCAACACCTTCACACTCACTGCGGCTCAGCAGGGCAAGTATATCAAGGTCATCGCTTCTGCCGGCGTGAACGAGGAATCCACCACAACAGACGCCGTCATGGCGGAAGGCGCAATCAAGCTGGCGGGAGTCGAGATCGAGACGCCTGATTCGCTTCAGATGCCTGTTACGCTCACGGCAAAGGCATATACAGGCAGTTCGTACAGCCCCACCTATGTGGATAACAGCAAAGTCACCTATACGTGGAAATACGCCAAGACCGATTCCCCGAGCTATTCGACCACATGGACGACCATCGATGGGGAGACCGGCCCCACGCTTACCATCGATGGCGAGCAGTACGCTGGATGCTGCTTCACGGTGGCGGCCGTAGCTGGTGCCAACGAGGTGGAGCTGGGCTACTACAGCGCCGTGGGCCCTGTGAAGCTCGCCGGCCAGGTGGACATCTCTTCCGTGGTCATCCAGAACAAGGTCGACGGTACCTCGGTGTTCTGCGTGGGCGACACGGCGGTCGCCAAGGCGCGCGAGAAGGGCGCTGCGACCGGTGTCTATGTCGACCCCGGCTATTTGAACTACCAGTGGCAGGTCGCCGACACGAAGAACGGGTCTTATAGCGATATCCCGAACGCGACGGGCGAAGAACTTGCCATAGACGAGACCCTGGAAGGCAAGTACATCCAATGCGTCGTCTCGTCCAAAGTGGGGCAGAGCAGCTACACGCGCAGCGTGAACTTGCCCATTGCCAAGGCGGGTTCCATCAACGTGTCGTCGGTCACGCTGGACAAATCCGGCAAGGTCAACATCGGCGATACCATTACCGCCACGGCGCAAGCTTCGAAAGGCGATGTGACCGCAGAGGTCACGTGGTCGTGGTACTGGGGTGACAGCTCGTATGATACCGAGACCAAGATCACGGGCGCGAACACCAACACGCTGGAGGTGCCGGCCGAGCTCAACGGCAAGTATATCGAAGCGCGCGCCGACGGCGGCTTCGGCGAGGAAGATTCCGCAGCCGTGGGGCCTGTGGTGGCGCCCGGCGCGATCGAACTGTACAAGGTAGAGGTTTCCGGAAATGCCAAGGTCGGCAGCATACTCAGCGCCACCGCCTACAAGGACGGCGATTACTCCTATGTCCCGGTTGCATCGTCAGACACGGTTTCCTATCAGTGGCAGTATGCCGACACGAAGACGACGCAAGATACCGCTTTCAAGGATATCGCCAATGCGACGCAGGCGAGCTACACCATCGAAGACAGCATGGTGGGCAAGTACCTGCGTGTCGTAGCGACGAGCGAAAACGAGGTGGTGAGCACCGTTTCGCCCTCGTACTACGGCGAAACGAAAGTCGACCCGCTCGGTCCGGTGACGCTTGCCGGCCAGTACACGCTCACGGGTGTGGAGCTCGCATCCAGCGGCCAGGCTGCTCAAGTGGGCAACACCATCACGCCCACGGCCCTGGTAGCCGGCGAGTATTACGGCGATGACCCGGCGCCCGACGATGCCAAGCTCACGTTCAGCTGGCAGGTTCAGGGCGCAGGCGGCTGGGAGACGCTTGACGCCGCGCAGTACCCGTACGATGCGTCTGATGGCGCGCTCGAACTTGACGCCGCGTTGGAGGGAAAGACCCTGTGCGTGCAGGCGAGCGCACTTGACAATACCGTGATATCCGACAGCTTCACCGTGCTGCCTGCCGGCACGTACAATCTGCTGCGCGTGACCACCTCGCCCAGCATCAACAGCACGTATACCACGCTGCTCACGGGCGATATCGTGACGGCTAGCGTGCAGGCGCGCGGTTTGGATTCCACCTCGTCATACGGCGACGATGTCACCGGCGATGTGGATATCCGGTGGTACGTGGCAAACGCCCCGGACGGGGAGTTCTCGCCCCTCGACGGTGCTACTTCGGCATCGCTTGTCATCCCGGATTCGGCAGCGGGCAAGTACCTGAAGGTCGTGGCGAAAAGCGGTGGCTCCGAGGCTGAGCTGGTGGGGCAGACGGCCGTCGTCGGCAGCGATTCGCTTGCCGGCGTCGTGGCGAAGCTGGAAAGCGAAAGCGTGCGCCTGAGCCCGGTCTACGGCGAGGACGCGAACGTCAACGAGATGCTCGAGGCGGAGATTGCCGAACTGGGTTTCGACGGCGTGAACGTGCAGGTGAAGGAAGCCGAGTTCAGCACGACTTCCGATGCAGTCACGGTGGGCATCTCCGCGGCCGATGACGATACCAACGGCGACATCACGTTCGCGAATTTCCTGCCCGAAAACGCGTCAAGCTGGGGCAGCTACACCAGCCCGCGCCAGGCGAGCATCACCTTCGTGCTCTCCCGCGAAGGCGAGAACCCCGTCGAGTTCACGCCCTCGCTCAGAAGCGTCATCCCCTGGGACGAGGCTGCAGTGGCAGAAACCTTGCAGACGGCAGCTCAGCAGCTCGCCATTGGCTATGCAGACGGCGATTCTGCCGAATCCGTCACGCAAGACATGACCCTGCCGCACAGCATCGAGGCCGTGAGCTGGAGCACGAGCGTCTCCTGGTCCTCCGACAGCGAGGCCATCTCCGTCGAGGGCTATTCCTGGGACGACGAGAGCACGGGCGCGGTGGCGCGCTCTGCCGAAGACCAGCAGGTCACGTTGACCGCCACCGTTGGGTTCGGTGGATCCGACGTGCCCGAGACCACCGTCGAGGTGCCCTTCACGGTAACGGTGAAGGCGGATGCGTCCGCCATAGAAGAAGCCACGGCCGAACTGCAGGGAAAGATCGACGCCGCCTTCACGGCTGATGCGCTCACGTACTTCGAGGATGGCTCGAAGGTCGACTGCGGGCACGTGCACGGCGACCTGCAATTGCCGCGCACGAGCGTGCTGGACATCGACGGCAAGTACTATTCCGTCGTCTATTCCGCCTCGACCACCAACGTCCAGGTGAACGGGTACAAGGGCAACGTCTACCAGCCCCTACCCGATGCGGGTGCGGCGATAGTCGAGCTCACCCTCACGGTGACGAGCAAGGAGAACTCTGCCATCACGGCCGGCAAGACCATTGAGCTCTCCATCGAGCCGCTGGACGCGTCCGACATCGAAAACGAACTCGCGTTGATGGCGGCGGCCGAGGAAGGCTATGCCGCAGCGCTTGCCGCCGGGCAGGAAGAAGATGCCATCACGGCAGACCTCGACACTTTCCAGAAGGCGTACTTCGACGAGAACGGGACGCTTGCCTGGGCACGCAACTACACCGAGGCCGAGGATGCGGGCTACGGCATCATTCCCGACGAGCTGCCGGGCTACGACGACATGGGCACGCAGGGCTGGCGCACCTTCCGTTCCAGCAACTCGGCCATCATCGCACACGAGACGCTGCTTCTGGCAGGCCAGCCCGAGTACAACACGGAAGTCGCCGTCGACAGCGTGCTCTCTTCCGAGAAGTACGCGCGCTATGCGGAATACTACGCCGGCGATGCCACTTGGGGCTCTGCGTTCGCCCAGCTCGTCGACCAACCCGTCTCGGCTACCTTCAAGGTGACGGGGCGTACGGGCATCGATGACCCGAATGCGGGGCAGGAGCCCGAGACGCTGTCGGTTGACGTGAAGGTCACCGGCATTGCGGCCGAGAAACAGGATGGCAAGGCTGTCGCGGAAACGTGGATCCCCCTCACCGAGATGCAGGTGGAGCCCGGAACGAACGTGACGGCGTGGGATCTGTTCGCGAAAGCGTTGGACGGCGCCGGCTGCACCTACAGCCTCGATGGCGGGGTGCCCTATTCGGTGACTTCACCTGATGGGCGCACGTTGGCTATGTCTGACTCGGCCCCGTGGAGCTATTGGAGCTTCATTCTGAATGGCGAGTATGTCACGCAAATGGCCAATGCCTATGAGGTGCAAGACGGCGACTCCATCGAGCTGGTGTACGTGGACGGATCGGGCGTCACGCAACCTGAAGGCGATGTGACGCTGAACCCCGATGCTGAGCATCCCGACCTTGATGCGGCATGGGGCGGCTATGCCAACGGCGGCGCAGGTGCGGTGCTCGACGGCGTGGCAACGGCCACCGAGGGTACCGAGCTTGACTGGAAAGCCTCGCTGCTCACCGACGAGGAGAAGGCGGCTGGTGCGTCGTGCGCATATTCCGACCCGCTGATTCTGGGCGGCAAGATCTACGTGGTGTCTGGTTCTTCCACCTACGATGCCAACAACAATTGGGCCGAAACGAAGAGCCTTGCCCGGCTGCAGGTGATCGACCCCGCCACCGGCAAGGTGGAAAGCAGCGTCACCTTGGCGCGCGGGCTGGATTCCCAGTGCCGCATGGTTTACGGCAACGGCATCATCGTGGTGCCGCTGGCGGGCGGCTATCTGCAGGCGCTTTCGGCCTCCACGCTCGAGACCATGTGGGTGCTTCCTGCCATCGACGGCGCGCAAAGCGTTTCGTCGCTCACCGTTTCGGGTGACTACGTGTACGTTGCCACTGCCGACACGCTGGATTCCTCGTGGATGGTTTCTTCGGGCACGGTACGCCGCGTGAACCTGCTCACCGGCGCGCTGGCCGGCTCGCAGATCAACAATCAGGCGGGCTATTACTGGGCCGGCGGCATCACGGTGGGCGACTACTTCCTCATCGGCGACGATGCTGGCGAAATCGAGGTGTATGATGCAGCCTTCACCGAGGGCGCGCCTGCTTTGAGGTATCACTTCACCAACGCGGCGGTGCGCTCCACGCTTGTTGAGTCCGACGGGTTCATCTACGCGGTCACCAACGACGGCGTGCTGCACAAGTTCCAGTTTGCCGATGGCACGTTAAGCGAGGTGGGGAGCGTGAAGTTCGCTGTCTCAAGCACGTCTACGCCCACTATCGCAGACGGCAAGGCTTACGTGGGCGGTGCCGAGGCCGACTACACTGGCGTGCTGGCCGTCATCGATGTGGCGTCCATGAAAGCGGACCGCACCGTGACCACGTTTGCCAGCAGCACTGCGAAAGGCCAGCAGCTTCCCGCCGACGTGAAGAGCGCGCCATTGGTGTCGCAGCAAAGCGGCGGCACATACGTGTACTTCACCTGCAACAACTTGCCTGGCGGCTTGTACGTCTATAAGGAGGGTGATGCCGAGGCTGTGATGATGTATCTGCCCGATGCGGCTGATCAGAACTACTCGATGTCTTCGGTTTTTGCCGGCGCCGACGGCACGCTGTACTACATTAACGATTCCGGCACGTTGTTTGCGCTTGTCCCAGGTGGCGAGCTGCCGGCGTATGGCGGTGGGCAAGGGTCCAACCAAGGCGGCGATACGGGAACCACGGGCAATACGGGCAGCGACGGCGACGGTGATCAGGGTAGCAGTATGGGCAACCAGGACGGCAAGTGCGTTGTTGCCGCGCCGCTGATTTTGATGGGCAATCCGGCTGCTTCTGAAAATGCGACAGCTCAGGTGCTCGAAGCTGCGCAAGGCGAGTCGGTTGCCGCTGCCGCCAACACCGACGGCGATGGTGCGCAACCGAAGTCTTTCGGCGAAGACGGTCTTGGCGGTACGAGCTTCGACCACGCGGCGGGCATTCCCTTCTGGCTGCCTCTTTTGGGCATAATCGTGGGTGTTGCGGGTTTGGTGACAGTGGTTCTGTGGGTTGCCAAGTCGCGCCGCCGTTCCTAGCGTATGTCTCATTGTGTCGAAGGAGACTGGCATGACCGATCAAGAGAAGCGAACCTCCGCTATTTACGCGGGGCTCGATAACGCGGAGGACAATACGAGTGCGGCGGCGAGCAGGGCTCCCGCGTCGAGCGGTGGACCGCGCAAGCTGGGGGCTGCCGCCAAGGCGGTGATCGCCCTTGTGGTAGTTGTCTGCACTGCGCTCATCGGCGTGAGTGCGTTCGCGCTGGCGGGCGGCTTCGATGCCGCAGCTTCAAGCGATTCTTCCCCGAGCACTGCTGAGCAGGCAGCTGAGGGAGAGACTGTCGAACAGGAGCAGGGCGCGAGCGCTGCCGACGAAGCTACGCAGGATGACAGCTCAGCCGCTGCTGATGGCAGCGTTTCCGCAGATCAGAACGCGGGCGATGCTTCAACAGGCCAAACTGGCACGGCAGTGCAAGGCGGTTCGGGCGACACGGGGTCTTCCGGATCGAGCGGACTGGGAGCGGCATCGGGCGGCTCTTCGGGGTCTTCGCCTTCCTACAGTCCCGCCCCGTCCACTATAAGCGTTACGGTTTCTGTCGACTCCAGTGCGGTTGGGTCGCCGGTGTCGCTCGTCACCTCGGTGACGCTGAATCAAGGTGCTACGGCGTATGACGCGCTGGCGGCAACCGGTATCGGTCTGAACCCGCGCAGCACGCAGTTCGGCATCTATGTTGCTTCGATTGGGGGCTTGGCCGAAAAGGAACACGGCTCCATGAGCGGATGGACCTATTACGTCAACGGGGCGTATATCAACAAGGCGGCTAGCGCAACCATGCTCAAGAACGGTGATGCGGTTTCGTGGGTATATATCACGGGCGAGTAAATCGACGGGACGGCGGTATGCGCGGAGCGGGCGGACCGGCGTTGGGAGGCGCGCTATGAACGAGGCGAAGCCCAATGCATTTCAAACTTATCATCCGGTGGTGGCGTTCGTGTTTCTGGCGTGTGCCATCGTCATCTCGATGGCGGCGCTGCAGCCGGTGTTCTGCGTGCTGTCGCTGGCAGGTGCATTCGCATGCTCGTGCGTGACGCGCGGGATGCGTCGCGCGATGCGCTCGCTTGGGTGGGCGGTGCCTCTCATGCTCATCGTGACGATGGCGAATCCCCTCTTTTCCGCCTCGGGATCCACCGAGCTTTTTCGCGTGGGGTCGATGGCGGTTTATGCGGAATCGCTTGTGTACGGCGCGTGTTCGGGGTCCATGCTGGCGAGCGTGTTCCTGTGGTTTGGATGCTATTCCGCATGCATGACCAGCGCAAATACCATGATGCTGCTCGGCAACGTGTTGCCGGTGATCTCTCTTATGGTGTCGCAGGTGATGCGCCTGGTGCCACAGTTCGTGAAACGCGGGCGCAACGTGGCGTCTGCCCAAGATGCTGCGAGCGCCGCCGCGCCCCGCACCGCGCGCGAGCAAGCGACGAGCAGGTTGCGCATAGTGAACGTGCTCATGAGCTGGGGCATGGAAGACGGCATCGAGCGCAGCGACGCCATGCAGGCACGCGGCTATGATTGCGGAACGCGGCGCACCACGTACAAGCGCTACCGGTTCGGGCGCGCCGATGCGCTGGTGCTCGCCGTGGTGTCGGCGCTGGCGGCTGCGTCGGGTGCGTGTGCGCTGGCGGTGTGCCTGCGCTTCTCGTTCTATCCGGTGATTTCAGGCTGGGGCACGTGGTGGGCGTATCTTCCCTACGCGCTGCTTATGGCGTTGCCCGTGGCGCTGCAGGTGAAGGAGTGGTGGCTGTGGTGGAAGTGACAGTGCGTAGCGGGGGGTGCATCGATGGGCGTTACGACGGCGTGGGCGATGCGTCTGGTGCGCATGATGCAGTCGCGCGCGATGCTGCTGACAGAACGAACGGAACCGCGCCGCGCGACGGCGCCGAAGCGGGGGGCGCAGCGCGTGAGCCCGTCGTGAAGGTAGGCGGCTTCTCGTTCGCTTACGAGCTTGAGGACGGCGCCTTCCGCACCGTTCTCTCCGATATGTCGCTGGAGGTCGAATGCGGCGCATTTTGCGTGATCGTGGGCCCCACTGGCTGCGGGAAGACCACGCTTCTGCGCTCGCTCAAGCCCGAGCTGGCGCCCGTGGGCAAGCGGGCAGGGTCGATCGAGGTGGCAGGCATATCCTTGCTGCGCGACGGCAATTCGGTGCCTGAGCGCGCTGGTGGCATGGATCGCCGCACGTCGGCGTCGCAGGTGGGTTTTGTCATGCAGGATCCCGACATGCAGATCGTGTGCGATACCGTGTGGCACGAACTTGCCTTCGGGCTGGAGAACCTCGGCGTGCCGCAGGACCAGATGCGCCGGCGCGTGGCAGAGGTGGCGCATTTCTTCGGCATCGAGCCGTGGGTGCGTCAATCGACCGAGAGCCTCTCGGGCGGGCAGAAGCAGATTGTGAATTTGGCTGCGGTATTGGCGCTGCGCCCGCGTCTGCTGTTGCTCGACGAGCCCACGGCGCAACTCGATCCCAATGCGCTGCGGCGTTTCCTATTTCTGCTGGCTCGTGTGAACCGTGAGCTGGGCATTACCGTGGTAATGGCAACGCATGCGCCCGAGGACGTGGCCGACTACGCGACGCAGGTGGTCACCGTGGGCGAGGTGGGCGCGCTGGGCAAGCGGGCCGATCTCGCAGGTGAACTGGAGGCGCGCTGGACGGAGCGCAGTGCGGTGCTGATGCATGCCGACGTGGCGTTGGAGGCGCGCGGTGCGTGCTTCCGCTACAAACGGGAAGAGGAATGGGTGCTGCGTGGGCTGGACATGCGCGTTGCGCGCGGCAGCGTGCATGTGGTGGCGGGCGGCAACGGCTCGGGCAAGTCCACGCTGCTGAAGCTACTCGCTGACGTGCTGAAGCCCCAGCGCGGGTCGGTGTGCAACCAGCTGGCGAGCGTGCAGGCGTTGATGCCGCAGGACCCGAAGGCGCTGTTCGTATGCGACACGGTGGTCGAGGAGCTCGCCGAATGGCAATCGCGGTGCGGCTACGGTGAGGCCGAGATACGCGTGGCGCTCGAACGGTTCGATCTTGCCGAGCATGCTGCACAGCATCCGTACGACCTTTCGGGCGGTCAGCGGCAGAAGCTTGCCATGGCGAAGCTTTTGTTGACAGACCCGCAGCTGCTGTTCCTTGACGAGCCTACAAAGGGCCTCGATCCCACATCGTGCGCCGACGTGGTGCGTCTTCTGCGCGCGCTTGCCGACGAGGGGCGTACGGTGGTGCTGGTGACGCACGATTTGGACTTTGCCTTCGCCGTGGCCGATGACGTGTCGATGGTGTTCGATGGCGAACTTGCCTGCACCGAGCCTGCGCGCGCGTTCTTCGATAACAACTTGGTGTACTGCCCCAACGCCGAGTCGCGCCTGTTCGGGGAGCTGTTGCGATGAGCGCGTCGAAGGAAAAGGGTGCGTGTGGGGACCAAGCGCGCGGTGCGGAAGAGGCGCGAGGGGTGTTGACGGCGGGGTATTCCGTTGATGCTGATTCGGCAACGCCCAAGCCGCATAGGGTGCGCTCTGCTGTAGCGGAGGCCGTGTCGATTGCGGGCGTGCCGTTGGTGCTGGTTGCGTGCATCGCATTGCATATCGAGCAAACGGCGGTGTTGTCACTGGCGGTGGTGCTCGGATGTCTGCTGCTGTTTTTCGCGGGCTTCGAGCAAGCGCTCCCCCGTCTGCGCGACACCATGCCTGTGGCGGTGCTCGCCGCGCTCGGCGCTGCGGGGCGCATTCTCTTCGCACCCGTTCCCGATTTCAAGCCCGTCTCGGCGATTGCGATCATCGCGGGTGCGGCGTTTGGACGTCGCAGCGGTTTTCTCGTGGGGGCGCTCGCGGCGCTCGTGTCGAACTTCTTCTTCGGGCAGGGCCCGTGGACGCCGTGGCAGATGTACGCCTGGGGGCTCGTGGGGTACCTCGGCGGCGTGCTCGTGCAGACGGGTGCGTTCGAGCGTCGGCCCGTGCTGCTCGGCTACGGTTTTCTGTCGGGGCTGTTGTTTGGGGCGATCGTGAACCTGTGGAGCATTGTCGGCTTCTACCATCCTGAAACGTTCGCACAGGCGCTCGTGGTGTATGCCGCCGCGCTGCCGCTCGACGTGGTGCACGGCGTGGCGACGGTGGTGTTCCTCGCGGTGCTCTATCGTCCGTGGCAGCGCAAGCTCGCGCGGGTGAAGCGCAAGTACGGCCTCATGCGCGACGGGAATGCGTAAGCGCTCCTCCAACGGAATTCGCGTACGCGAGAGGTGTGCGTTTCGGGGGGGGCTCGTTCGGGCGCGGGACGCACGCTTCATGGCGTTTGCGCTCCCGAACGCGAGGTTGGGCGTGGGACGCGCGTTCCGCGGCGCTTGCGTGCGAGGGTCATCGTGCCGCCCTTCCCTGGTGCGCGTACGGGGCGCGCCCCGATTTGCGAGTCTTTGCGTTTGGCGCGGCGATGCTGCTGGCGGGTGCTGTCTTCTGCGTATGCGAGATCTTCCAACGTTCGGCTTTTTTGCCAAAACGCGGCAAAAATTACGTTTGGGGGGTGCGGACAAAAAGTTGGACGCCGCAGGGCGTTCGGGAAGGGGTCCGCA
>ERZ1034920.1920-NODE-1920-length-12469-cov-19.749638_pt1 | contig 12469 bp, 12 predicted proteins | sample MGYA00520688_ERZ1034920 | MGnify/ENA primary metagenome ERZ1034920 (study PRJEB33766, sample SAMN09781785) | gut metagenome | biome: gut microbiome | host: Homo sapiens | place: Madagascar | study: EMG produced TPA metagenomics assembly of the PRJNA485056 data...
AGGGACTTTCACCCATTAGATTACACCCATGCCGGGCGCACCCCCCTATCCGGCTGCGCCGGACTTCCCCCTATTCAGGGGGCAGAACAACCCGCGCTTAGCATAGAGCGACTTATGAGATTACAGCCTCGTGGAGCTTTGTTGTGCCCCCGCTTGCGGGGGAAAGGTGGTGCCGTCAGGCACCAAAGGGGGAAGCGCCGGAATGGTAAAAAGCACTTATGTCTCATATTCCCCATGTTCCCTTCTGCTGGATGGGCCGCCTTCGGCGGCATGGGCTCGCTCAGCTCGCCACCCCCTATCCGGCTGCGCCGGACTTCCTATTCAGGGGGCAGAATAACCTCTCTACGCTTGCCTGCGGTGTCATGCAGCACATATCCATAGTATTCCAGCCGGCAGCGGCAAAAAGAGCAGCCCCATGGGAGGGCTGCTCTTTTTGTATCAGTTGGTCTTATTGCTGTCGGACTCTGATGGTTTTGCGGCATTCTTGCCGGTAATCCGGTCAAGGAGTTTGTTTCCGGCGTTTTTATTATCTTTAGCCGCTTTATCGTCTTTCTTCTTGTCGTCTTCTTTCTTCTTGGCTTCCGCTTCTTTGGCTGCCTGGGCGGCTCTGGCTTTGGCCAGTTCGGCGCGGACGGATTCGGGGACGGAGAAGGACTTGGTCTTGTAGGCGGAGAGGGCCTGTTTCATGAAGTCTCTCCAGATGGCTGCAGGGACGGTGCCGCCGGTGTAGCCGGCGTTTGTATTGGTATCGTCGCCGATCCATACGGCGGTGACCAGTTCGGGGGTGTAGCCTACGAACCATGCGTCGTGTTCGTCGTCGGTGGTGCCTGTCTTGCCGGCTGCGGTGCGGCCGATGTAAGCGTTGCCGCCGGTGCCGCGGGAGATGACTTCTTCCAGGATGCTGGTGAGGCGGTAGACTGCATTTTCGTTGACTACCTGTTTGCCTTCCTGTTTGCCGGAGTGGTCTTCCAGCACGTTGCCGTTTCTATCTACCACTTTCAGAATGGCGGTGGGTTCGATGAGTTTGCCGTCGTTGGCGAAGACACTGTAGGCCTTGGCCATGTCGTAGACGGAGACGCCGTTGGTGAGGCCGCCGATGGAGGCTGCCAGGTTGTCATCATTTCTCTTGCCGTCTTTCACCAGGGTGGAAATGCCGCAGGCTTCGGCGGTGTCAAGGATTTTCTTCATGCCCACTTTATTGGCCAGGTCGATGGTGGGGATATTCATGGAGTGAATCAGCGCTTCTTCCAGGGTGACCTGTCCGCCGGAGGTGCCGCCGTAGTTTTTCGGGGTCCATCCGCCGCCGTAGGTTTTCTTTTCGTTGCTTACGGTATCGTAGGGGCTGAATTTGTTTTCAAAGGCAGTGAGGTATACGAAGGGTTTGAAGGCGGATCCCGGCTGGCGCACCATCTGGGTGGCGCGGTTGAAATGGTCTTCTCCCCGGCCGCCTACCATGGCTTTGATGTGGCCGGTGCCTACTTCGATGGACATGAGGGCGCCCTGGGGCTGGGTGAGTCCTTTGGCATCCTTGCTTCCTTTCGGCAGGTCTGCCTTCAGAGCCTGTTCTGCTTCTTTCTGCATGTCCAGGTCCAGGGTGGTATATACCTGGAGGCCTTCTTTGTAGATGGCGTCGGAGTCGTATTTATCGCTGATGGTCTGGATGACGTAGCTTACGAAATAGGACGCCGTGCTGTCGGTGCCTTTGGAGGCCTGGGGTTTGGCCAGGTGCAGGTCTGCTTTCTTGGCAGCCTGGGCGTCGGCTTCGGAAATATAGCCGTACTTGGCCATCTGGTCAAGCACAATGCCCTGACGGTACTTGGCCGCTTCCAGGCTGCGGAAGGGGGAGTAGTAGTTCGGGCTGTTGGGAAGACCTGCCAGCATAGCGCACTGGGGCAGGGTGAGGTCTTTTACGTCTTTGCCGAAGTAAACCCGGGAGGCGGTCTGGATGCCGTAGCATCCCTGGCCGAAGTAAATCTGGTTCATGTACATTTCAAGAATCTGTTTCTTAGTGTACTTGTTTTCAATCTGGAGGGCCAGTACCACTTCCAGGAGTTTTCTCTTCAGTGTCTGTTCCTGGGTGAGGAAGGCGTTTCTTGCCAGCTGCTGGGTAATGGTGGAGCCGCCCTGGCCGGTGGCGTTGCGGGTAACCACGTTGGCCCATACGGCACGGAGGATGCCCCGGGGGTCCACGCCGTGGTGTTCATAGAACCGCACGTCTTCTGCTGCCACGAAGGCATTCTGCAGGTTCTGCGGCACTTCCGTAATGGGCACGGGAATGCGGTTTTCCTCTGCATGGACGGTGGTAATGAGGCGGCCTTTATCATCGTAAATGCGGGATGAGGCGTTAGGCTGGATATTGGCGGTCACATCAGGGAGATGTTTGGAAACGGACACGAAAAAACCCGCCGCCGCTCCGGCTCCTGCAATCATGACGATGACCACAAGAAATACAAAAATCCTCTTCACAAAGGACGATTTCTTCGGCGGTCTTTCCCGTCGTATATCGGAATTCTTCATATAATACGCTCCTATATAAAATCACTTTCCCCTGCATGCCAGGAAGGCTATGCAGGCATATAGTCGCTTATATTATACCACAGGAAGAAAAAGGACGCTTTGCGTCCTTTTTCCGGGTTCAGAGGGTTCAAAGGGAAGGGTTCTTAGGATTGACAGGCCTTCGGCCTGAGGGTTCTCAGGTTTGACGGCCCGCCGGGCCGAGGGTTGTGGTATCGCCCTATGGGGCGATGAGTATATATACCGCCTCCGGCGGCAGTCCACAACCCGCAGGCCATTGGGTCTGTCAAACGCAAGCCCCCTTGGGCCGAAAGGGAAAAAGGGTTCAGAGGGTTCAGAGGGTTCAAAAGGTTCAAAGGGTTCAAAGGGTGGTGGATTGCCCTTCGGGCAATGTCCCATGTGGCCCCTCTGCCTAGCGCCCATAGTGCCCCCGCTTGCGGGGTGGCAAAGGAACTGGATTTGTAGGGGAGCATAGCGACCCGAAAATCCAGTGACATGCTTCCCTTTGGGTAAAGGTGGTGCCGCAGGCACCAAAGGGGGCAGCGACGGAATGGTAAAAGGCACTTATGCCTCATATTCCCCATGTTCCCCTTCTGCTGAATTGGCCGACTTACACGGTCAGCCGACTAAAAGGAAGGCCTCTTATTGGGCAGGCTAGAGGCCAACTTCGGCTGACTTGGAGGTCCTATGCAGGACCTCCACAGCCACCCCCTATCCGGCTGCGCCGGACTTCCCCCTATTCAGGGGGCAGAATAACCTCTCCATGCTTTCCTGCAGTGTCCCATGTGGCACAATGCCCCGCATCCATAGTTCCCCCCGCTTGCTGGAGAAAGGCCCGCCAAACCTGCGGGCGCAGACAGCCTCACTCTCTTCCAAGGGCCAGTTTCATAAATTCCCCTCTCAGGGCGCTGTCTTCTTTGAAGGCGCCGGAGGAGGCGATGGTTCTTGTCTTTGTACCGGGCTTCTTAATGCCCCGGGCGGTCATGCAGGAGTGTTCTCCTTCGATGTAGACGATAATGTCCGGGGAGCCGGTGACCATTTTCATAATGTCCCGGATGTCGGTGCCGATGCGTTCCTGAATCTGGAAGCGCTTGGATACGGCGTCGGCAATGCGGGCGATTTTGGAAAGGCCGATGACCCGGCCGTGGGGGATGTATCCTACGGCGGCTTTCATGTTGTACATGAGGGCAATGTGGTGTTCACAGTGGGAAAAGATGGAAATATCTTTCACCACCACCATGTCGTTTTCCGGGGTGGCAAAGGTTTTTTCAAATTCCCTGGCAATGTCCTCATTGGACACGGCGGTGTAGGCGAACTGTTCCGCCATCATGTCGGCAAACCGCTTCGGTGTTTCCAAAAGTCCTTCTCTGTCCGGGTCGTCTCCCACGGCTTCGATAATCAGCCGGGCTGCCTGTTCCAGTTTTTCCAAATCCATATCAAACGCCTCTCCTGTCCGGGTCCCATATGATTTTATGAAGCTGCACCTGGACCCGTACATCCTGCAGCTGATGATTTCTTACATATTCCACCAGTTCATCCGGCCGGATCCGTCCCCATACGGGGCTTACAAAGAACTGGGGATGATGGTTCTTCGGGAAATGGTGATTCACGATTTCCTTCATTTCATCCAGATCCTCTTCAGAGCTCACCACAAATTTCAGCACGTCCTCTTTCGTAAGGAGTTTGAAATTGTCCGGATTCATATGGGATTTCATGCCGCTTCCGCTGCATTTGAAATCCATGGTGTAGAAAACCCCTTCCGGCCGCTCCCGCCACAGGGGCACGGCACCGTTGGTTTCTATATTGATGTCATAGCCTTTTTCTCCCAGCACTTCGCAGAGATGATGAAGGGGATGAAGCATGGGTTCCCCGCCGGTGATGGTGAGGCGCTTCCAGGGAAACGCGCGGATGCGCGATACCACTTCCTCCTCCGTCAGCGCTTCCGCCGTGTCTTCCAGTGTAAGGGAATAGGCGGTGTCGCAGTAGCTGCAGCGAAGGTTGCAGCCTGCCAGACGGAGGAAAACGGCCATGAAGCCTGTCCTTTTCCCTTCTCCGTCAATGCTGTCGAAAATTTCGGTCACATGGAAGAGACCGTCATCGTAGGCATAGTTATTTCTCATAGGTAGCCACGTTTCCTTCCGTTTCCTGTACGGAAACGCGGATGCAGTGGGGAATATGGTCGCAAATCCACTTGGCCATGTTCTCTGCGGTAGGGTTCAGGTCGCCCAGCACATCGTTAATAAGATGGTGGTCAAACTGGTTCACGATTTCCTTGATTTTGCTGAAATCCACCACCATGCCGTTCTTGTCCAGGGTGTCATTCTGCACGGTCACCGTGATGATCCAGTTGTGGCCGTGAAGGTTGGTGCACTTGCTTTCATAGTCCAGGTGCAGGAAATGGGCACCGGAAATTTCCATTCTTTTGGTTACAGTAAACATGTATTGTTCCTTTCATAATGGGGCCGCTTCGCGGCCCGGGTCCTGCGCCCTTTGGGCGCAAAGGGGCGCGGCTTCGCCGCAGGTTGTGTAGAAGGGTTGTGTAAAAAGGTTCTTAAGATTGACCGGCCTTTGGTCCGGAGGGTTCTTAGGTTTGACAGCCCCTGCGGGGCTGAGGGTTGTGGTATCGCCCTTACGGGCGATGAGTATGTATGCCGCCGAAGGCGGCAATAAAATGGCGCCGAGAGACGCCCACCTCGCCAGCGATATTATATAACTACCCTGGGCGCAGCCCTCAAACAGTCCGGGAGTCGGCAGCCGGTCCCGGACAGAACCCTGGCAGCCCAGGGCCGTAAGGCCCGTCGGCTGCCTCAACCCTCGCGCCCATATGGGCGTCAACCTTCGGGAATACTGTCGAGCGCCCGATTGACAGCTAATCCAATGCCGGATCTTTGACTCCGTTGGCGGCGAAGGCGGCGGCCCGGTCTATGCAGGTGCCGCAGGTGCCGCAGGGTTTGTCTCCTCCTTCGTAGCAGCTCCAGGTAAGTTCGTAGGGGGTCTTCAGTTTGAGGCCTGTGGCCACTACGCCGGCCTTGTTCATTTCCGCGAAGGGAAAGACCAGGTGCACTTTGCCGTAGGTGCCGATGCGGATGGCTTCTCCCATGTGCTTGAGGAAGGGTTCGCTGCAGTCTGCATAGGCATCGCCGGCGGCATCGTCGGCGTGGGCACCGATGTAGATGTCCACGTCATCGTCTTCAAAAAGGGAAGCGGCCAGGGAAGCGGCGGTGGACAGCATGAGGCCGTTCCGGAAGGGCACGTAGGTGGACACTTTTCCTTCTCCGTTTTCCGCAATCTGCTGGGCATAGCTCTTGTGTACGATTTCCTCGGTGGAATTTTCCAGAAGAGAGCAGTTGGAATACTGAAAAATCTGGGACAGGTCGAATTCATAATGCTTCAGATGGTAGTACTCCGCCACCTTCCGGGCCGCCAGGATTTCCTTCTTATGCTTCTGCCCATAAAAAATAGAAGCAGTCACAACATTGTCTGCTCCCAGTCTGTCAACAGCCAGGGAAACGCAGGTGGTAGAATCCACGCCTCCGCTGGATAATATAATCGCTTTTTTCATCTTTCCTCCTGTTTTTTAGAGTTGGTTAACAGATGACAACTGAGAAATATAAATATAGTGTATTATAGCACTCTTTGGGGGTGGGGTGCAAAGGGAAAAGGGCTGCGGAGCGGCCCGGGTTCAGAGGGTTCAGAGGGAGAAGGTTAACGGGGCTTTGCCCCGAGGGTTCTTAAGGTTCTTAGGTTTGACGGGCCCTGTGGGCCCGAGGGTTGTGGATTGCCGCTGCGCGGCAATAAGTTTTATATGCCGCCTGCCGGCGGGCTGTTCAGCCCAGAGTATCCATGTGCCTTGCTGCCGGGCGCCCCGCGCCACTTCGCGGCCCTCTCCCCCTGAAAGGGATTGCAAGGGCATTGCGGTCAGCGGTCAGCGGTCAGCCGATAGCCGATAGCCGACAGCCGTTCCCTATCCCCTCCACTTTCTGAAGAAATCTTCCGCTGCCTTTCTAAGATACTTTCCCGGTTCTTTCATGGCTTTTTCTATCTCTTCTCCAGACGATGCCCCACAGACGGAAAAAGCGCCCTGCTCCAGAAGGGTTTCCCATCCCTCTCCCAGGGAACCGGAGAGGACAGCACAGGGGACGTTCCATTTCCTGCAGCGATTGGCTATGGCACCGGTGATTTTTCCTTCTCCGCTCTGGCCGTCGCTTCTTCCTTCTCCTGTGACCACCAGGTCTGCGTCCTGCAGATATTTGTCAAAGCCTGCAATGCGCAGCATTTCTTCGGCTCCCGATACCATGCGGCCATGCAGGAAGAGGGCCAGGGCGGCGCCCAGACCGCCGGCAGCGCCGCTTCCGGGGATGGCGTCTGCATTCTTCCCGAAGGTTTCCTCCAGTATATTCCTGTAATGCACCATGCCCTTTTCCAGTTCTTCCACCATGGCAGAGTCCGCTCCTTTCTGTGGTGCGAAGGCCCGGGCCGCGCCCCTTTCTCCGCAGAGGGGATTTTTTACGTCGCTCAGGACGATGACCTCCGTTTCCGCCAGGAGGGGATGGCGGCGGGAGAATTCAATCGCTTCCACCTGCCTAAGGGAGGCGCCCCTCCCCGGCAGCTCTCTGCCCTCTTTATCAAGGAAACGGATGCCCAGGGCTTCCATGGCTCCCATGCCGCCGTCGCAGGTGGCAGAGCCGCCGATGCCCAGGATAATGGTGCGGGCTCCCGCTTCCATGGCGCGTGCCATCATCTCGCCGGTGCCAAAGGTTGATGTAAGGAGAGGGTTTCTCTTTTCTTCAGGGACCAGCATAAGTCCTGAAGCTTCCGCCATTTCCATAATGGCCCGGTTTCCGGAAAGCCTTCCGTAGAAAGCATTGACCGGTTCTCCCAAAGGACCTCTTACGGAAAGAAATACCTTCTCTCCCGCTGTGCACTGAAGCACCGCCTCCACCGTCCCTTCGCCGCCGTCGGCCATGGGAAGGACGTCCACAGAAGAGGCAGGAAAGACGGACCTGGCCGCCTCTTTGATGATGGTTCCCGCCTCCAGGGAAGAAAGGGTTCCTTTGAAGGAATCCGGAGCTATGATGATGTGCATGATGGCTCCTTTCGTAATGGGCCGCCGGGCGGTCCTGCGCCCAAAGGGCGCACAAGGTTCTTAAGATTGACCGGCCCTTTGGGCCGGAAGGTCCTTGGGTTTGACAGCGGCTGCGCCGCTGAGGGTTGTGGATTGCCGCTGCGCGGCAATAAGTTTTATATGCCGCCTGCCGGCGGGCTGTTCAGCTCAGAGTATCAATGTGCCTTGCAGCCTCGTACACCCCCTCGCCACTTCGTGGCCCTCTCCCCCTGAAAGGGGGCGCAAGGGCGCTGCGGAGCGGCCTTGCGGAAAGCGGACAGCGGCCCCCTATCACTCCAGCTCTCCAGCTCACCAGCTCACTATCTCACTCATCCACCGGGTGGATACCGTGGATTTCTTTAACTACCCTGTGCAGGCGGCAGGGGCCGTAGGAGGAGAGAATCTTCAAAAATTCATCCCTTTTTTCTTCGCTTTGGAAGTGGGCGTCGATGAAGACGCATCCCCCTTCCGTTTCATAGCAGTGAAGGATATGGTACTCCGTGGTGTGGACGAAGCGGTAAAAATCATCCATTCTGCCCTCGCAGGGATTCAGGGTGAAAAGGCCGTGGACGGTGTAGCCGAAGACGGGGCAGTTCACATTCACCGTATACCGCTCCACCACCCCCAGGTCCTGCAGCCGTTCCAGCCGGTTCTTAGCGGCCTGGCCGGTCATGTACACTTTCTTTCCCAGCTCCGTCATGGATATGCGGCTGTTTTTCTTCAGTTCATTGATAATCTTCCTGTCCGTGTCATCCAGTTCCTTAGAAATCACTGATACCGCCTCCTTTCTTTTCCCCCCTATTATATCATCGGGAGAAAAGGATTTTTCACAGCCGCCTTCCATTTCCTCCCGCCCCTGTAAAAAATCTATCAATTCCCTGTAAATTCCTGTTGGCAGGAGAGGCCGAAATGGTATAAAATATAAACGACCGAGTTTTGAGAAGTCTGTGATGAAGGAAAGGGGGGACATGATGACATATTTCTATCCCGCCATATTTGAACACCATGATAAAGACGACATGTTTACCGCCGTATTTCCGGATCTGCCGGGCTGCCAGGCCCAGGGCCGTTCCATGGATGAGACGGCAAAAAAGGCAAGGGATGCCCTGGCCGCTTCTCTTTTGGAAATGGAAGAAAAGGAAATTTCCATTCCCCTGCCTTCCGATGAACGACTTCTCCAGCGCCGTCTGAGACATGCCAAGGTGTGCGTCATGCTGGTAGACATGAATTCCTACCGTGCCTTCAGGGCTTATAAAGTGAAAAATGCAGAAACCAAATCCGCCGAGTGGGCTGCCTCTGCCAGAAAGGGCAGAAAGGCCGGCTTCTTCGCCCGGGTCTTTGGTCTGAGATAATATAAAAGAGCAGTGAAAAGAAATTTCTTTTCCTGCTCTTTTTTGTATGCCTTACAGGGCTCTCAATATGGTGCCGCCGCCGATGAGCCTGTCATCGTCGTAGAATACCACGGACTGGCCGGTGGTGATGGCCCGCTGGAGTTCGTCAAATTTCACCACTGCCCGGCCGTTTCTTTCCAAAGTTACCGTGCAGTCATGAACCTTGATACCGTAGCGGATTTTCGCCTGGCAGCGGAACTCCTCCGCCGGCGCCTCACCGTCGGTGAAGTGGAGTTCGTCCGCCAGGAGACGGGTGCGGAAGAGATCATCGTTTTCTCCTACCACCACCTGGTTCTTGTCAGGGCGAAGGGCCGTCACATAGAGCGGCGTCCTGGCCGCAATGCCCAGGCCCTTCCGCTGGCCGATGGTGTAGTAGGGAATGCCCCGGTGCTGTCCCAGCACCCTTCCCTTTTTATCCACAATATCCCCCGGCCGGAAGGCTTCGGGCGCGTGGTTTTTCAGAAATTCCACGTAGGAGCTTTCGCTGGTGAGGAAGCATATATCCTGGGACTCCGCCTTGTTATAGGTGGGCAGCCCCTTTTCTTTGGAAATCCGGCGGGTGTCCTTTTTGAAGGTGCGGCCCAGGGGGAAGATAATGTGGGCCAGCTGGTCCTGGGTCAAATGGTACATCATGTAGGACTGGTCCTTGCCCAGGTCGATGCCCTTGTGCACTTCATATTTCTGCCGCTCCGGATTGTAAAGAATGCGGGCATAATGGCCGGTGGCGAAATAGGGAGCGTCGAAGGCCTTCCGCACTTCGTCATAAAAGAGGCCGAACTTGACCTTGAAATCGCACATCATGCAGGGATTGGGAGTCATGCCCCTGGCATAGGCATCGATGAAATAGGAAAGCACATACTGCTGATAGGCCTCCCTCACATCCACTACCTTGAAGGGAATGCCGATGAAATCGGCCATGCTTCTGGCCCCTTCGATTTCCTCATCCTGTCCCTCAAACTGGTACATGGTAGCACCGCAGACCTCGTACCCCTGCTCCAGAAGGAGCCGGGCAGTCAAAGTGCTGTCCACACCGCCGGACATGGCTACAACTACTTTCTTCTTTTCTGTCATTTGAAATCCTTTCTCGAAAGGCAGTGCTGCCTTCCATAAACCATCATTCCGGGAAATCCCGAAAAAATCGCATCGGAGTGAAAGTCCGAAGGATACTCATTCATTATATCATTATGGGGCAAGGGGAGGAGGGCCGCCTGCGGCGGCCCGGGCTCAGAGGGTTCGTCCCCTCATTTTATTGTCCCCCCGCTTGCGGGGTGGCAAAGGAACTGGATTCGTAGGGAGTCGTAGACGACTGAGAATCCAGTGACATGCTTCCCTTTAGGAGAAAGGTGGTGCCGTCAGGCACCAAAGGGGGCCGGTCCAAGGGTTCAGAGGGGGCGCCCTTTGGGCGCAAAAGGGGCATAGCTTCGCCATAGGCTGTGGCCTGCTGACGCAGGCAGGTTGTGTAGAAGGGTTAGGAAAAAGGTTCTTAAGATTGACACCCGCTGCGCGGGCGAAGGTTCTTAGGTTTGACGGGCCCTGTGGGCCCGAGGGTTGTGGATTGCCGCCGAAGACGGCAATGAATTTTACAGGCCGCCTTCGGCGGGCTGTTCAGCTCAGAGTATCAATGTGCCTTGCAGCCGGGCGCCCCCGCGCCACTTCGTGGCCCTCTCCCCCTGAAAGGGGGCGCAAGGGCATTGCGGTCAGCGGTCAGCGGTCAGCCGATAACCGCCCCTATTTCTTCATTTCCCACAAATACTGATTATATTTCTGCTGGTAAAATTCCGCTTCCTTCTTTTTCCGCCAGTTGTCCCGGTCTTCGCAGATGGCCAGCATTTCATCGGCGATTTCTTCGGTGCTCTGGGGCTGACTGTGGGAGAGGTAGCCGATCATGCGGATCATGGTGTTTTCGCTGCCCAGGTTGTCCGCCACCAGGGCGCCCAGTTCCCGGGGATGGCCTTTTTCTTCCACCAGTTTTATGATTTTGTTTCGTAAATATTCCAGATCCATGTTTCCTCCTCAATGGAAAACAGCATAATACAGGGTCAGCAGAAGGAAAAGAAGGAAGAAGGGCAGGAAAAGGGGCCATTTCTTTTCTTTTTCTCTTTTGACTTCGGGAATGCGGGAAATGGTGGAGGGCACGTTCTGCCAGGAGGGGCCGCCGGCCATCCTTTCGGGCGCAGGCCTTTTTCCCCCTGCCATATCCTTCCTGTCTTTTTCCGCCTGCTTTAAAAGCGGCGGCCATTCCCGGAAGAGGGGAAGAAGGGTGTCTGCCATTTTCCTCCCCTCTTCCTTCCGTCCTTTGTCCCAAAGGAAAATCACCGCCTGCCGCACGCGGCGAAAGGGGGTATCCATGGGCCAGGAGCCGTTTCTGATACACAGGGGCTCTGTCAGTTTTTGCAATGCGCGAAGGGTGTCCTCCGCCAGAAGAAGCCCCTGGGGAAAATGACGGTCTGTCAGGCGGAGGCTGTAGTCCAGGTCTCTTTCCAGCTTCTCCCGCTCCCCGCGGCTCATTTCTTCATAATCCATTTCCAGCATCTGCCAGGGAAAGGACTCCTTTTCCCCCGACAGCTCTGTGAGGAGTGCAGCATAGGCGGAAAGTCCCATACCCTTTTCCGCCTTGTGGGACGCTTTTGCCAGATGAAAAGGAAGCTCCCGTTTCCACATTTCCACATGGGAATCATTGCGCAGGAGAGAGAGGCCCGCCTGCCGGCGGTCACCGTTAAAAAGGGCAGAGACTTCAGCCGGCCGGATATGATCATAGGCGGTGCAGATTTCCTTCAGGAGGAGGCGGACATTCCCGTTTCCGTAAAAAAGACCGTTAAGTGCCAGCACCACCCTGGACAGGGGCGAAAGGGACAGGAAATCGGAGGGCCGGAGCCCCTTCCCATCCACCGTCCGATGGATAAGTCCATAGGCCTCTTCCTTTGAAAGTCCCGGCAGCCAGAAAAACTCAGCGCCGCTCCGCTTCACGCTTTTCTGCAGGATATAGGCTGCGTCCATAAGACGTCTCTTTTCCCCGTCCTCTTCAGCCATATGCAGTTTTTCCTGAAGCGCCTCCCCTATGCGCTCCGCGCTGTCCGTGGTATGAAGCCCCAGCAGGTAAAAAGGGTTGTCTTTGAAAAACAAAACCGTCTCCTTTGTGAAATCAGATAGATTATATTGTTTATTATAATACAGGATTTGCTGCGCGGGGAAGGTTCAGAAAGAGAGGGGCCGTTTCGCGGCCCGGGTTCAAAGGGTTCGGCCCGCCGGAAGCGGGCTGGTTCAAAAGGTTCAGAGGGGAAGGTTAACGCCCGCCCTGCGGGCGAGGGTTCTTAAGGTTCTTAGGTTTGACGGGCCCTGTGGGCCCGAGGGTTGTGGAAAGGGGCTGTGAAAAAATGTAAATCATTTTTTCACAGCCCCTTTTTGATATCAGCTGCCGCAGGCAGCTGACCCCTTCCGGCTCGCTGCGCTCGCCACCCAC
>ERZ1034920.1921-NODE-1921-length-12462-cov-5.385428_pt1 | contig 12462 bp, 12 predicted proteins | sample MGYA00520688_ERZ1034920 | MGnify/ENA primary metagenome ERZ1034920 (study PRJEB33766, sample SAMN09781785) | gut metagenome | biome: gut microbiome | host: Homo sapiens | place: Madagascar | study: EMG produced TPA metagenomics assembly of the PRJNA485056 data...
GTTCGTCCTGAGCCAGGATCAAACTCTCCATTGTCAGAAAGTTTATGTCCATCGTCTAATGAGGGCTAACTCATTAAACTGCTCGACGTTATTTTATCGTGATTTTATCACTGCGTTGTCTGTCATTTTTTTTAGAATCAACAAGTATTGTTTTGTCGTTTTCAGCTATTCTGTTTTCAAGGTTCGAAAAACTTCGTTTGTTTTACTTTGTCATAAATTCGACTTTGTTAAAACTAACTTTATCTACACTATCTTGATTGGCTATGTGTGTTTAAAAGTTCATCTATGCTCTTTTGTTTTGGTATCCCTCTGTGTCCTGAGCACATTAACTATATTATTACATCAATTTTTAAATGCAACAATTAATTTTTAGATTTTTTGGATTATTTTACAAAATCATATTATTACTGGATTTTAGCCCGTTACAAAACTTAATCAAAAATCTAATATTTAATTCTCAGCATGTCGATTCTTCAAGAATAGCACATGTTTGATATGTCAACCCCATGACTTTTTATTTTTTATCATTAAATTATACATCGTACGGGTATTAAATTTATGCAAGATTTAACAACAAAACATAGTTATATCGATATTATTAATGAATTTAGAAATCTTATTGATTTCATAAATTATGATGAAGTTCTATTAGAAAAACTTTTTCAAATAAGTGCTAACCACTTTAATTTTGAAGCTATTGGAATATTTCTCAACAGTCCTGACAACCTTAAAACCAATACTTTAGAGCTTTTTAGTCGAAGTGCAGACATAAACACAAGGAAAATAGAGACATCTTTTTTTAATAGCATGTCTAAATTTAAACAAATCATAAAATCAGAAACAAAACTACATTATTATCAGCATGACTCAATAACTATAGATTTAAAAAATGAGCTTACATTACCATTCTTGTTCAACGAAAAATTACTTGGTGGAATTTGTATCTATTCTTCACAAGAAATACTAAAAGAAGATATTGAAACATTTAATTTGATAGTAAGAGAATTTCTTTCAATATTCAAACTAAGATACATCTATTCAGAACAAGTTTTCAAATCCTCTATTGATGCTCTCACAGGATTATACAATCGCAACCAATTTGATATTGGTCTAACACAAGAATTCAATAGAGCAGAGCGATACAAAACACCTTTTTCTATAGCAATGATTGACATTGACCATTTTAAAAAAATCAATGACAACTTCGGACACCAATTTGGCGATTATGTACTCAAAGAAATTGCTAAAATAATTCAACACGCATTCAGAAAAACAGATATCGTATATAGATATGGTGGAGAAGAAATCGTTATAATTATGCCAGAAACACCAGTAGGAAAAGCTTATTTACCTCTTGAAAAATTAAGAAAAAACATTGTAAGCCATAATTTTTTGGACAAAAAAGTAACAATAAGCATCGGGGTTGCGGAATACAAAGACGATACTAAAAACGGAAACGAAATTGTTAAAAATGCGGACATAAAACTATATCAAGCTAAACAAAACGGCAGAAATATTGTTTGCTCATAAATATCTAAATAAAAATAAGCCAAATAAAACTTAAACCTTTTAAATAAACACAAAAAAGCACAAAAAAAAGGATGCACAAGCATCCTAAAAATCCAACTATCACAAATCAATTTATATATTATAATGGTTTATTCCATAAAGATTCTGCAAATTTGCTTTGTGCTTGAGCATCTACTGACAAAGCAACATTATTTGGAGTAAAGATGAATACCATTTCGCCAACTTTTTGAGCAGTACCGTTAAGAGCGTGAGCTGCACCACAAACGAAATCGATAGTTCTTTGAGATTGTTCTTTGTCTAACAAATGAAGATTCAAAACAACAGTTTTTTTATCTTTCAAATGTTTAACCATTTGACCAGCTTCACCAAAAGAACGAGGTTCAACTATCATAACTTCATAGCCTCTATAGTTAGGGTGATTTACAACCTTCATTTCTCTAGGGCTTTCTGTTCTTGTTGAATATTCAGGTTTAGTAACTCTTAATGCGTTACCATCTTCTACATATTCTTCTTCGCCACCGAAATCAAAAGCATCATCTTCTTCATCTCTTGTTAAACCTTGAGTTAAAAAATCAACTATTCCACTCAATCTTTCTGTTATTGTCATCTTTCCTCCGATTATTTAAATAATATTCTTCCTAAACGTATCATAGTAGCACCGTCCGCTACTGCTCTCTCATAATCATCACTCATACCCATTGATAATTCTTTTAAATCCAACTTGTATTTGTTACTTAATTCTGTTTTGATTTGTCCAGCCCTCTTAAATACTTTGTCGAGTTCTTCCTCACTAGCGCCAAATGGTGCCATACACATAAACCCGTCTATACTCAGGTTAGGCAATTTCAAAAGTTCTTCAAAATTATCATAAAGCTCTCTCTCACTAAATCCAAACTTTTGGACTTCCCCTGATATATTTATTTGTAACAATACTTTTTGGACCTTGCCTATCCCCCCTGCTGATTCTGATATTGCCTTTGCCAACTTTACTGAATCAACTGACTGAATATAATCAAAATACCTTACGACTCTATCAACCTTATTTGTTTGCAAATGACCGATAAAATGAAACTTGGAGTTTTTACGAATCTCATCAGGCAAATTTTCAATCTTTTGAATTGCATCATTTGCTCTAGACTCTCCAAAATTTCTCAAACCTACTTCATAAGCGTCTAATATAGCCTCTAGCCCGTAATACTTTGTTACTGCAATTATATTTGGTGTATAAGGTACGATTGTTTTCTTTACACGTAGAAGATTATCTCTAACACTATCTATTGTCATATAAATCTCCTCTACATTTTAAAATTATATCTTATCCAAAATGATAAGACAAATATTCAATTGTAAAAGTTTTCCCTCCTTTCGCGGATTCCTGAAACCCATGACGCACATGGAATTCAGCATGTTTTTAAATATTAAGTTTTGTTAAGTTTTTCTTTTTATATTACAAACTTGACACGATTTCCAAGCCTTTTAATTATTAAGGGCATGCCCTAAAAAACTAAAATTATTGACCTAGATATGTAATTGTTTCTAGAACTGAACTTGCAGTTGAGAAAACTCTTGAATTAGCCTGAATTGCACGTTGCGCCATAATCATATTTGACAATTCTGTAGCCATATCAACATTTGAGCCTTCCAAACCTCCTGATTTCAAAGAACCAAAGCCATTTGTGTTTGCCATACCATAAGCAAACTCACCAGCGTTTGGTCCAAGCGACCACAAGTTATCTGTTTTAGAAATCAAACCAGCATCATTAATAACAGTACCCATTTGTATTACCATATTTGCAGGTTCCATACCTGTTGATGACATATCAAGGTCTGTCCCTTCTGCACCTGATGATGTAATAACAACATTATCAGATGTAGTATATTGCCATAAAGCACGTCCATTATCATTAAACGAAACTGTTAAAGATGAACCATCATTATATTTAGCCGTTACAATACCACCTTCTGAAACATACCAGTCTGAGCGTTTGATTGCATCTGCAGTATTATTACCTGTACTGATTGTTGCAGATTTGTTCATTGTATTACTGTAAAATAATGTTTGACCAGCTTTTGCAGAATCAAGAGCATCATCAAAACCAACCTGAGTCAAAAAGTCTGTAGTTTGATTATCTGCGATAGACAACGCTTCACCAGAGTTATTTTCTATCTGCAAACCACCGTCCATTACTGCAAATGTAATTTTATTAAAACCTTGCGCATTGAACGAATTATTAACACTATCTACAAAATCTTGCAATGTACTTGATAAGTCGCCTTCACTAATTTTATAAGAAACTTGTTTTTGTACATTTCTTATTGTTACATTACCTGTTGCTGGGAATTCGCCCTTAATATAAGTACCATCATCACCTTTAAAGAATACATCTGTAGGCTCAACATCACCATACAAATCAGTCAATTCTTTTCTTTCTTGAGTTGTTAAATTCGCCATATCCATACGGTTGTATGTAACACCACCTTTTGTATACTGATTATTATTTACTTTAGTAAAATCAGCAACTGCAGCTTGAGAAGATGTTCCACCAACATTAAATATAAATGTACCTGTACGAACAGACACTGCATTTAAGTCATTAAGTGTTTTAGTCGCAATTTCAGCACTTGAAGTACCTTGAACAGCCACATTCAAAACAGAAGGCACTTTCACTGTATAATCAGAAGAACGAGGAGAATATTCGTTTGTTGTACCAACTACCTTATAACCAGCTGCTGTTACCAAATTACCATCAGAATCTAAAGAAAAATGACCATCACGAGTAAAATATTGATTACCGCTACCATCTTGCACAATAAAATACCCATTACCTGAAATCATCAAATCTGATGACAGACCTGTTTGTTGGAATGAGCCGTTTTCAAAATTTCTTGTAATTGAAGAAACTTGTGTACCTAAACCTATTTGTCGTGGATTTGTACCACCACCAGTCCTTGTAGCTGCAGAACCACTTGATAATGTTCTTGAAAACAATGTTGAAAACGTTACATTTGCAGTTTTATATGCAGTTGTATTAATATTGGCAACATTATTAGCAACAACATTAATATGCGTTTGCCCTGCATCTATGCCTGTTTTTGATGTGTAAAGCGCCTGACTCATTCTTCTTCTCTCTCCTCTAAATTTTTATAGTCTAGTTAAAATCCATTTTATACTTTTGTTTGTTTAATAATTTGGTTATGAACCTTCTCCAGGGGTTCTAATATTTTGAACATTGGCAATTGAATAATATTTGCCATTTACTTTAATCTTTCCTGTACCATCAACAAAAGTTGCTTCTGTAACAGTACCTGTAATTGTTTCATTTGGTTTTTCTGTATCTGGAACTATGTCTACTTCCTTACCAATTAAAGATAAAGTTTGACTAATACCACTATTTTGGGCAACATTATTTGACAAAGATTCCAATGCTTTTGATAAACTTGTCAAACCTTCATTCATTTGTGACATCTGCTCTAATGATGAATACTGCGCTAATTGAGATAACCATTGTTGATTATCTGTAGGCTCTGTAGGGTCTTGATTCTGCATTTGTTTTAACATCAAACTTAAAAACATATCTTTGTCTGATGTTGAAACTTTACTGTTAGAATTAGCCTTATTATAAGCCGTTTCATTTGTCATTGAAGTTATTGTACTACTAATTGTTGCCATTTTATTTAGCCCTCTATTTCCTGTTCTTCATCGTTTTGAAACTTTGAGAACATTTTTTCAAATTCTTTTTCTTTTTCTTGTTCTTGATGACGTTTATCTTGTTCTTGCTTATTACCGCCATTACCTTCTTGCTCTGTATAGTCCATGTCAGCACTATTTTCAGGTTGAGAAACCTTTACTGACATATCATTAACCTGAACTCCTTGTGCAGATAATGTGTCTTTAAGATTAGACAAATTACTATCAAGAATATCCTTAACCGTTTGTGATGCTACTTGCAATTCTGCAGTTAATCCATCTTTTGTATTTATCAACTGAATAGAAACCTTACCTAATGATTCTGGATTCAAAACCATAGTCAATTTTGCATTACTTGTGCTATTCATCATTTGAAGTTTACTATGGATTTGTGCCAAAACATCTTCTTTTGAAATATTCACTTGATTACTTGCTGATGCTGTTGTTTGAGTCCCTACAGTCATTGTTGATTGTTGAGAATGAACTTTATGAACTGAAACAGTTTCCACAGTTTGCATATTATTAGTGTCTGCCTGAGTATCCACAGGTTCAACGTCCTCAGAAACACTTGAAGTAAAGAAATTCTTTTTCAATTCTGATTTATCTTCAGCTTTTACATTATCATCTTGTGTTTCACCTTGAGCATTTTCATCTGATGAACTATTATTTTCTTCCATTGTAGAATCTACATCATCAGCAACTGATTCAACATCTTGCAAATCACTAGAAGTATCAGAACTTACAGAATCACTTGCCAATTTATTATCATTATTAAGCTCTGTATCTACAACCAAATCCTCTGTAACTTCTGAAGAATCTGCAACAGTCATATCAGCGGGCACTTCCTTTGTTTGAAGTGGAGTATCCTTTAAAACGACATTTTTTGTATCCACATTCTTAATTTCTACATCAGGTTCTACAGTAACATCAGACCCTGTAGCAGTTTCTTTGTCCATCATATATTTAACGGCCTGTTCTGTTGAATCCATTAACGTAGAATCATCTGAAACATTTTCTATTTGTGAATCTGAAATATCTTCTATTGTTATATTCAAATCCTCAACCATTTTTTGTGATATCAAATCTTTTCCAACATTTTTTTCTGCATTTAATAAGTTAGCATCTTCTTTTGACAACAAATTATCAGAAACCTTTACCATTACTGAATCTGTGTCATCAACATTTGCATCAACATTTGTATTAGATACCTGATTACCTACAACAGAAGTTGTTACATTAGCTAAATTTTCTGTAAGCTTTGATGTATCAACCGTATCTGATACATCTTCTAAAGAATCTTCGTCAACGACTAAAGTATTTTCTACATCTTCAGTTTCAGAAACAGTTGTATCAACTACTTCTTCAACTGTCTCAACATTATCATCTACATTCACAGTCAAATCATCTAAACAAACATACTTTGAAACCACATCTGCTACAGAAACAACAACATCTTGATTAACTGTTTCTTCTGTTTCGTCAGCACTATTTGTAGTTTCACTGGTAGAATCCGAAACTTGTGTTTGGCTATTTGTAGTAGAATTTGAACTACTTGCTGATGCAGAGCTTGTATCAACAACAGTAGTATCTGTATCAACTACATTTGTTTTTGTAGAAGTATCTACACTACTAGAATTATTAACAGAATTGCTATTCACAACAGTTGTAGTGGTAGAAATATTAGCTACGGTACCATTTGAAGTAGCATTGTTTAATAAATCATTTTGTTTTGTGAAAGTTTTATTAGCAACATCAAGCACACTATCGAACTTTGCAACAGAACTATCAACATAACTGTTTTGAGTTGTTGCTAAGCTATCCAATATTAAACTGTTATTTGTTACTTGTTGTGCCATCTAGCTAACCTTGTATCTTGTTGTCACAATATCATCAATTTCTTTTGCAGCTTTTTCCTCAAATGCTTGGTAATAGGCTTTTTCTTGTTTTTCTTTAAGTTTTTCAAGAACTTTTACCTTTTTATAAACTTCATTTAGTTCAAGTTGTTTCATTCGCATGATATTTCTTGTATTTTGGATAACCATTCCTTGTTTTTTAGCCTCTGCCCCAAGTTTAATTAAGTAGCCGTTACTTCCAGAAATAGTCGTTATATCCAAAACTGGTGAGTTACATATATCTTCTAAAGATGCCAAAACCTGAGCTGATTGCGAATTTATTCTTTCTAATTCTTCAATCTGACTATTTAGGACTTTAACAATACTTGCCATTTCCTGTTGTTTCTTTTCCAGTTCCTTCTGCCTCATATCGAGAACAGCCTGAAGCCGAAACGTAAACTTTTTCAAATTTTAACCTCTCTCCAGTGATATATGAGTACCACATTGTTAATTTACATCATTTGATGGGGCAACTACATCATACACACAGAGGATATTTTAACTAAAATACTAAAGTTGCTAATAAACTAACATTGTAGTAAAATCAACTTATGGTTAGATTTTTACACAATTTAGACAGAGATAAGATTTCTCACGCAATATATTCTGTGTTCAAAATACAAGAATTTTTTACAGATATCCAAAATGTAGATTATCCTGAAAACGTGGATTCTTGTGTATATGCAATGTGGCACGCACATCAATGTTGCGCACACGGATTCCCTAATAGAAACAAAGTGAATATAATGATTAGCCGTTCAAGAGATGGCGAAATTATCGCAAAAGTTTGTGAAAAATGGGGATTTAAAGTAGTTAGAGGCTCTAAAGGTAAAAAGGGTAGCACAGAAGCTACACTCCAAATGATTAATGAGCTAAAACATGGCAACTACGGTGCGATAATGGTTGACGGCCCTCACGGCCCTGCAAAAGTTTGCAAAGATGGTGTTGTAAAAATTGCCAAACTATCAGGGAAACCTATCGTACCTGTTTTTTGGTATTCACCAAACCCAACATTTTTAAAATTTCCTACTTGGGACAAGTTTAGAATTCCGTTTTTCTCAACACATCTGATTAATCTTTATGGTGAACCTATTTATGTTGATAAAAATAATACAGATGAGCAAGATGAACAAGTAAGACTTAAAGTCGAAAGAGCATTAGAAGAACTTGAAAAACAAGCTCCTCAAAAATATAAAGAGGTATTCAGATTCGGTATATGGAAAAAGAAAAAATAAATATTACTGCAATCCAAATGGAATCTATTATTGCAGATAAACAGGCTAATTTTGATAAAATAACAAAACTATTTAAAGAAAATATTAAACCCAACACAGATATTGTAGTTCTACCTGAACTATGGAATGTTGGTTGGGCTTGCGACAAGTTTATTGAAGCATCAGAAGAAATAAAAACAAGTAAAACTGTAGGCTTGTTATCAGAACTTGCACAAAAATACAATGTTAATATACTCGGTGGCAGTTTTGTCAACAAGGTAAACGACAAATATTACAACACTTGCCCTGTACTCAATAGAGACGGGGAATTAGTTGCAACATATAATAAAAACCATCTATATTCTTATTATGATGATAGCGAAGGTACATACATAACTCGAGGTGATAACCCTGTTATAGTTAATTTAGAAGGTATAAAAATCGGACTAACTATATGTTATGATATTAGATTTCCTGAAATTTATAGAGCATACAGAAAAGCAAATGCAGATATTCTAGTAAATATGGCTGCTTGGCCTTTATCTCGAGCTATACATTGGAACTCTCTTACTCAAGCAAGAGCAGTAGAAAACCAAACTTATATGGTTGCACTAACACAAACAGGAACTCTACCAACTGGTGCAAAAAACCTTGGTCATTCTCTGATTTATGATTATAGTGGAAATATACTTGATGAGATTAACACCAAAGAAGGTGGAATATCAGCAACAATAAATCTTAACGAAATGTATGACTTTAGAGATAAATGCACTGTATTAAAAGATATACAGGAAAATTACGAGGTTATCTATGAATAAAAAATTAGGAATTCTTGCAGTACTTATTTCTGTAATGAGTACAAATTTATGTTTTGCTAAAAATTTGACTGATGAAATAAATAGCACTATTTCTAATTCTAATATAAAAAAAGGGTGCATTTCTATATCTGTAAAAACTATAGAAGATAGAAAAACTGTATATGAACTAAACCAAACAGTACCTATGCCCCCAGCATCTATACAAAAACTCACAACGACATTACCTGCAATAAAAGAATTGGGAGAGAATTACAAGTTTCAAACAAAATTATACAAAGACAAATCAGGTAATTATTTAATAGTGCTAGGTGCAGATCCATATTTGCAATCAAAAGACCTTAAAACTCTTACTTGCAAAATGCCAGCGGAAATAAAATCACTAGCTATTGATGATTCAATTATTGATAAACTTGAATGGGGTGAAGGCTGGCAATGGGACGATGATATAAACCCTTTAATGCCTAAATTTAGTGCATATAATCTTGATAGAAACACTCTAAAAGTTTATATAGAACCTACAATGGAAAACGCACCTGCAAATATTATATTTGACAAAGATTATCCTATGTCATTTATAAACAAAATCGTTACAGGAGCATCAAATTCATTCAATATTGAAAAGAAAAGCTACGAAGCACCTGATATAATAACTGCGGAAGGAACTATAAACAAAACTGCGACAGTTTGTATTCCTGTAAACAGTCCTAAAAAATATTTTAAACTAAGATTAACAGATGCTCTTATTGATAATGAAAAAAGTAATAGCGGAGTATTTTATAACAAAAAACTGACAAAAGATTATTATCTTGTTAACTCAGTTACTCACGATATAAACCAAGCTAAAAACGATATATTGAAAAATAGTGACAATTACGTTGCAGAAACCTTGTTCAAACTTGCTGGAGGCAAATACAAACATTCAACAGGAAGTTTTGAATCAGGAAAAGAAATGTTTGATAATTATTGCAAAAAATCAAACCTTGATAATTCTCAAATAAATATTGTTGACGCTAGTGGTGTTTCAAAAAATAATATGATGATATCTGATTTTATGACAGATTTTTTAATTATCAACAGGCAAGAACTTGAACCTATAATGGCAACATCAGGAGAAGGTACTCTTGCAGATAGACTTTTGTATCTAAAAGGTAATTTAAAAGCTAAAACAGGTACTTTATCAAACGTAAGTACATTAACAGGATATGTTTCAACTCAAAACGGACACAAATACGCATTTTGTATAATGATACATGATTCAAAATCGGCACCAAAATACAAAAAACTCTTAGAAGATAACATCATTAAAACATTGTATTTAAAAGGCTAATTATACAAACAAGCTATCTTAAAAAATATTTTTAAAATTTTGTACAAAATAAAAAGTGCGAAATCATTTCCGCACATATTCAATCAACAACTATTATTTTTTTACAAACTTCATCTATATCAAATTAAGAGCAATAGATGGAGTTTGGTTTGCAGTAGCTAACAATGAAGCAGATGCTTGTTGCAAAATTTGAGCTTTAATATAAGCAGAAGATTCAGTAGCAACATCAGCATCTTTTATTGTAGAAAGTGATGATGTAACATTAGAATACTGAACATCAAGAGCATCAGAAGCAGAATCAAGTCTGTTTTGCATAGCCCCTATAGCAGTTTGGCGAGTAGTCAATGTATTCAAGGCTTTGTCAATTGCGTTCAATGCCGTACCATAATTTGTACCACCTGCAGTATAATAACCTAGGAATGTTGCATCAGCAACCTGTGTTAATGTTGCACTTTTTGAATCTGCAAATAATGTTGCATCAAGTGTTAATCTACTGTTTGCCGTAGAATCAACACCAACTTGAAGAACAACACCACCAGTTTTAGAGCCATTCATAAGTTTTACACCATTGAACTCAGCACTTGCAGCTATTCTATCAATTTCAGCCATACGAGCAGTAACTTCTGCCTTAATAGCATCAATAGAATCTGAACCATAAGTACCGTTTGCAGCTTCTTCTGTCAAATCTCTAATACGTTGATAGTGAGTAAGTAACAAATCATTATTACTTTCTAAAGTTGATAACATGCTTGAACCGATTGCCACGTTATCTTGAGCAACACTAATTGAGCCGAGAGTTGTTTCCATCTTTGTCGCCACAGCATATCCTGCCGCATCATCTCTTGCAGAATTAATTTTGTAACCCGTTGTCATTCTCTCAATAGCTTGATTCAATGATTTTGTTGCAGAATCAAGGTTCTTTTGAACAATCAACGATCCCAAATTTGTATTGATAGTTAGAGCCATGGATATTAACTCCTTTCAAGATTAAGTATTTAAAAAATACTTTAAAAACAACCTCGTTTTATAAAATGACGATACAATCCTTAGATTACTCTTATATATTTATTATAGCGTTAATTTATATTCTCATGAAGTGTCATGAGGACATTTTGTTACAATAATTAATAATATATCTTATAAATCTTGTATGAAATTCTTCTGACTTCGTCCTCTAAAAGACTCTACTTCACCAAATCAGATACAGTTACATACACTGGTGTATCCAATTTAAACAATATCTGTTTACCTGCTTTTGCCTTATAATTCAATCCTTTTGCAGAAGATGATATTAACAAACCAAACCCTTTACAAGTTCTTGGAACAACAACAAGTCCAACAACAGTTACTGATTCTATTGCAACAACGGCAACGCTCAATGCTGAAAAAGTTAAAACACCAACCCCAGCAGGTATTGCTCTTATTGTATTCAACAACTGAGAAGATTTCAAATCTGACCCGTTTTTTGGCTCCATTCTGACTGTATAGCATTTTTCATTAGGCAACATTAGTTTATCAATAATTATATATGCTCTTGCTCTTTTGAAAATTGGTTTGCTTGGAGATAGTTTTTTAAACTTTCCTGCAAACCTTGTATGTTCAGGAAGATACATACCATTAGAAGCCTTAACTGGTGTTACCAAACGAAAATAAATTTCATCATCAGGTTTTGTTTCATTCACATCAAAATCTGATTCAAATTCTAATCTATAAACACTTTTAGGATTAAGATAGACTGTTTCGTCCTCTACAGTAGAAACTAAAGTCGGGGACTCTGTTTGTTGTTCATTATCTATATCAGAAACCACCTCATCAGCCAATACTGGGCTTACAAACATAATATTCATTACAAATAACAAAAATATCGCAATAAGTTTTTTCATAAAATCACCTTTACACTATAATTAATTTTATTATAGTATAATTGAGTTTTATTTTAATTACAATGTCTTGAGATATTCAATAATATTATCTGATTCATACATCTCTACAT
>ERZ1034920.1923-NODE-1923-length-12454-cov-5.431003_pt1 | contig 12454 bp, 10 predicted proteins | sample MGYA00520688_ERZ1034920 | MGnify/ENA primary metagenome ERZ1034920 (study PRJEB33766, sample SAMN09781785) | gut metagenome | biome: gut microbiome | host: Homo sapiens | place: Madagascar | study: EMG produced TPA metagenomics assembly of the PRJNA485056 data...
ATGAAGATTCGGGCGATGCAGCTGAAAGATATGGAAGAAGTGGTTGGGATGATGCGGGTATTTTATGATTCTCCTGCGGTGATCCATGCAGCACCGGACGAGATTCTGAGACAGGATGTAAAAGACTGCGTGGGAGATTGCCCGTATATTGAGGGATATATTTTTGAAGAAAATGACAGAATCCTTGGATACAGCATGGTGGCGAAAAGCTATTCTACGGAATATGGTGGGATATGTGTCTGGGTGGAAGATCTTTACATGAAAGAAGAAGCGAGAGGTCTGGGGATCGGAACTGCATTTTTCAGTTTCCTTGATGAAAAATACAAGGATCAGGCGGTACGATTCCGTCTCGAAGTGGAGGAAGAGAATGAGCGGGCGGTTGCTGTCTATAAGAAAGCAGGATATCATCCGTTGCCGTATATGCAGATGACAAAGGAACAGTAGAAGTGTAACTAAAAATGCCATCACCGAAGGTGGGTTTAAATGCATTTTTGCTCGTAACTGTGAAGGTACTGAACAGTTACAACGAAAAAGCAAAAGAAAACGGGGACAGTAGCTGAAAATGATGCTGTCTCCGTTTTTCTTTTATTATTTGATCAGTGCGGAAATCTCTCTGAATCTCGGATGCATGGATGTTTCCATCAGTTCAAAGAGAATTGCTTCGTAGCTGGTAACAACGGCGCCGGCCTGCACCATCCGGCGGATAGCAGTCTGAAGATCAGAGGATTTTCGGGAAGAGACGCAGTCTGCAATCAGAAAAACCTCGTAACCCAGATGTAAAAGATCAAGTACGGTCTGTTCTACGCAAATATGCGCTTCTACTCCGCAGACGATTACCTGTTTTTTGTGGGAATCCTGAAGCGTCTTTCGGATAATCTCATCTCCGAGACAGCTGAATGTCCGTTTCTCCAGCCAGGAATCTGTCCCGGCTGCTTCAAAAAGAGAGGGGGCAGACATTCCCAGTCCTTTCGTGTACTGCTGGGTGATCAGAATGGGAATGTCCAGGAGACGGAGTCCTTTCAACAGCGTTTCTGTATGACGCAGAGTCTCTTCGCCGTTCTGTATGGCGGGAAGAAGACGTTCCTGTTCATCGATGGTAAGGGCGATGGCATGTGGCAGCTTGATTTTCATAAAATATGTCCTCCAAAAGTTTACAGAGTAGGGATCATGCTTTTTAGGTTACTATAACGTAACTGTTCAGTACCTTTACAGTTACGAGCCAAATGCATTTAAACGATAAAAACACGCTTTGCGAGTTTTTATCGTTATCGCGGCACTCCTCAAGGTTCCGTGCAAGCACGGACTTTGACTCGTTGCTCGCGTAAATCACCTTCGGTGATGGCATTTTGGCTTGTATGTCTCGGGATTTTGACATATTCATGTCAAAACACCTCGCGGGACAGTGGCTACTGAATAGTTACACTATAACATAAAAATACGGTGCTGCATATATTGAGAAAAAGGAAAGAGGTGGATAGCATGCGGTATGAGCAGCCGATTCCCTTTTACATGGCGTATCCATTCCTGCTTCCCCTGGATCAGGAACAGGCACAGGAGAAGGATCTGCAGGTGATGAAGTCTTTTTACTCGCGCCGGGCAGCAAGAATACAGGAGAAGGCAGACCGGGAGTGTGACCGGATGGAATACGATGGCAGTATGATGTTTGATGAGTATCCGGACAAATTTATGATGGAACACCTTTGCAGGAAGATCGAACAGGAGGTGCTGAAAGAAGAGGAGGGGAATACGTCTGTACTTATAATAGAAGAGACCTGTCAGGGGGGACAGGGAAACTGTGGAAACAGAAGAGAGGAAGAGGGACTCCGGGATCTGATTGGAGTGATCTTATTTAACGAGATGTTTCGCAGACGGAGCCGCCACAGAAGACGAAAAAGATTTTATTAACAGAACTTTAATACAAAAATAAAATTTGGGTGTTGAGGTTTACAGGGAAAACCTTTAGAATAAGAAAGTAAACAGAGAAGGGAACACCCGGAACTGTTTTTTGGAGATTATAATTAAGAATCAGCGGCAAGACCGCAGGAGAATATAGATGACAGAACTGAAGAAAATATTGAGCATATATCTGGATCTCTATCTGCACCAGATTATTATAAGCGGAGCGAGAACAAAGGAAGGGGCGTCCAAGATACGGATTCGCCCCGTAGTTATGAAGGACAAACTGTATTTTCAGTGTACCAGTACTGTGGGTACGAAGGAAATTCATGAAAATTACGAAAAAGAGCGTTTGCTGGAAGCCATAGAGGGCTGGATCACCACGGATTTCCGGCAGTTGCAGCTGGAGAGTGAACTGGGAAGTGTGAATGTCCTCTCGAGCAAGAAGGGAAAACTCACGATCAAGGAGAAAAAGAAAAAAATCGAGGGAAATCTTTGCGACAAGCCGATTCGTATGGAAGCGTTGTCCCATAACCGGAAAAAACGATACATTCTGGAAGAGGGAAAACCGGTAGAATTTCTGATTGATCTGGGCGTTATGACCAGAGAGGGGAAAATTGTACACAGCCGGTATGACAAATTCCGCCAGATCAACCGTTTTCTGGAATTTATCGAGGATATTTTACCGAAGCTTTCGAAAGACCGGGAAGTGACGATCCTGGATTTTGGATGTGGCAAGTCGTATCTTACCTTTGCAATGTATTATTATCTGCATCAACTGCAGCAGTACGATGTACGGATCGTCGGACTGGATCTGAAAGAAGATGTGATTGAAAAATGCAGTGCGCTGGCAAAGAAATACGGGTATAAAAAACTGACTTTCTGCCAGGGAGACATTGCTTCTTATGAGGGCGTTGACCGGGTGGATATGGTGGTGACGCTTCATGCATGCGATACAGCGACGGATTATGCGCTGGCGAAAGCGGTTGGCTGGGGGGCTTCCGTGATCCTGTCAGTGCCTTGTTGTCAGCATGAACTGAATCGGCAGATCCACAATGAAGTGATGGCTCCGGTATTTTCCTATGGAGTGCTCAAAGAGCGAATCGCTGCGCTGATGACGGACGGTCTGCGGGCGCAGATGTTGGAGCAGGCGGGCTATGATACACAGATCCTGGAGTTTATCGATATGGAACACACGCCGAAGAATCTGCTGATCCGGGCGGTTTATACCGGTAAAAAGAAGGAAAACGACGAACAGCTGCGCAGCTGTCTGGATGCGTTCGGACTGCATCCGACGCTGGAACGGCTTCTGAAAGAAGGAGGTCGGGAAGCATGAAAAAGGGGTTATTAAAAGCGGGAGTACTGTTGCTGCTGTTTGCGGCAGCGCTGGGAGGAACAGCAGCGCTCATCAACCGGGAAAAAATTGTGGGAACGAGACAGATGGAGGAAGTGAGTCTTCCGATTCTGTATATGGAAGTATCTGATACAAAGGTAAATCCGATGTACGGATATGCAAATGAGATGGAAGAGCAGTATATGCGTGACAGCCTGACACCGCTTCCGACGGACAGAAGTCTGACGATGGTGATGGATCCGAAGAACGCATCGGTAAAGACGGTGAGTTACCGGGTATCGACGGCAGACGGAACGGAAGTTGTGGAGACAAGTAAGATCAGCAAACTGAAAAAGACAGACGGGGAGATCCGGGCGGATTTTCAGCTGGAAACACCGATTTTGATGAATCAGGAATACACGCTTCGGTTTGATGTGACACTGGATAACGGGGAAACGTATTATTATTACACCCGTCTGTTGCAGCGGGCAGGAACCAATATTTCGGATTATCTGGAATTTGCGGATAATTTTTATCAGACCTGTCTGGATTCCGAGAATGCGTCCACGCTGGCAGCTTATCTGGAACCGGATGAGACACAGACGAACAGCACCTATGAAAATCTGAATATTCATTCCAGTTTTGACCGGATCACCTGGGGGACGCTGGATATGAAACTGGAAAAAGAGGCAGTGCCGGTCATCAAGGATATGAATGAGACCACCTGCAGTATTGATCTGACGTATGTGCTGTCAGATACGCCGGAGGACGAGACGACCGATTATTATAATGTAACAGACTTTTACCGGATGCGGTATGCGCAGTCGCGCGTGATGCTGCTGGACTTTGAACGAAATACACAGGAGTTGTATGACGGAAAGCATACGGAACTGACCAGCAAGGGAATCAATCTGGGTGTTGCGGACAAGGATGTGCAGTATCAGTCCAATAAGAGTTCGGACATTGTGGCGTTTGTTCAGGAGGGCGAACTGTGGAGTTATAACCGCAGTGCCAACAAAGCGACACAGATCTTCAGCTTCCGGGACGGTGATCTGGATGAGCGGGAGAACTTGCAGGAACACGGGATCAAGATTGTCCGCGTGGAAGAATCCGGGGATATTGATTTTGTTGTGTACGGTTACATGAACCGAGATGTGCATGAGGGTGAAGTCGGAATCGCGGTTTACCATTACGGAGCAGAACTGAACCAGGTGGAAGAAGAACTGTTTATTCCGATGAAGAGTTCTTATGAATACCTGAAAGAAGATATGAAACTTCTCTCTTATGTGACCAGAGATGACATGCTGTATGTGATCCTGGAGGATGATCTGTATCAGATCGACATTAAACAGAAAGATTTTCAGATTGTGAAAGAAAACCTGATCAAGGACCGGTATGTGGTATCCAAATCACAGGCAAGTATCGCCTGGATGGATCAGGAAGACGAAAATGCAGGTACACAGATCACGGTGATGAGTCTGGAACAGGGAGAGACTTATACGATCCAGGCGCAGTCCGGGCAGAAGATCAAGGCACTTGGATTTATGAATGAGGATCTGGTGTACGGAATCGCCAACGACAGCGATATTGTGACGGATAACGCGGGCAATACGACATTTGCCATGACTACCGTCCGGATCGAACAGTTTGGCGGGGAAGTGGTCAAGGAACATCATGAGGATAAAGTATGGGTCAGTGATGTGAAGCTGGAGGAAGGTCTGCTGGAACTGGAACGGGTACAGTGGGAAAACGGCGCGTATGTGGCGATCAGCAGTGATCATATCATGAACAACTTACAGATCCGGGAAGAACAGGTAACACTGCGTCTGATCACGACGGAGCGGAAAGCCACACAGATCGGTCTGGACTTTGAAAAGAGCGTGACCAGCAAAAATGTGCTGTATCTGGCATCAAATCTGGAAAATCAGGAAACGTACAATGTACTTTCGATGGAACTTACAAGACCGGATTCCAATATTTATTATGTCTATGCAAAAGGTATGCTGGACAGCACCTGGAGCAGAGTCAGCGATGCGATCAACCGGGCAGATGCGCAGATGGGCGTGGTACTGAACCGGCAGCAGCAGTATGTATGGGAGCGCGGAAACCGTCAGGACAGTTATCAGGCAAATCTGGACGAAGTGCCATCCGTGGTATTGAGCGGAACCATTGATGAGGATACTCTGCAGCAGTCTCTCGGAGATGATTATACCGTGATGAATCTTACCGGCTGTTCCCTGGACAGCGTACTGTATCAGGTCAGCAAGGGCAATCCGGTGATCGCTAAGGTATCAGATACGGTAAATGTGGTCATCATAGGTTACAACAGCAAGAATACGATCCTGTACTATCCGGCAACGCAGGAACAGGGCTACTTCGGTATGCAGGACAGCACAAGCCTGTTTGAGAGTGCCGGGAATGTATTTGTCGGATATATGGACAATCTGGGAGCGGCAAGTAAAAGCGAATAGCGGAAACGCACGAATAAGAAACTTGAATAGCTTCATGAAAAATGATACAATAAATGCAATATGGGCAGTTTGCAGGTACGGGCAAGCGGTCCTGAAAAATGTCAGAGAGGGAGGACTTTTGTTATGCAGCTTACAACTGTCAGAGAGATATACAAAAACCGGGAAGCATTCCTGGATAAAGAGATTACCGTAGGAGGATGGGTACGAAGCGTACGTGACTCCAAAACATTTGGATTTATTGTTCTGCACGATGGAACATTTTTTGAAACCTTACAGGTGGTATACCACGATTCCATGGAGAACTTTGCAGAGATCTCCAAACTGAACGTAGGTGCAGCCATCATCGTAAAGGGAACTCTGGTGGCAACCCCACAGGCAAAACAGCCATTTGAGATCCAGGCAGCCGAGATCAGCGTAGAGGGCGCTTCCGCACCGGATTATCCGCTGCAGAAAAAACGCCACAGCATGGAATACCTGCGTACAGTTTCCCATCTGCGTCCGAGAACCAACACTTTCCAGGCCGTGTTCCGTGTACGTTCCCTGATCGCTTATGCGATCCACAAATTCTTCCAAGAGAGAGGATTTGTCTATGTGCACACTCCACTGATCACAGGAAGCGACTGTGAAGGTGCCGGTGAGATGTTCCAGGTAACCACCATGGATCTGAACAACATTCCGAAGACAGAAGACGGAAAAGTAGATTTTTCCAAAGACTTCTTCAATAAACCGACCAACCTGACCGTAAGCGGACAGCTGAACGGCGAGACTTATGCACAGGCATTCCGTAACATCTATACATTCGGACCGACCTTCCGTGCAGAGAACTCCAACACGACCCGTCATGCAGCGGAGTTCTGGATGATCGAGCCGGAGATCGCTTTTGCAGATCTGGACGATGATATGATCCTGGCAGAATCCATGCTGAAATACATCATCCATTACGTTCTGGAAAACGCACCGGAAGAGATGAACTTCTTCAACTCCTTCATCGACAAAGGACTGTTAGACCGTCTGAACAACGTGGTAAATTCTGAATTTGCCCGTGTAACTTACACAGAAGCCATCGATATTCTGACGAAGAACAACGACAAATTCGAATACAAAGTGTCCTGGGGATGCGATCTGCAGACCGAGCATGAGCGTTATCTGACTGAGCAGGTGTACAAACGTCCGGTATTTGTTACGGACTATCCGAAGGATATCAAAGCGTTCTATATGAAACTGAACGATGACGGCAAGACCGTGGCAGCGGTTGACTGTCTGGTACCTGGTATCGGTGAGATCATCGGCGGAAGCCAGAGAGAGGACGACTACGACAAACTGGCAGCGCGTATGGACGAGCTGGGTCTGAACAAAGAAGACTATGGATTCTACATGGATCTGAGAAAATACGGCAGCACAAGACATGCCGGATTCGGTCTTGGATTTGAGCGTTGTGTGATGTATCTGACAGGAATGGGTAACATCCGTGACGTCATCCCGTTCCCAAGAACAGTAAATAATTGTGATTTATAAGTAATTATTCAGTAATAGGAGAGGCTATGCGATTTATTCATATGGCTGATGTACATTTGGGGGCGGTTCCGGATTCGGGCTGCCCCTGGAGTGCATTCAGGGAAAATGAAATCTGGGAAACCTTTGTACGGGTGATCGACCAGATCAGAGAAGAGAAAATAGAGTTGTTGCTGATTGCAGGAGATCTGTTTCACAGACAGCCGTTGCCTTCTCAGATAGAGAGAGTCAGTCAGCTGTTTGCATCCATACCGGATACCGAAGTGGTATGGATGGCAGGAAGTCACGATTATTTGCGGGAAGATTCTGCATATCGTAAGGCAAAGTGGACAAAGAACGTTCATGGATTTCTGAGCGGGAAGCCGGAAGTGATCGAGCTGGAGAAACTGCACACGAAAGTGTATGGATGCAGTTATGAGCAGCCGCAGATTACGGAACCGGTTTACAGTACCATACGGCCGGATGATCAGCCGGGGATCCATATCCTGCTGGCATACGGTGGCGATGAAACGCATATCCCGATGAAAAAAGAGGACGGAGCAGGTTTTACTTATGTGGCACTCGGGTATCGCCATTTGCCGGGGGTTCTGGTGGAGAATCAGATGGCGTATGCCGGTTCCCCGGAACCGATCCGTCTGGAAGATGCCGGAACACACGGTGTCGTTTACGGAGAGATTACGGAGGATGCACAGGGCGCATATCACACGCAGATTACACTGGTTCCCAGTGCGTGTCGTTCTTATATTCCGCTGTCCTTACGGATCCATTCCGGCACGACACAGACCGGTCTGGAACAGAAAGTACAGGATGCGATTCAGCAGAAGGGAAGCGGAGAGATCTACTGGCTTCGGGTCCAGGGATACCGGAACCCGGAACTGGAATTTCAGCTGGAGCCTCTGAAGGCTTATGGAAATGTTGTAAGAATCACAGACGAAACACGTCCCTGTTACGATCTCACCCGTCTGAAACGGGAAAAACTGGGAACGCCGGTGGGTGCATATATCCACTGGTTTGAAAAGAAACAGGGAAAAGTGGAGCAGAAAGCACTGGATTATGGATTACAGGCATTGCTCACCGAAACTATGGATCCCGATCAGGTCATTGCAGAGAGAATGAATGACTGGGAAGAACGAAAGAAGACCCTGGAAAAACAGCGCCAGGATCGCAGCACGGAGCTGGAACAGACCGTGCAACGCGTGGTGCGGGAACGTGCCGGTCTGGAGCAGCAGATGCTGGTCAACCGTTCGGAGATCCGACGTCTGGAGCTGAACCGCAATGCACAGGAGAAACATCTGGAACAGGAACGGCGGGAAGAAGGAAAACGACAGGCGGAGGAGAGCCGTCGACCACAGAGTGGACAGGAGCAGGAAAATGAGCCGACTGTGGTAGAAAAACGGGTACAGAATGTAGCTGCGTCCAGTGAAAGGAAGAGTAATCTTACAGATTTTTCGAAAATTTCAAAAATTTCCGAAATTATTACCTGGGTAGGCGTTTGTCTGGCGATCCTGGTACTGATCGATCCATTTTCCTGGAACCGGGTGGTCTGCACGATTGTCGGACTTGCGATCCTGGTGGGAGCGCTGGCTGGAAGAAAATATCTGGCAGACTGGCTTCGGACAAGAAGAAGTACGGTAATGCAGGCAGCAGCCCCCAAAGAAGCGGAAATGTCAGAGAGAGAATCTGCCGGGGAAGAGCTTCAGAAAGACTGGGAAGAGCGGTTGAAAGAGAGAAAGAAAGAACTGCGGGAGACCAGTCATCAGATCCTGCGGCTGCAGGAGCGTGGAGCACATCTGGCGGTGGAACTCGAGGAAAAGAAGATCCAGATAGAAAATCTTCAGGAGGAAATCCGGGAGATGGCTTCTCTGACACTGGAGGAAGAAGACTGTGATATGGAACTTTCCGGGCTGAAGCTGGCATTTACGGTACTGACGGAAGAGGAGACCGTGCGGCACGCGGGAAGAGAGAAAACATAAAATACAGATAAAGGAGACGGCAATGCTGAGAATAGGATGTCATTTGTCCTCATCGAAGGGCTTTTTGCATATGGGAAAAGAAGCGGTGAAGATCGGAGCAAATACGTTTCAGTTTTTTACGAGAAATCCGAGAGGAAGCAGGGCGAAGGAGATTGATCCGGAGGATGTGCGGAAGTTTCTGGAGTTTGCGAAAGAGCATGATATCTGCCAGATTCTGGCGCATGCGCCGTATACGTTAAATCCCTGTTCGAAGGATGCGAAGACCAGGGAATTTGCCTGGATGACGATGGAAGATGATCTGAAGCGGATGGAGTATGTTCCGGGGAACTGTTATAATTTTCATCCGGGAAGCCATGTAGGGCAGGGAGCGCAGGAAGGGATCCGGATGATCAGTGAGATGCTGAACCGGATTCTGAAAGAAGAGCAGCACACGACGGTGCTTCTGGAGACGATGGCAGGAAAAGGGACAGAGGTTGGACGCAGTTTTGAGGAACTGGCACAGATTATGGATCGGGTGGAGTTGAAGAGCCACATGGGCGTCTGCCTCGATACGTGTCATGTGTATGATGCGGGGTATGATCTGGCGGGAGAGCTGGATCAGGTACTGGAGGAGTTCGATCAGGTGATCGGGCTTGAGAGGCTGAAGGCGATTCACATGAATGACAGCAAGAATCCGTTCGCGAGCCATAAGGACAGGCATGAGAAGATCGGTGAGGGGTCGCTGGGACTGGAGACGTTTGAAGGGATGGTGAATCACCCGAAACTGAAAGGAATCCCGATTTATCTGGAGACACCGAATGAACTGGAGGGGTATGCGCGTGAAATCCTTCTACTGAGAAATATGGAAAAATAGAGATTTATGAAAAAAGGAAGATATTAACGAAAGAGTCTATGAAATAAGAACTTTCGTTAATATCTTCCTTTTGTTTTAAAAACTTATCAGATAGTTTCGTTATTTCTATATTTGGTCAGAACTTTCTGGATGCGTTCTACCGGGTTCAGGAGTTTGCTGATGGAGTCGTCGTGATTCAGGGTGTCGATGATCAGGGCGATGTATTTGCTCATATCACAGTTGATATAGTATGGTCTGGTCAGCAGTTCCGGGGTCTGGTAGATCAGGTTGGTGGTCAGGATGCGGTCGAAAGTTCCTTTTTCGTAGGCTTCGTCGAATTTGGACAGTCCGTTGGTGAACAGACCGAAGGTGGAGCACATGAAGATTTTGTTGGCTCCGCGGTCTTTCAGAAGCTGGGCCACCTCGAGCATACTGTCACCGGAGGAGATCATATCGTCCACGATGATCATATCCTTGCCGCGAACGTCAGCCCCCAGGAATTCGTGAGCGACGATCGGGTTTCTTCCGTCTACGATGGTGGAGTAGTCACGGCGTTTGTAGAACATACCCATATCTACACCAAGGTTATTTGCCAGATAAATGGCACGGCTCATGCCGCCTTCATCCGGGCTGATGACCATCAGGTGATCTTTGTCCAGTTTCAGGTCTTTTTCTTTCTTTAACAGGTTCTTGATAAACTGATAGGAGGACTGTACCGTCTCAAATCCATGCAGAGGGATCGCGTTCTGAATACGCGGATCATGCGCATCGAAGGTGATGATATTTTCCACACCCATCTCGATCAGTTCCTGCAGTGCCAGTGCGCAGTCCAGAGATTCTCTTCCGGTACGTCTGTGCTGGCGGCTTTCATAAAGGAACGGCATGATAACGTTGATTCGTCTTGCTTTTCCGGCGATCGCTGCAATGATTCGTTTTAAGTTCTGATAATGGTCATCCGGGGACATGTGATTGGTCTGTCCTGCCAGAGAATATGTCAGACTGTAGTTGCAGACATCCACCAGAATATAGATATCATCACCACGTACAGATTCTTTCAGGACACCTTTTGCCTCACCGGAGCCGAAACGCGGAAGATCGGAAGCAATCAGATAGGTATCTCTGTCATAGCCTTCATATAAAACGCCTTCGTTGTGGCGTTTCTTTCTCCAGGTAACCAGGTAATTATCTACCTTTGCACCGAGTTCGGCGCAGCTGTAAGGAGAAATGATTCCCAGTCGTCCTACAGGAAGCTGTTGTGAATCGTGATTTTTGTTGTGTGACATTTTAGTTCCCTCCTAATATTTTTTTTTGGATTCTTATATCTTTACCGATGAGTTTGATCATCGTGTAGTTACTGGAAACTCTGGAAAATACCCGCTCGGAGTAAGTGTCCATGAAATTGCCCAACGTCAGGTTGGTGGAAATCACCGTGGATTTCTTTCTGAGGATCCGCTCGTTGATGCAAAGGAAAAACTGAGAAGCTACGAAACTGTTGGTAAGCTCCGTGCCGAGGTCATCGATGATCAGCAGATCGCAGTTGAGAATGTAATCATTTTCGCCCTCGGTAGTCTCAGAGTTTGAAAATGTATTTCTGGCAAATGCATCGAACAGATCAAAAGCGGAGTAGTAGATCACGCTGTGCATCGAGTCCAGAAGTTCTTTTGCGATGCAGTAGGTGAGAAAGGTTTTTCCTACACCGGTATCTCCGTAAATAAAAAGATTTTCAAAGGAATGATCAAAATTCTGAACAAAATCTCTGGAACGCTGTAATGCAGTCGCCGCCGACTGTCGTGCAGTTTGACCGGTTGCTTCGTTGATCATATCTTCCGGATAATAGTCCAGGGAAAATGCGTCAAAACTGGCTGCTTTTAATAATTCCCGGATATTGGACTGGGTATACAGATGTTCACTGATCGCCCGTTTGAAGCAGATGCACTTCTGGTTGTCCACATACCCGGTGTCCTGACAGATCGGACAGGTATAATGCATCTTCAGATAATCCTCCGGGTAACCGTGAGTCTTTAACAGATCTGCCCGTTCTCTGGAGAGAGCCTGAATCTGTGTGTTCAGGTCAAAGTCCTCATTATCTTTGTCACCCAGTAAAATCCGGGCTTTTTTTACACTGATCGAGGCGATTTCCCGGTCTATCTCCGCCAGCCGGGGAATCTTTGCCTGGGCTTCGGCGATATGGGCATCCTGTTCGTGTTTATTACGGAACTGTAATCTCTGATAATAGCGCATCAGAGCATCGTACTGACTGTTTTGTAGTGCCACGATGGTTCTCCTTTATTTTTTTAAAAGCTGATTTTCAAGTTGGTCATAATCGTAATTTCGCTGCTGGAAATTGTTGAATTTGTTCCCGGAGCCTGATGGACGGGTTCCTTTCTGCTCCTGACGCTGTTTCTGTTCCTGTCGGTCGCTCTGCAGCTGTCTGTGC
>ERZ1034920.1926-NODE-1926-length-12443-cov-9.725218_pt1 | contig 12443 bp, 6 predicted proteins | sample MGYA00520688_ERZ1034920 | MGnify/ENA primary metagenome ERZ1034920 (study PRJEB33766, sample SAMN09781785) | gut metagenome | biome: gut microbiome | host: Homo sapiens | place: Madagascar | study: EMG produced TPA metagenomics assembly of the PRJNA485056 data...
CTGATGGTGGAATAGCCGCCGTAGAGCAGCTTGTCGATGGGCTCGCCCTTCTTCAGGCGGGCCAGTGCGCCGTACTGCCACAGGATGGGCGCGGCGTCGCTCAATGTGCCCTTCAGGCGGTTGTGGCGGCACATCAGGGCCTTGTGGCACAGCTCGAGGCGCTCGTCAAAAATCTGCCAGAACTTATCAAAATCGCCGCCGCTGGACAGGGCCACGTCCACCAGATTGATGGTGACAACGCCCTGATTAAAGCGGCCATAGTACTTCGGCTTGCCGTTCTCGTCGACATAAGGGGTCAGGAAGCTGCGGCAGCCCATGCAGGTGAAGCAGTGGCCCTCGCCGTTCTTGTCGACCTTGTATTCCAGCATCTTCTTCTCGCTGATGTAGTCGGGCACCATCCGCTTGGCGGTGCACTTGGCGGCGAGCTTAGTCAGGTAGTAGTAGGGCTGACCCTCATAGATGTTGTCGTTTTCCAGCACGTAGATGAGCTTGGGGAAGGCGGGGGTGATCCAGACACCGGCCTCGTTCTTGACGCCCTGGTAGCGCTGGCGCAGCATCTCCTCAATGACGATGGCCAGGTCGGACTTCAGGCGCTGGTTGTCACCGGCCTCATTCAGGTACATAAAGACCGTGATGAACGGGGCCTGGCCGTTGGTGGTCATCAGGGTGACGACCTGATACTGGATGGTCTGCACACCGCGCTTGATCTCCTCGCGCAGGCGCTTCTCCACGATCTCGGAGATCTTCTCCTCGCCGGGGTCAATGCCCAGCTCCTTCATCTCGGCCTCGACGTCGCGGCGGATCTTCTTGCGGCTGACATCGACAAAGGGGGCCAGATGGGTCAGGCTGATGCTCTGGCCGCCGTACTGGCTGGACGCGACCTGCGCGATGATCTGTGTGGCAATGTTGCAGGCCGTGGAGAAGGAGTGCGGCTTTTCAATCAAAGTGCCGCTGATGACCGTGCCGTTCTGCAGCATATCGTCCAGATTGACGAGGTCGCAGTTGTGCATGTGCTGGGCGTAGTAGTCGGCATCGTGGAAGTGGATGATGCCCTCCTCATGCGCCTTGACGATCTCCGGGGGGAGCAGCATGCGCATGGTCAGATCCTTGCTGACCTCGCCGGCCATATAGTCACGCTGTACGCTGTTGACGGTAGGGTTCTTGTTGGAGTTCTCCTGCTTGACTTCCTCGTTGTTGCACTCGATGAGGGAGAGGATCTTGTCGTCCGTCGTGTTGTGGGTGCGCTTGAGGCTCTGCACGTAGCGATAGGTGATGTACCTGCGGGCAACCTCATACGCACCGGTGGCCATGATGGCGTCCTCGACGATGTCTTGGATTTCCTCGACGTTCATCGCGTGACCGCGGGCATAGCAGACCTCCTGCACATGATCGCTGATCTCGATGATCTGCTGCTTCGTCAGGCGCTGGGCATCGGGTACGACCTTGTTAGCCTTCGTGATGGCCGCAATAATTTTGGTAATGTCAAAGACAGCCTCGCTGCCGTTGCGCTTGATGATCTTCATGGTGACTCCTCTTTACAAAAAAATAAATACAGTGCGTTCAATACGAACTGTATAGAATACAGATGAAATGCCGATTCGTAAATTGCCCGTTTTGCGAGCAAGACTATAATACCGCACCGGGGGCAAAAAGTCAATCCACAAAACCACAAGATATAGTGCCCAGAGCGCAAATGGAAACAAAATGTTCCGTTTTCGTCGCCTCAACGTGCAAAAAAGCCCTGCCAAAAATAAGACTGAAATTTTGGTGATTTTGAGTGGTTCTACACAGTTTGTCGATGCAGCGTGCAAATATCTTCTTCGAAAATCATGCTCCCCCTTGCAGTATGCCCCCAAAGCTGGTATACTATGTCAGGGTTTGGGGGCGGAACGCCCGCCCGACACAAGATATGGGGATGTCCCCGCAGGAGAACACCATGAATTACGCAACCATTAAATATTGTGATATTGCCAACGGGGAGGGCGTGCGCACGAGCCTGTTCGTTTCCGGCTGCCGCCGCCACTGCCCGAACTGCTTCAATGCCGTGGCATGGGATTTCGGCTACGGTGCGCCGTTTACCAAGGAAGTTCGCAATGAAATACTGGAGAGTCTGGCCCCCGGTTACATCAATGGGCTTTCGCTGCTGGGCGGCGAGCCGTTTGAGCCGGAGAACCAGCGGGAGCTGCTGCCCTTTATTAAAAATGTAAAGGTGCTGTACCCCAACAAGACGATCTGGTGCTACACCGGCAACAATCTGGAGCACGAGATCTGGCAGCCCGGTCCCGGGCGATGCGAGGTCACCGACGAGTTTTTACAATATATAGATGTGCTTGTGGACGGCGACTTTGTGCAGGACCAGTACGACATCAGTCTGCGCTTCCGCGGGTCGAGCAACCAGCGCATCATTGACATGAACAAGACCCGCGCAGCGGGCCGGGTCGTTTTGTGGCAGGACGACCCGATTTTTGCGGATCACAAGATGTAATGGAAAATTGCAAGGGCGGATTGCATATCCGCCCGCGGGGCGTCGAGGACGCCGCCCCTTACAAACCGAAAGACAGAACTGTAGGGTCCGCATACGTGCGGACCGCGGCTTTCCCGCAAGAACCCATCTGCCTTACGCGCGAGGGCCGGGCATGCCCGGCCTCTACTGTGCAGTCACAATTAAAACAGGAGCAAAAACCATCCATCATGAGCACCACCTCAAAATCCAAAACCATGATCGAAGGGCCGCTGGCCAAACAAATTCTGCTGGTCAGCCTGCCGCTGGCCTTATCCAACCTTTTACAAATTCTGTTCAACATGTCCGACGTTGCCGTTGTGGGCCGGTTCGCCGGTTCCACGGCGCTCGGCTCCGTGGGCTCGACGGCGACGTTTGTCACACTGTTCACCGGCTTTCTGATCGGCTTGAGCAATGGCGTCAACGTGCTGGTCGCCCGCTTTTACGGTGCCGCGCACCCCAAGGACGTCAGCAAGACCGTCCATTCGGCGCTGCTGGTCAGCCTGGCCGCCGGTGTGCTGCTGCTGTTCGTCGGCCTGTTCGGCTCGCCTGCGCTGCTGGAGCTGCTGAACACCAAGGAGGACCTGCTGCCCGGTGCGATTTTGTACCTGCGGGTCTACTTTCTCGGTATGCCGGCGCTGGCGCTCTACAACTTCGGCAACGCAGTGTTCAGCGCTATCGGTGAGACAAAAAAGCCGCTGGCCTACCTGTCGTTTGCGGGCGTGCTGAACATCCTGCTCAACCTGTTTTTCGTCATCGTCTGCAAGCTCGATGTCGCCGGTGTCGCGCTGGCCAGCACGATTGCCCAGTGCGTCTCGGCAGGGCTGATCCTGCACGCGCTGACAAAGGTCAGCGACTGCTACGCGCTGGATTTCCGCAAGGTAAGGCTGGACCTCAACATGACAAAGCGCATCCTGATGCTGGGCGTGCCCGCGGGCCTGCAAAACGCGATCTTTGCGATTGCCAACCTCTTTATTCAGGCGGGCGTCAACTCCTTCGACTCGCTGATGGTCAAGGGCAACTCCGCCGCAGCTAACGCCGACGCGATGGTTTATGACGCTATGGCGGCGTTTTACATGGCCTGCGCCAGCTTTATGAGCCAGAACTACGGCGCGGGCAAGCTGGACCGCGTCAAGAAAAGCTACTTCATCGCGCTGGCCTACTCGTTTGGCCTGGGCGCGGTTCTGGGCGGCGGGCTGCTCGTCTTTGGGCGGCAGTTCCTGGCGCTGTTCACGACCGAGAGCGCTGTCATCGACGCGGGCATGAAGCGCATTATGGTCATGGGCTGGGCCTACTGCACCTCGGCGTTCATGGACTGCACGATTGCCGCCTCCCGCGGCCTCGGCAAGACGGTAGGGCCGACGGTCATCGTAATTCTGGGGTCCTGCGTATTCCGCGTTGCGTGGGTCTACACGATCTTTGCCCACTTCCACACGATCCCGGCGCTCTACCTGCTGTATCCCTGCTCCTGGGCGCTGACCGCCGCCGCAGAGATCGTCTATTTTGTGTTCAGCTACCGCCACGCCGCCCTCCGTCTGCAGGAGCGCGATGCGCTGGCGCAGCTGTGAGAGCAGGGGAGAGGGCTGCTGTCATTTGCTGCATATCCAAAAAATTTGCTAAGACAGTCTGCCATGTATATTTTATATACCAGATATACAGAAAATACTTTTTACATACACCACTCCCACGTGTATAATAGTCGATGCAAGTAAAAGAGGAGTGGAAAGGTATGCAGTATACGGACCTGACAAGAAAGGAATTGCAGCGGGAGTACAGCCGTCTGACACGGAAGTACACGGACTTTATCCGCCAGCCGGTGGAGCTGGACCTGACAACGGAGGATCCGCTGCCGGGCTGCGCGAACCGCCGTGCGGTGAAGCATTTTGGCACTGTGCTGGACAAGGAGCTGCGCGATACCGGCGCAGCCCACCCCGCCCAAGCACCGGACGCCGTGGCGGCCCTGGCCACGATGCCCGGCTGTGCCCACCGCACAGTGGAGCTGTGCCGCAAAGCAGGTGTCCGCTTTGACGCCATCGATCACTGCACGGTGCTGGCGCGCACGATCCCGGAGGATATCCGGTCCGACGAGCTGACCCACGTTGCCAGCGTCTTTGCTGTCAGCGCCCGCATGGCTGCATTGGAGAGCCTGCAGGGAACGCTGATGAGAGCGTAAGACCGTCTGCCGCCCCGTAAACCAAAAACCCGCATTGGCATTCAAAACCAATGCGGGTTTTTTATTGGTGCGCCCGGCGGTAGGAAGTGTCAGCCGAAGGCTGCGGAAAACCGATAAGAATGGAAATCCGCGGCTTTCCTTGCAATTTTCCGGCGAACATGCTACATTTAGTATAAAAACAAAAAGGGGCGTGCCGGATATGATTCGTTTGGCCCTTGTCGAAGACGACGAGCTCTACCGCAGCCAGCTGCGCGAATATATTGACAAATACAGCGCGGTGTCGGGCGAAAAATTTACCGTGACAGAATTTTCCGACGGCGACGAGATCGCACTTGGCTATAAGGCTGTCTATGACATCATCCTGATGGACATCGAGATGAAGTTTATGGATGGCATGATGGCTGCCGAGGAGATCCGCAAGGTCGACACCGAGGTTATCATTATCTTCATCACAAATTCGCCGCAGTATGCCATCAAGGGCTATGCCGTCGATGCGCTGGACTATGTGCTGAAGCCGGTCAGCTACTATGCGTTTTCGCAGAGACTTGGCCGCGCCGTGGAGCGCGTGGCGCGCCGCGCACGGCACTTTTTGCAGATCAACGCCCACGGCACGGCACATAAGCTGGACACCTCGGCCATTTATTGGATCGAGAACTGCGGGCATGACTTGGTCTTTCACACGGCGGAAGGGGAGGTGACCGCCCCGGGCTCCATGACGGAGACAGAGGAAAAATTGGCGCAGGACAGTTATTTCCGCGTAAACAAGGGCTGCCTTGTGAATCTGGAACACGTTGACCGAATGGACGGTGAGGATGCCATCGTCCACGGAGACCGTGTGCCGCTGGCCCGAGCGCGGCGCAAGGCATTTCTGGATGCACTGAACGACTATATCAACGGGGCAGGGTGACGATATGCCGCTGAAAATTCCTTATTATGAGATGGATATTCCGCGCCTTGTCACGGCGCTGGCAGACTGGCTGGCCTGCCTTTTGTACCTGCGGTTTCTGCCTCCGCGCTACGGCGGGGTCAAGCGTGCGGCGCTGTACGGTGGTGCATTGGCGGTATTGGCACTCTACCTTGTGGCCACCGACGGCTTTGACGGCTGGCGGTTCAATGTGCTGTACGCGGTTTCTGTCGCACTTATGCTGCTTTTTATGGCGGCGGCCACCCGTGCAGACCGCTGGCAGGTGGGGTATTTCTGCACGCGGGCGTTTATTCTGGCGGGTTTTGCCGGGGCGCTGACATGGCAGATGTATGTATATTTTGCGCGTTACATCGCAGCATTGCAAAGCCTGCCTGCGTTGGTGCTCTTTATTGCGGCGGGGTTCGGCATCATCTTCGGTCTGATGTGGCTTCTGGAGGATGGCGGCAGCACGGGCAGCATTCAGTTTGACATTCGCCCCCGCACGACCTGCATCGCGGCGGTCATGGCGGCGGCCATCTACATTTTGTCCAGCATCAGCTATACGCAGCTGAACACGCCGTTTTCGGCCCGCGGCACGATGGAAATTTACACAATGCGCACGGTTGTCTACTTCGGCGGCGTGGCGCTGCTGTTTGCGTATCAATCGCAGCTGCGCGATTTATTGACACAGCGCGAGGCGGATGCCTTGCGGAACATGCTGCACATCCAGTATGAAAACTACAAAATCCGGCAGGAGAGCATTGACCTCATCAACCAAAAATATCATGACTTGAAGCACCAAATCGCGGTGCTTCGCGCTGAGAGCGGCGAGAAACGCAATGCCGTGCTGGACAATATGGAGCAGGAAATCAAAGCCTACGAAGCGCAGAACGACACCGGCAATAAGGTGCTGGACACGGTGCTGACAGGCAAAAGTCTGACCTGCCGCACCAAAAACATTCAATTGACCTGCGTTGCTGACGGCACAGCGCTGGACTTTATGGACGTGATGGACATCAGCAACCTGTTCGGCAATGCGCTGGACAACGCAATCGAGAGCACCGACAAAATCACAGACCCGGAGCGCAGGCTCATCCACCTGAGCGTGGCGAGGCAAAAAGGCTTTGCGGCCATCCGCATTGAAAACTGCTTTGACGGTGAGCTGAAATTTGAGAAGGGCCTGCCCGTCACGACGAAAAAGGATGTCTTGTACCATGGCTTCGGTGTAAAAAGCATACAAAACGCCGCCGCAAAATACGGCGGTACCGCGACAATTACGACCCGCGAGGGTTGGTTTGAGCTGCGCGTGCTGATTCCGCTGGGGCAGCCGCAGCAAGAATAAAAAATGAAGTTTTACGCCCCCTGCATCGGCAAACGCTGTGCAGGGGGCGTTGTTTGTGCGGAAAAAGTCTATGTTTGGACGCTGCGTTTGGCAATGTGTACAAAATACAAGCGCAAAACCTTGTGAAATCCGACGAAACCAAAAACCGTTTGTGCGGAAAAGAGCGCATTTCGTGCAAATTATGCGCCGCCGCATGATTCTTGTGGTATGGTAGGCTTACAGAAAAAAGAAGAATCTCCGGACGGGCTGCCCGTCCGACGAAGGAGGAGAACACATGTTTGAAATCACACGCCTGACGGTGGAGCATCTGGCCGCCGGCTGCGTGACCGACTGCTCCACACCCCGCATCGGGTTTTCCCTGAGCAGTGACCGCCGGGGCGCACAGTTGGCCGACGCCGAGTTGACCGTCGGTGACTGGTCCGCCCATGTGACCAGCGGCCAGAGCGCTGCCTACGTCGGCCCTGCGCTGCTGCCGTTCACCACCTACAGCGTGCGCCTGAACGCCACTGACGACGCAGGCGAGACCGCCACCGCCACCACTACCTTTGAGACAGGCCGCATGGAGACGCCCTGGAAGGGCCGGTGGATCAGCGACCCGAGCTACCACTTCACCGAGGCAAAGGTCAGCCCCGTGCCGATGGTTTTCCGCAAGGAAATCGCAACGAACAAACCCATTGCCCGCGCGCGCCTCTACGCCACAGCCATGGGCATCTACGAGGCCGAGCTGAACGGCCAAAAGCTGGGCGAGCAATACTTCGCCCCCGGCTTCACGAGCTACAAGTCCTATTTGCAGTATCAGACCTACGATGTAACGACACTTTTGACAGGCGTCGACACGCTGACCTTCACGGTTGCAGGCGGCTGGGCGGTGGGCAGCTTTGTGTTTACCCGCAAAAACCGCGTGACTGCAGACCGTCAGGCTCTGCTGGCCGAGCTGCGAATCGAGTACACGGACGGCACGACGGAGACCATCGGCACCGATGCCACATGGCAGGTCAGCGAGAGCGGCCCCGTGCGGATGGCAGATCTGTATGACGGCGAGACCTACGATGCCACGAAGGAAATCAGCGATTGGCACAACGCCGCGCCCGAGACGCTGAAAGTCACCCCCGCCATCACGGCGGACTACGGTGCCCCGGTCAAGGCCCATGAGGTGCGTAAGCCCGTGGCCGTGATGACCGCCCCCGACGGCGAGACGATTTACGACTTCGGCCAGAACCTTGCGGGTGTTGTCCGCATCAAATTCAACGGCAAGGCCGGGCAGGTCGTGACCGTGCGCCACGCCGAGATCCTGAACCCCGACGGCAGCTTAAACACGACCTTCCTGCGCACGGCCAAGGCCACGGCGACCTACACCTGCCGCGACGGCGAGCAGACCTACAGCCCGCGGTTCAGCTACATGGGCTTCCGCTATGCGGGGGTCAAGGGCGTCGATGCGAAGGATCTGGAAATCGAGGCCGTGGCGCTCTACTCCGATGTGGAGCACAGCGGTTCCTTCCGCTGCTCCGATGAGATGCTGAACAAACTGCAGTCCAACATTACATGGGGCGCCAAGTCGAATTTCGTTGATATACCGACGGACTGCCCCCAGCGCGACGAGCGCATGGGCTGGACCGGAGACATTGCCGTGTTCTCGCCCACCGCGCTGTACAACTTTGAACTGAGCCGCTTTTTGGAGAAGTGGCTGCGCGACGTCAAGGCCGAGCAGCTGCCCACCGGCGGCATCCCCAACACCGTGCCTGTGCAGGGCTATGGTTTCCCCGCCACAATGCCCGAGATGGCCGTGGACTGGTGGGGCGACGCCTGCGTGCTGGTGCCATGGGCTCTATACGAGGCCACGGGCAGCCTGGATGTGCTGCGTATGATGTACCCCACCATGCAGAAGTACGTCAAGGCGTGCTGCTTCTGGGCCGGGTTCGGCATCGGCAAGCACCGTTACATCTGGCACACGCCGTCGGTGCTGCATTTTGGCGACTGGGTCGCCCCCGATGTGCCGAAGATGAGTCAGTGGCAGGCCCGCAGCAAGTACACCGCCACGGCGTCCCTGTGCAACACCAGCGGTACACTGGCGAAAATTGCACGCATCCTTGGCAAGACCGAGGACGCCGCCAAGTACAAGGAGCTGAGCCGTAAGGTGGCCGATGCCTATTGCAGTGTGCTGACCGACGGCAACGGCAAGACGAAGGACGAATTCCAGACCGCCTATGTGCTGCCGCTGTACTTGAATATGTTCCCCGAAAACGTCAAGGCGAAGGCTGCCGAGAATCTGGTCAAGCTGGTTGAGAAGAACGACTACAAGATCGGCACAGGCTTCCCGGGCACGCCGTACATCCTGTTTGCGTTGGCCGACAACGGCCACGCCGACACTGCCTACAAGATGCTGCTGAACACACAGTGTCCCAGCTGGCTGTATGAGGTCCGCGTGGGCGCAACCACGGTTTGGGAGCGTTGGGACGGTCTGAACGAGAACGGCGAGTGCCCAATCGGCGACGACGGCACCGACATGATGATCTCGTACAACCACTACGCCAGCGGCGCGGTGGGCGCGTTCCTCTACCGCCGCGTGCTGGGTGTGGAGCCCACCGAGGCCGGGTACCGCAAGTTCAAGTTTGCGCCGGTGGTCGGCGGCGGCATCACCGAGGCTGAAGGCACGGTGGGCACGCCCTACGGCGTGATCAAGGCTGCGTGGAAGATCGCGGACGGCGAGATGACGATGACCGTGGCGGTGCCCGTCGGCACCGAATGCACCGTCGTGCTGCCGAGCGGGGAAGAAAAGGTGCTTGGCAGCGGGGAATATACCATTACGGCAAAGGCGTAAAGGCATAGCGTAAACAAATCGCTTATATACACAAAGAAGGAGTGACTCTCTATCATGTCAACCTCGAAATCCAACTTCTGGTCCTCGCCGCTGACGAAGTCCCGTATCACCAGCGACGACGTCAAGATGCCGGAAATGCTGCTGGGCTATTTTATCGGCCCCTTCGGCGCACTGCTTTCCTCGGGCATCTTCACCAGCATCCTGCAGAACTACTTCACCGATGTCCTCAAGCTTGATCTTGGCTTTTTGACGACCTTGCAGCTGGTCTCCACGGTGCTCATCGTGGCGTCCAACCTCATCGTCGGTCAGCTGATTGAGCACACCAAGGCTCTGGCCGGCAAGGCACGCCCGTGGATTCTGCTCTCCGCGCTGACCCTTTCCGTCGCCAGTGTGCTGATGTTTATCGTGCCGTTTGAGGGCATGGCCAAGATGGTCTGGATCGCCATCGCGTACAACCTGTACTACGCGGTCGCTTACCCCATCTACAACACCGCCAACTCCACCATGATCCCCGTTTCCACCCGTGACAGCAAGCAGCGCGGTGCGCTGGCTTCCTTCACCAACGTGGCGGGTCTGGGCGTTATGGGCTGCGGCTCGATGGTATTCCCGATGCTCGTTTCCTTCGCACTGAAGGAGGACCAGCACCTGTGGTTCCTCACCATGCTGGCCGTCGCCATCTTCAGCGCACTGACCATCTACCTGCAGTTCCTCTTCACCCGTGAGCGCGTCACCGAGGAAGGCCGCGCCGACACCGAGACCCCTGCCAAGTCCGCCACGCTGGGCGAGCAGCTCAAGGCCGTTACCGGTGACCGCATGTGGTGGATCGTCATGGCGTTCTATATGCTGTTCCAGTGGAGCGGCGCGATGAAGAACGGCTCCATGAGCTACTTCTGCAAATGGGTTCTGGACAACACTTTCTTCGGCACGGCGGACGCATGGGGCGCCTCCCAGAGCCTGCTCAGCATCATGGGCGCTATCCCGATGGCCGTGGCTGCGGTCTTTGTGGTACCCCTGGCCAACAAGTTCGGTAAGCGTCTGGTCTGCGGCGGCTTCATGCTGCTGGGTGCCGCGGGCGGCATCATCGCAGGTCTGGGCGGCGGCAACATCGTGCCGGTCGCCATCGGCGTGGCCCTCAAGTGTCTGGGTTCTTCCCCGGCCTGCTATCTGATCCTGGCCATGATTGCCGACGTTATCGACCACATTGAGTACCGCACCGGCATCCGCACCGACGGTCTGACCATGAGCATCTACAGCTCCCTTATGGTCGCCGCCACGCCGATCTGCAACTCTATTTTCAGCGCCATGCTGAACGGCAGCGGCTATAACCAAGCCGCCGACGTCGCTCTGGGCACCGCCGCCCAGACCGCCAGTGTGCAGACCGCGATCTCCGTCAGCTATATCTGGGTCGAGACCGTCTGCTATATCATCGGCGCCGTCATCCTGATCCTGTTCTGGACGGTTGAGAAAAACCTGCCCGAGGAGCAGAAGGCTATCAAGGAACGCAGCAAGAAGTAACGCGCCCTACACGCGATTACGATATACACAAGGATACACAAGGAGGAAAAACATGAGTAAGAAAAAATCCGGCCGCCGCGTCTGGCGCGGCGTGACCACGGCCACGGCGTCGCTGCTGGCGCTCAGTGTCTGCGCCTCGACCGTCGTGGACGGATTCCGCACCGACATTGACAAGTTCCTGGGCACCAAGAGCACCAAGCTCGTGACCGAGAACTCCGACGGCACTGACCTGTATACTTTCAAATCCGACTACACCTCCACTACCGAGCTGCTGCACGGCATTCAGGACGTGGGTGAGCGGATGAGCGAAGAGGGCAGCGTCCTGCTGAAGAACAACGGTGCCCTGCCGCTGACCAAGGACGAGACCCAGAAGATCACACTGCTTGGCTTCTCGAGCTACTATCCCGTACAGGGCGGCGATATGGGTTCCAGCCTTGTGGAGAACACCGGCACGGATGCCGATACCGTCGATATGGTCGGTGCCTTCAAGGCAAAGGGCTTCGGTCTGAACCAGACGGTGGCCGACATGTACGAGGCCCTCAAGCCGACGTACAAATCCGAGGTCCAGAGCTGGGGCGGCACTGTGGAGTACAACCACATCACCGCACCTTCCACCACCGGCGTTTTCTCCAGCAAGGAGCCGAGCCAGGCCGCGATGGACAGTCAGGATGCAGGCTGGAAGGACAGCATGAATGACAACAATGTCATGATCGTCACGATTGCCCGCTCCGCCTCTGAAAACGGCAGCTACAACCCCGGCACCGCCGGTGTTGATCCCACCCAGAACCTGAACCAGACTGACCCGCTGGGCCTGTCCGACGACGAGCGCGACCTCATCAATGCAGCCGTCACCGCCAAGGCGGCCAACGGCGGCAAGGTCATCGTTCTGTTGAATAATGCCAGCGCCATGGAGGTGCAGGAGATCGAGGACAACGTCGGTGTTGACGCCATCCTGCAGGTCGGCCTGCCGGGCGGCTACGGCTTCTACGGTGTGGCCGACATTCTCTCCGGTGCGGTCAGCCCCTCCGGTCATCTGACCGATACCTATGCCGTCAAGAACGCCAGCGCCCCCAGCGCCCAGAATTTCGGCGATCTGCAGTGGGCCAACGCCAACCCCGACATCAGCATGAACGATGCCATTGTCGAGGCCGAGAACATCTACATCGGCTACAAATACTACGAGACCCGCTA
>ERZ1034920.1927-NODE-1927-length-12440-cov-4.685022_pt1 | contig 12440 bp, 6 predicted proteins | sample MGYA00520688_ERZ1034920 | MGnify/ENA primary metagenome ERZ1034920 (study PRJEB33766, sample SAMN09781785) | gut metagenome | biome: gut microbiome | host: Homo sapiens | place: Madagascar | study: EMG produced TPA metagenomics assembly of the PRJNA485056 data...
ACGACATGGACAAGGCCATCGCCGCCGCGTTCGACCTGGTGAAGGCCGAGCTGGGGGTTGAGCTGTAGGGGCGAAACCTCACAGCCACGCAGCAAAGACGAGGGGCCCGCAGCCAACACCTGCGGGCCCCTCGCTGCATATAAGCCTATTTCTGGCGCACCGAGCTAGGCAGCCGCCTCGACAGCAGTCTTTTCCTGCACAAGTTCATCGGCTTCGCTCGCCTCAAGCTGCTCGGCCTTCTTGGTTGCCAGCAACCTCGCAAACACGATGGCGCACACGCCAGCGCAGAACTTGCCCACCAGGACTGGAACGATGAGCGTCGGTTGGAAGTTCGCCGTAAACGACAGGTGATCGCCAAACAGGAACGCGCAGCAAACCGCGAACGCCATAACGAGCACTTTGTCGCGAGCCTTCAGATCCTTCACCATCGCCAGCGCCGCCAGAACGTTGGCGGAAGCCGCGAGCAGACCAGCCGTCGCATCCGAGCTCAAACCGAACACGCCGCCGACCTTCGCCAGAGGTTTGGCGAGGTAGCGCTTGATCAGATAGACCATGGGGAAGGCGCCGCAGAGCATCATGCCGATAGCGCCCGACGTCTCAAGCGCACGGAACACATCGGGATCGCCGTCGCTCGCAATGATGGGATCGAACCCGAACGAGCCGAACAGCGTCGTGAAGATGCCCGTGAAGTACTCGATGACCACGAGCACGAACACGATCTTGAGCGCCGCCTCCATCACACGCCCGAACACGATGAATCCCTTGATCATGGCATCGGGCTTGAACTTGAGACCCAAGGCCAGCGCCACGCAGATGACGATCAGCGGAATGAGGTTGAGGCCAATCTGACCGAAACTCAACGCAAGCTGATACGTTGCCTCGGCATTCGTGGAAACAATCTCGCGAATCATGGGATGCGACAGCGCAATGATGACGCTCGCCACCAAAACACCGATGGGAATCGCCAAAAGGCCGCTCATCACACCGAGCGCCAGATACTTGCGGTCACGCTTCTCCAGCATCTTCAGCGCCACGGGGATCGTGAAAACGATGGTCGCACCAGCCATGTACCCCGTCATCATGGCCATGATCCAACTCTCCTTCGTCTGAGCAAGAGCCTCAGCGAGAGGATAGCCGCCCATGTCGACAGCGATGAAAGTGGTAGCCGCCATCGCCGGGTCAGCGCCGACGGCACTGTACACGGGTCCAAACACCGAACTCACGAAAGCCGTGAGATACGGCGCCGAGGCCATGATGCCGGCAACGGGAAGGAAGATGGGGCCGATCGAGTCGATACCCGCAACGAACTGCTGACCCAGCTCGCTTTCCGGCTTGATCGCCGAGGCGATGGCGCCGACAAGCGCACACGCCATGATGATGTACACCACCACTGTTCCGATAAGTTCCATGTATTCCCCTTCAGTTTTAGATAAGCTCGTTCGGAAAAACGCTACGCATACAACTCGACGGCGTAGGAGCCGTACGCCTTGACGGCCTTGTACCAGAGGTAGAGCCACTCGCCCACCGGATCGCCTGTCGCCTCCTTGTAAAGCGCCCATACGAACCAGTAGTAGGCGGCAAGCGCGGTGTACGCCACACAATGCCTCAGCTCATCAGGCGTGGGCTTGCGCTGGAAGTACACATCCAGAACCTCGACCGCCTGCTCGACGGTGTAATCCGAGCAGCAGAAGAACGTCCCAAGATCGCTTGCGTAATCCGACATGGCCGAATACTCCCAGTCGATGAGCGTCACCTCATCGCCGTGCACGAGAAAGTTGGGGGCGTAGAAGTCGTTGTGGCACAGGCACGGCTCAACCCCATCCGCCTGAACCATGGCAGCAAGATGCGAAGCCAGACCCTTCAATTCCTCGAAATCGGAGAAACTCGGATAGGCGCGCTCCCCCAGCAGCTCGACAATGCCGCAGGCCTGCTCATACAAATCAAAGGTCCAACGCGACACCTCGCCGCAGCTATGAAGCTTTCTTCCAAGCTGCAGCCCCTTCTCAACATGAGAAGAGTCGTGGTAGTCGAACTCCACGCAATCGGGAATGAAGCGAGAAATCTTCCACCCTATTGCGGGGTCTTCGAAAATGAACGTATCGTCGATACCGAGCCGCTTTGCCACGGCTTGAGAGTACGCTTCGCTCTCGCGATTGACGATCTCGTCGGTACCGACACCCGGATGGCGGTACACATACGTCCCTTCTCCCACGGAGAAACGAAAAGAGAGATTCGTGAGGCCTTGCTTGATAGGAACGATATCGCGAATCGAAGGCCTGTCGCACTTCAGAACAGAGCAGATGTTGTCTAAGATCGTCGAGTCAACGTTGAGAATAAAGTCCTCATCGAACTCGCGAAGCTCGTCAAGCGAGTCGAATTCGTGAATGACATCGCCGGGATACGGGCGCATGACCATATTGAATTCGCGAACATGCTCAGCGAATATGTCCTCCCATAGCTTCGGGGCCGTCTCGGGACGATCGTACTCAGCTTCGAGAATCTCGACGAAATGCTTCGAGAAGGATCGATCGAAGTAAACATGGCCGAGCATGCCGTAGGCATCGGTTCCGCCAACTGTCACGCGCGTGATGCGCCTGCCGGCACCGCACGTTATGCAGTATTCGTCGGTCTTGCCCGGGAAGAACACCGCCGAGTAGTAGGCCTGATACACGTAGGGCTCAAACACGTTCTCGGAGAAGTAGTCGTCGGAGGAGCAGATGTAGGTGTTCCCCAGCTTCTCCTTAACAAGCATGAGGGTCGAATTATTGTTCCGGACCGCATACTGGTCGTTGACGCGGATCTTTACGCCGTACAGATCCTCAAGGTAGAAGAAGGCTTCCTTCATGTAGCCGACGACCACCGTGATATCGTCGATGCCCGCTTCTTTGAGCTGCCTGATCTGGCGCTCGATCAGAACTTCTCCCCTGACCTTGAGAACGCCCTTCGGCCGCTCGTACGAGATGGGAGCAAAGCGGGACGACAGACCCGCTGCCATGATGACAGCATTCTCCACACGATAGGGCTCGAGAGCTTCCATGCCTGCAGACGTAATTGCATAGCCTTCGAGCAGGCCCGCCTCCTGCAGTTTTCGGCACGTGGTGTTCACCGTGCCAACCGAGAGGTCGCACCTCGCCGCTAGATCTCTTTGACTAGCGACCTCCCCCCATTTGCAAATCGCTGCAAGGACGGAAAACTCGCTCTTGCTTAAACTGTTCAAATCAATCCTCCTTTAAGATGGATTTGAACAGTTTACCGTATCCTTACGAATATTTATCGTGTTTTTTACAGCCCACCGCAAACTGCAGCGGGCTGCAAAGGCCTACATCCTCTGAAGCACCGCGTGCAAAGCATCAGCAAGAGCCGCATTGTCCTCAACAGTGAGATCCCCGATATGGGCGAATCTCAGCGACCACCGCGCCAGATCCCCACCGCAAGGATTGGGAACCATGCCGAACTCGTTGACGAGGGCCGCATTGACCTTTTCCGCCACCGGCTCGTTGAACACAACACGCGTCAGGGCATTGGACAGGGGATACGGGGGAAGAGACAGGGGCTCGCACGCGATTCTTGCACGAAAATCATCTGCAAGACGAGCGACCCGCTCGATCTCGGAGGAAATACCGCCGGCATCCTCTATCAGACGAAGGCGGTTGTGCAGCTCGTGCACAATACCTACCGCAGGAGTAAACGGCGTCTGCCCCCGCTCACCGTTTTTGAGATGATCCTTAAAGTCAAAGTACATGCTTCGAGGGTCGATCTTCGAAACGCGGTCCTCGATCATGCGTCGCGCGAGGACCACAAACGACAGCCCAGGCGCCAAAGACAAAGCCTTCTGGGAGCTCACGACGAGCGCGTCGATGCCGAGCTCGCTCATATCGATCTCATCTGCTGCAAACGAGCTGATCGCATCAACAATGAAGAGCATGCCGTTTCGTCGGCAAAACTCGGCAAGCATGCCAAGATCGTACAGCTGCCCCGTTGAAGTTTCGTCAGCATTGACAAGCAGGGCGCTATAGTGCCCGTTGTCGAAGGGATCCAGATGATCGGCTCGCAATCCCTCGTCAACGCCGAGCTTCACCGAATCGTAAGGAATCCCGTGAATGGCGCAGAGCTGGGCGAAACGGTGGCCGAACGAGCCACCCTCAATGACAAGGGCCTTGTCGCCCTCGCTCATGCAGTTGATGACAGTGGCCTCCATGGCACCCGTGCCGCTCGCTGTGAGAAACACGACGCGCGAGTCGGCGGGAGCATGGGCAAATTGCTTAAGCAGAGACTCGCACTCCTTCACTACGGAAGAGAACGCTTCGTTTCTGAAATACGGAATCTGACGGCTCGCCACATCGAGCGTCTGAGGAAACATCTGAGTGGGCCCCACCGTAAACAGCTTCATATTCGCCTACCCCTCGACCGCATGCCCCGACACGTAGTCGAGAATCCTTTGGTAGTCCTCGATTGTGTCGACCTCGCCCCAAAACAATCCGTCGACATCGAGAATCTTCACAGGGGACAGCTCCTTGAAGCTGTAGAGAGCATCTTCCCACCACATGTTGTATTTCTCGCACCAGATCAGATAGTCCAACTGCGTAATAAAAAACGGCAGCATCTCTGCAGAGATCTTTGCAATGCCGACGTACTCGCAGCTTCGGTCCTCCTCGCTCATGCCTTTGCCGTTGTCGAGCAACTTGCCTTCCTCGTCGGTCTTGAAGAAGTAATCCCCGACTTCTGTGCGCGTTTTGTCGCCAAGCATAACGAAGCCACCCTCGTCGGCAAGCAGCTTCTCCAGAAGCTCCTCGCCGAAAAACACGTCAGCGTTGGCAAGCACGACATCCTGCCCGTTCTCCTGCGCCTTGACCAATGCATCACGCGCGAACCACAACGACCCAACTGAATTGGTAATGCGATAGAAGGGGTTCTCGAAGAATCGAACAGGGTGATTTTTCAGGAGGGATTTGACGTTCTCCTTACGATATCCAACCACGACGTTGACCTTGAAATCATGCTTCTCCAAGATCTTCAGCGTGTGCTCGATAATGGTATCCCCGCTTCCCGACACGTCGAGCGTGCTCTTCGGACGATGAGTATGCGCGCTGATGCGGCTGCCCACTCCCGCAGCCATGAGAATTGCCTGCCTCTTTTTCATCTATCCTCCCAAAAAGCTCATCGCTTCACCTATGGTTTTCGCCTTTTGTAAAGATAGAGTAAAATCGTTCTATGTTCAATTTCTATATCTACTTATGCGAAATGAACATAGAACCAGACGGGGCGGGTTCAAACAAAAAAGATGCCGACGCTCGAAGAGCGTCGGCATCTTGCGGCGTTCGCAATCGTATTCTCGAACAATCCTAGTTGATCGCCCACTGCCGTCCCGTCAGCTCCCAGTTGGAGAAGTCGAGGGCATCTCCCACAATCTGGAACTCCTTGACGAACGTATACGTCTGATCCGCGCGCACCGCGGTCATGAAATAATGGCGAATACGGTTGGGGTCATCGATCTGGAAGACCGTCTGGCCGTATGCGTCAGCATCCGCGCCCATTGCATCAATAACCGTAGCCTGGAAATCGAAATGACTCACAGGCACCTCTGAGGTCTTCATCGGCTGGCGGGCCTCATCGGAACGATCCTCCCCATAAGCAGGCTTCACCATCATAAGCGGACTCGTGGCATGATCGATCTCCTCAGTGAGATACCAGTTGCCGTGATCTGCCGTTACGATAATGGTGGAATCGTCGTATACGCCAAGCTCCTTCATCTGATCAAGGTACTCTGAAACCATCTTCAACGACCCTCTCATCTGCTGCTCGGCGGTCGTATTGCCCTCGCCCACATCAATACCGTTCTCGTCAAGCGTGAAGGGGTAATGGGCGCCGAGCAGATGGATGAAGCGGAACGCACCTGCGTTTCCTTCATCAGTCAGATCAAGGCCGCGCTCCTTCAGCTTGCTATAGAAGCCCGCATCATCGATGCGATACACCGCATCATCTGATGAGGATGCCCCCGCATCGGCAACCATACCTGCATTGAGTTGATCGGTGTAGTACCAAAACTGCGGCTTAAGAAGCCAAGGCGCGTCACGATACAACGCGCACTTCGTCAGAATCTCAATCGTTCCCCACGGATCGATGGGCGTCTCCACGTGTCGAACGTTGACCGTCTGGTCGGCTATCGCTTGACGCACCTCGGGATCTTCGTCGTTGAATCCCGCAGAATCGGAGTAAACGCCGATGGAGTAGCCCGCATTCTGAATATCGTCGAAAAACGAGCTGCGCTCATAGGCCTCGTAGTAGAACTCGTCGAAGGTGCCGCACGTCTCGGGCGTCTGGCCCGTCAGCAAGAACGGCACCGCATAGCGCGTGGGAATCATCGAACCCGTCGAATTATGGAAGTAGGTGAACCCTTCGAAGGGATCGAGGTATTCAGGGCTGTTCTGTATCACTTCGTCCATATAGGAGGTGTCGAACGTATCGAGAACGAACACCACCACGTTGCTCTTACTCGAGAGCTCGAATAAGCCCTCCTCGGTGCAGTCGACGTTCTCCTCTGCGGCGGAAAGAGAGCCGGGGCCGACAAGCAGACTCGCAACGCCAACACCCTGAACGATCACCAAGGCACATGCAACCAACGTCCCGCCAATGCGCCACATGCGCACACGATAGCGACTGAGGACGATAGCTGCGACGAAGACCGCCACCCATACGGCTGCCGTCGCAAACGTAACGGTGGAGTACTCGTGCCATGGCACCGTGTTGCCATCAGCTGTCGGCAGCCCACCGTTCATGAACAGAGCCTGAAGATAGCAGCAGACGCCCGCCGCCAGAACCGATACAAATCCCACGGTAAAAGCGCGTCCGCGAAGCGCCGAGATCAGCAGCGCCAAAACGATCGTGACGCCAAGCGCAAAAAGCACCATGCACCACCAAATGCTGCTTACCCCCAAAAGCAAGCTATCGGAATTGGCCGCCACGAGTTCAAACGGCGCGACGACAAGCAGCGTAAAGCTGAGGAAGGCCGATGCAACGAAGCCAAATCCCAACCGAGCACGCCAGCGGAGACGCTCGTCGGCTCGCACGGCTTTGTCGGAGGAACGCCGACTCGGCTTCAAGGAAGCACCACATGGAACCGCGTCCCCAGAAACAGCAGCATGGTCCTCCCCTTCGTTAGGAACAGCAACGCCATCGACCACACGATGGATGGCAGGTTCCACTTCCTTGTGCGCGTTTTCGTCAATCTTCAGCAGCGCAAACAGCTTCTTGCGCGTCTTGCGCAACGCCACACCCGCCACCGCTGACAGCGCCACGGCCACACCGGCAAGCGCTTGGATGGTGTAGGTCATTACCGACGGGTCGACGTAGGCATACGCTGGTTGCGCCATGAACGGGAAAGCCAGGGCAGTGGCAACGACAGCCTCGGGCATCCACGAAAGGACCTTCCCCGCAGCCTTTTTGGCAACCTTCCGCGGGGACCTCCGCGCCGCCTCTTCTGCCACCGCGCCGCTGTCCGACTCGCTATCGGAGGAGCTGGCGGCAGCTCCGTCTTTGCCCATCCTCCGCTGCTGCAGCTCCAACAGACGACCGAGAATCCACTCGCCTGCTGCTTCGGCGCCCGACCCCAGGTTGAACACCGTCTCGCGCGTCACCTGTGCGATGCGGTCGCGCCAAGCGTCCTGCTCGTCCAGCATGCCCGCCACCGTCTCGTCGATCCGGCTCACCTGATCGACGTCCAGCGAAACGCCTACCGCATCGCGTAGCGAGATGTCGGTAGGCTCGATGCCCAGCTCCTGCCAGTCGGGGTTACCCACTTTCATCGGCGTGTTCACGAAAATGCAGGGCTTGTTCGTGGAGAACGCAAACTCGTAGGCCACAGTGGACCAGTCGGTAATCAGCACATCGGAGGTGAACACGGTCTCGTTCGACGAGAAGTCGCGCTCGAACACGAGATCGTCCTCCGGCACGTCCGCGTAACGAACCAGAATGGCCTCCCAGCGCGGTCGATAGCGTTTCACGTACTCGGGATGCGGACGCACGGTGACGCGCCAACCACGCCCCAGCAAACTCTCCAACATCTCGTCAAGGCAGGAGTCAGGAATGCAGCCCTCCTGCCACGACGGTCCGATGAGCACGGTGGGCTTGCGGTTCTCATCGGCACCCTCCCGCGCGCGGCGCGCTTGCAGTTGCTCATAGCCTGCGATCACGCGATCGAGCAAGTCGTAGCCACAGGGCACGAGCGTCTTTTTTCTCGTTCCGTGCAAATCTTCGGCACGACGCAGCTCCTTCATTTGGTGCGGCCCGACGCACAGCATTGCATCGTAGTTGTCGTAGGCGGTCTTAGTAGCCGTGAGATGCGTGCTGGTCATATGATGGAACGCGAACACGTACTCAGTGTCGCTGCGCACGTAGGACCGCTTGATGTAGTAGGTGTCCAGATCTTCCTGAGTGGTCACCACCACGTCGGCATCCATCTTCATCATCAGCGTGATGATGCGCTTCGGCCCAATGTAGTAGGGGCGAATGCGCGGCTGCTCCTCTGCAATGCGAAAGATCTGGTCGTCGGGATCGTTGGTGACATAGTGGATGGTGACATCGGAATGCGCCAACAGCCACTCGATGATGCCCTGGAAGTACTTGTAGAAGCCGCTGCCCTCGGAGAAGAACACCAGATGCTTGCCCACCACATTGAAGAAGCGCTTGTAGTCGGCTTTCTCACGCTTGGCATTCGGATCGCGCTGCCACCATTTGCGGTCGGACTTGTCCAGCGCCTCGAGTTCCTCCAGCTCGACGCGGCTGGCCGCAAGCTCCGCATAGTCGATGTGCTTCGCGGGCTTGATGATAACGTTGCACAGCGCCTGAATGGCGATGGAGGTGAGATTCGAGCACACCCAGTAGAAGCCCATGCCCATTGCCACGAAGATGCCCAGCACAAATGACAGCGCGATGGACAGGCCGTTGGTCATGTTTTTCTCGGCACGCGACTGCTCCTTTTGGAGCGGGTTGATGCGATTCTGCGCAAAACCCATGATGATGGCAGATAGCCCGGCGGCCAGCGGCATAAACCACGAAACGCCGCCGTCCTCCACCGGTACCATACCCAAAAGCTCGGTGCCTGGTGCGCCGTAATCGGTGACACCGTGGATCACGTCCACCAGCCCGAACAGGATGATCACCTGTACCGCCAGCGGAACCAAGCTCAAAAGCGGGTGGTACTTGCGCTGCTTGTACAGCTCATGCTGCTTGTCGCCGATGGTCTCGCGGTCGCCGAAGTACTTCACCTTGATGCGGTTGAGATCGGGCATCAGCTGCACCATGACGATGCTGTTCTTCTGGCACCACAGGCTCATAGGGAGAAGAATGACCTTTACGATGACGGTGAACAGCAAAATGGCGAGCCACCAGTTGCCCGTGAGTTGATAGCACGGCTGCATGATGAAGTTGAGAACCTGGGCAAGCAGTTCCATAGCGGAAGAACGCTCCTTCTCGATACAGTCAGTTCTCCGATGACGAAAATACGCAAGACGATGCATTATAGACCAACCGCAGCGAAGCCGATAGGCGCAGGTGGGAGCCGATGCGCTATACTCGCATGAACCAGAGCGGGAGCGGTTGGCGATGCGGGAAAGGAGCTGCGCGATGGATGCCCAGTGGGGCCTGTTTGCCCTCGCGGTTGCCTTCGGGGCGGGCGCGCTGATCGTCCCGGGATGCCTCTTCTTCCGCGCCCTGAGGCTCAGATGGCTGCACGCCGTCGCCTGCGCGCCGCTCTACAGCATCGTCGCGTTCAGCCTGCTCGGCATCGTCTACCCGTCCTTCGGGGTTCCCGCCTCGACGGGCACCGTCCTCGGGCCCGCACTTCTCTTCGGAGCGATTGCCTGCGTAATTCGGCTTGTTGTCGAGAGGCGGAAGCGCGCTGAAGCATCGGAAGAGCGCCGCCCCTCAGGAGAGCGCGTTCGATCGCTTCTGGCGCGCGGCGCGGTCCCCGCTGCCTACATCGCCGCGAGCCTCGTCGTCGCCGCGTACGCACTGCTGTCCGCACAGGGCTCCCCCGACACCGCCTTGCTCTCGTTCGACAACGTCCGCCACTACGGCCAGATTGAGAGCTTCGCCAACTCATCGGCGTGGTCGGTCCTGCATACGACGCTCTACCCTGTCGGCGATGGCGCGGAGTTCTCGCCGTTCGACGGCGACAGTTACTACCCTGCGGCATGGCACATCGTCGCCGCCATGGTCGCGTCGGCGTTCGACACGGCTGCGCCCTTCGCCGCAAATGCGACGAACATCGCCTTCGCCTGCGTGGTCTACCCGCTCGGCATGTACGCCCTCGTCACGGCCCTCTTCCCCAACCGCCCCGGCATCGCGATCGCGGGAGCCATCTGCACCTCATCGTTCACCGCGTTCCCCTGGACGATGCTCGGCGTCTGGGAGGTCTACCCCTACATGGCGTCGCTCTGCCTGCTGCCTGCGATTCTCTCCCGCTTCATCACGATGTTCCTGCCCCTCGGCGGTGGAAGCGTCGTGGGGAGCGTCGTCGTCATCGCCTTGGGCGTCGTATCGTTCCTGTTCACGCAGCCGAGCACGTTTTTCACGGCCGCCCTGTTCCTCGCCCCCTTCTGCGCGGCGCTGGTCGTGAGATGGGCGCAGGACAGAGGCCCCAAGCGTCGCACGTTGCGCGTCACCCTCTCGTGCGCAGGCTTCGTGCTCATCTGCCTCGCGTTGTGGGCGATCGCATGCAACCTTCCCCTCATGAGAGACGTCGTCGCATGGTTCTGGGAGCCCATCGCCGATGTGCCGAACGCCATCGCGCGAGCGCTGACGCTGACGTTCGCCGAGCCGATAGGGCAGATTCCCCTGGCCGTCGTAACGGGAATCGGCATCGCCGCCCTCGTCGCGCGCCGCAACAGCAGGTGGCTCATCGTCTCGACCGTGCTCGCTTGCTTCGTATTCGTCGTGGCGGCGTCGCAGCCCGATACGCCCTTCAAGCATGCTGTGGCCGGATTCTGGTACACCGACTACTACCGCATCGCCGCGTTCACCGCCGTTTTCGCCACGCCGATCGCGAGCGTCGGCCTGCACGCCTGCTGCAAGGCAGCCGTCGCGGCGGGAAGGGTCATCACATCCCACCTGAAACTCACTGCGCAAACGCCCGAACGACGCAGGCGGATCACGCGCGCCATTTCCGCCTCGTGCGCCGCGCTCGCCCTCGCCGCATTCCTCGGGACGAACTACCTCCACAGCTTCAAGCTCGCAGACGGAACCTACATCGACACTCCGTTCTCCCGCATCGAGGGAATGGCGCGCGCCCACGCGGACAGCAGAAGCGAGGGGCCCTACGATCTCGAGAAGCAGGCGTTCGTGAGCGAGGTGAAGCGCACCATTCCCGAGGGCGCGCTCGTCGTCAACCTCCCCTACGACGGCTCGATGTTCGCCTACAGCATCGGCGGGCTCAACGTGTACCAACGCTACATCTCGGGATACGGCCCCGACGGCGATCGAAGGGAAAGCGCCGTCATCCGTCAGAAGCTCAACTGCATCGCCACCGACGACGAGGTTCGAGCGGCTATGAATCGCATCGGCGCAGAATACGTCCTCGTGCTCGACCGATCGCGATCAAGCATGCACCGCTGGTTCTACCCCTACCACTGCCCCGACTGGATCGGCATGCTCGAGCTCAACGACAACACCCCCGGCTTCGAGGTAATCCTCAGCGAAGGAGACATGAGGCTGTATCGGGTGATTGCGTAACCTACTCTCCGAATCCCAGCTCTACGGGAGCATGATTCCGACGTTCATTTTCGGGCGGAAGCTCGTTCCACGCCGAACCATAGCAGATCTCGAGATAACGACGATAATCGCCAGGAACAGGAAGGTTGACGCCCTCGAACGGCAGCGACCCAACGGGAAGCAAGACGTCTCGAGGAAACGGACCGCAACCCGCATACGCCATATTATTGTACGCGGTGCTCGGTCCATCATCTGAAGCAGAAAGCGCCGCCGATTCGAAAGAAGCACGTATGCGCTCGGGAGAAAGAAAGGCGTGCACAAGCCCATGGACCACCCTGCAGCCTCCGCGCTCGATCGCGCCAATCACCCCGCCATGCGGAACGTTGATGGACCCCGAGTGATAGAGATAGGAGACACTCTGCCAGAACCGGCAGTCCCGAAGCTGTTTCGAAGCAGCAGAGGGGTCAGGGCTAACCGCATCGTAGGGGAAAATGTCCACAAAGATGCCCTGGGGAATACCTGCTTCGATGGTTTCATGCGTAGCGAACACCGTACCGCGCTTCCACACCTTCGCAAACATGCCCGCAAGACGCCTGTCGGATCCAGGGTGCACCACAACATAGTCATCCCCTAAAGCCACCGGCGCAATCTCAAGAAAACGATCGTAATCTTCACGGAACATTCCCAGATCCATGTCGTCATCCCACGGAATAAAACCTGCATGACGAACAGCG
>ERZ1034920.1932-NODE-1932-length-12428-cov-12.127374_pt1 | contig 12428 bp, 11 predicted proteins | sample MGYA00520688_ERZ1034920 | MGnify/ENA primary metagenome ERZ1034920 (study PRJEB33766, sample SAMN09781785) | gut metagenome | biome: gut microbiome | host: Homo sapiens | place: Madagascar | study: EMG produced TPA metagenomics assembly of the PRJNA485056 data...
TTCTCGAGGCTATGAAGATGCAGAACAACATCGAGGCTGAGAAGGATGGCAAGGTAACCGCTATCTGCGTTAAGCCTGGTCAGGCTGTGCTCGAAGAGGATGCACTCGTGGTTATCGAGTAAATCAAGAATTTGAGAATTAGAGAATTATACTTCCAGATTCGGGATTATAATTCGGGTTCTTATAAAGAATATCAAAGGTCGCAAGCTATGATTGCTTGCGACCTTTTTCTATATATGTACAAATCCCGCAGGACCGTTCAGTCTCTGGCCTTTGGTTCTTACATATTTCAGAAACTCAACCACCACAGGATTCTTGGGCTTACCGGCAGTTACGAGATAGAGATTCCTGGCTGGCGGTGCAGGATATTTTCCTTTGGCGATGGCATCCATCAGTTCATCCAGAGTATCATAGAATTTCTCATCTGCATCCAGTTTTCCATTCCCGTTTACATCTATCGGAACGATGGCGATACCCTTCGTAGGCTTATGCGTCTTATCGTTATAGGCATAACCGATGTTGTTGAATCCGATACCATTCACATCCTTCTGCAAGGTCTCTGCAACGCCCGGATCTCCGAAGACGCCCGTTCCCTTCAGGTCTTCCTGCTTCTTTCCCAGAAACGCAGCCCAGGTCTCGGCGGCACCGCAGGCATCGCTTCGGGTGTAGACATTCATCTTCGTCTTTCCCTCCCAAATCGCAGTAGCCTGTTTCCGGCTCAATCCAGTCTTCAACAATTCCCGATATACCGGATTGCTGACGTTGATGGTCGCCACTACCGCATCCTTTGCCACAGCATACGCCAGGGCACCTTTCTCCTTCTCCTGCGGCTTCAGTTCTCTACTCACCATCGCAATATCTACCTGGTCGGCAAGAACATCAGTAATACCCTTTCCGGCTCCACCTGCCGAGATATCAATATCTACATCAGGGTGAAGACGATGAAACTCATCTGCCCACTGTATCGCCAGCGGATAAAGGGCGAAAGCACCCGACAGCGTAATGTAACCGCTCAGCACCTGCTTGCCGTCAGCACCACGCTTCACCTCTCCTCTACTCCCGCAACTAGCTAACAGTAAGGAGGTTCCTATCACTAAAATTCCTATGATTTTCTTTCTCATATCTATACCTTATTATATATATTTCTAACTGGCTGCAAAGGTATAAAGATTATGCAGATGGGGCAATACCACAATCGTACCATTCCCATATACCACATATAGGGTATGAAATTACCCCATATAAGGTATTGCCCAATAAGCAAAATCGTCGTACCTTTGCAAACGAAAATAAGAAGTATAAACGCTGAGGATTACACCTTATTATATATAAGGAGTATGAATCTTAAAATATAGGAGATTTAGATATGACTACAAAGTTTGTTCACAACAATCATGCACAGCTCGACACCAAGAACTTGAATGTATATATCAATGGTGCACAAATCTTGAAAGATGTAAATGTAAGTATTCCTAAGGGAAAGATTACTTGCATCATCGGTCCTTCCGGCTGCGGCAAGTCTACGCTTCTCCGTACCTTTAACCGATTGAACGACCGCGTGGAAGGTTTGAAGATGAATGGAGAGGTGAATCTCGGAGACAAAAACATCCTCGAGGCAAGCAGCAGCAAACTCTCTGAAGTGCGCCGCAACATCGGTCTTGTTCCTCAGCGTCCATGCCCTCTCCCTATGAGCATCTACGACAATGTGGCTTATGGTTGCCGCATCCATGGTATCCGCAACAAGAAGAAACTGGACAGCATCGTAGAGCATTATCTCAAGGCAGTAGGTCTCTGGGAGGAAGTGAAGGACCGATTGAAGAGTCCGGCTTCCAAGTTGAGCGGCGGTCAGCAGCAGCGCCTCTGTCTGGCACGCAGTCTTGCCGTAGAGCCAAGTTATCTGCTTGCAGATGAGAGTACTTCCGCCCTCGACCCTATCAGCAGCAAGAAAGTGGAGCAGCTCTTCACCGAACTGAAGAAGGATTACAGCATCGTGATGGTAACCCACACCCTTCGCCAGGCTCTCCGTATCGCCGACCACGTCATCTTCATGTATCTGGGTGAGGTGATTGAAGAAGGAAGCGCTGAGGAAGTGTTCCATCATCCAAAGCACGAACTGACACAGGAGTATCTCAATGGCGCTTTCAGCTAAGGAGACGGGGCATACAGTTAAAATGAATATAACAACATAAAATTTGAAAGAATATGGCACAGATTATTGTAAACGACGAAAAGCAGGAAGTATCTCTTCCTTTGACATTGGCAGAACTCATTAAAATCAACAAGGTGTTCCAGCCAGAGATGGTAACTATCCAGGTGAACGAGGACTTTGCTGAGAAAGAAGACTATGAGAAGATTCAGCTCAAGGACGGTGACCGTGTAGATTTCCTCTACTTCATGGGAGGAGGCGCCTGCTAAAAAAGTAAACAAGTAGTACAATAAAAGGCTTATTAGGCAGTTCTTATATATAAGATTACGTCGGTCGTTGATGTACGTTTTTTTGTATCGTTGACGCATTTAATAAGTTACAGTATTCATCCATAAAAGAAATCAAAACAAGATGATAGATTTAACAGAAGAACAGATTGAGAGATACAGCCGCCACATCCTCCTTCAGGATGTAGGACTCGAAGGTCAGGAGAAACTTCTCAATGCCAAGGTACTCATCGTAGGTGCCGGTGGCTTGGGCTCTCCAGTTGCCCTCTACCTCGCTGCAGCAGGTGTGGGACATATCGGTATCGTGGATGCTGACGTGGTAGACCTCAGCAACCTGCAGCGCCAGGTGATTCATCAGACCAAGGACCTGGGCACTCCAAAGGTGGAGAGTGCCAAGGAGAAGATGATTGCCATCAATCCGGATGTGGAAGTGACCACTTATCACGACTTCCTCGATTCTCACAATGCCGAGGAAATCATCAAGCCATGGGATTTCGTCATCGACGGAACAGACAACTTCCCGGTAAAGTTCCTTATCAATGATGCCTGCGTACGTCTGGGCAAAGCCTTCTCGCATGGCGGCATCCTGAGATTCCAGGGACAGACCTTTACCCACTTGCCAGGCACGGCATGTTACCGCTGCTTCTTCAAGGAACCACCTCCAGCAGGCGCAGTTCCTACCTGTAGTCAGGCTGGCGTTCTGGGAGCCATCGCCGGTATGCTCGGAACCATTCAGGCAGCAGAGGCTTTGAAGTACTTCCTCGGTGTAGGCGAACTGCTTACCGACCGATTGCTCACCTTCGATGCCAAGACGATGAACTTCCGCACCATCAAGGTGAAGAAGCGTGCATCCTGCGAAATCTGCGGCGATCACCCTACCATCGACCACCTCATCGATTACGAGCAGGCAGCCTGCGATTTGAAACACCACTAAGATTTAGTGATTATTTATTAGTGATTATTTTTGCTATAGCTTATGAAGATTAACGACGACGTAATCAAGGTTATTATCGAGCAAGCTAAGAAGGATGCGCCCATCGAGAGTTGCGGACTTCTGTTAGGCAAGGATGATGTGGTGACGGAAAGCTACTGGATGGAGAACATCGACCATAGCGAGGAGCATTTTGCCTTTGCTCCGAAAGACCAGTTTGCGGCTCTGAAATACGCCCGAAGCAAGGGCTTGAAAATTCTCGCCAACTGGCACAGTCACCCAGCATCGCCTTCCCGCCCTTCGCAGGAAGACCTTCGGCTGGCTAACGATCCCAACATCCGTTATGCCATCCTCTCATTGCTCGACGGAAAGATTCACCTCAATTCATTCAAGGTTCTGAATGGAGAAGTGGTGGATAAGGAAGTTCACTTCGAACAAAATTAAAACGATACAAGAACATGTACAGAATACCTTCTACATTAAATGGAGACTTGGACTATACCCAGTCACTCATCGACCAGTTCAAGGCGGGCGAGATTCAGGCTGGTCAGTTGAAGTCGAACCGTGTACCTATGGGCATCTACGAGCAGCGCAAGAACCAGCACTATATGTTGCGTCTTCGCTGTGCCGGCGGTCTCGTCACCCCAGAGCAGCTTGCCAAGATTGCCTTTGTGGGTCACCAGCTCTCCACTTCGCATCTCCACGTTACCACCCGACAGGAGATTCAGATTCACAATGTTGATATCGAAGATGCCATTCCGGCTCTGAAGAAACTGGAAAAGGTGGGCATCTCCAGCGCAGGTGGCGGTGGAAACACCGTAAGAAACATGATGGTGGATGACCGGAGCGGACTCACTGCCGATGAGGAATTCGATGTCTATCCTTACGTGGAGGAACTCACCTCCCGACTCATCGCCGAGAAAGATTCGTTCACGATGCCTAGAAAATACAAGGTGGCAATAGATACCAGTGTGGCTACAGCCAACTACTCCTACATCGCCGACCTGGGTCTGCAGGCACGCATCAAGGACGGACAGCGAGGATTCAGAGTGCTCATCGCCGGTAGTGCCGCCAGCAACGCCCACACCGGTTGGGAGGTATTCGACTTCCTTCCAGAGAAGGACCTCTATCGTGCAGCCAAGGCTCTGAAAAACTGGTTCCATAAATACGGAAACAGAAGAAACCGCCACAAGGCACGCATGAGATACGTGTTCTACAAATACGGAACAGAAGAAGCCAAGCGATTGTATCTCGAAGAGTTTGAAGAACTTAAGAAAGATGGTTCAATCGATTTCGAGGCTCCGGCTTTGCCATTGGAGCACCATAAGCCCAACTTCCCTCCACTTAAAGCTCCAACCGATTTTGAAACCTGGAAGCGCCGTTACGCCCACAAGCAGACCAATGCCGAGGGTTTGAAAGAGAACCTCTGGTATGCCTACATCCCATTGCGCCACGGCAACAACTCCACGGATTTCTTCGCAGAAGTAGCCGAATACCTGGGCAACTATGGCAACAATGTAATCCGCTTCACCAAGAAAGAGCAGATTCAGGTACGAAATATCCCAGAGGAATATCTCACCAACATCTACGCCTTCTTCAAGAAACTGGGCGTCTATCAGATAGATTATCCTGTGGTGGTTACCAACCTCACCTGCTGTACGGGAGCCGATACCTGCCGTCTCGGCATCTGTTTGCCAAAGGGCGCCATCGACGGTATCGCCAAGCAACTTCTCAATAGCGATCTGAACCTCGATGCCATCCCAGACTTCGAACTCCGCATGAACGGCTGTACCAACATCTGTGCGCTTGCTACCTGGGGAGATTTAGGATTCAGCGGTCGTGTAGGACGCGTGGGCGATGACCCATATCCAGCCTACACCATCTGGCTTCCGGTAAAGGGCAAGCACGAGATTGACCTGCAGCAGGGTTATATCGCCGCCAAGAAGATTCCAGCATTTGTTGAAGATTATCTCCGTGATGTGATAGCCGAACAGGCCAACTATGCCGATTATTACGACTATGTGGCAAAGAGAGGCGTGAACATCGTGAAGGACCTGATTGCGAAATACAAGGAGGTGGCTCCGTATTCAGAAGAACCTGATACCTTCTTCGATTTCGGAGATGACGAGAAGTTCTCACTCATCAAATACGGCAAGGCAGAGTGTTCAGCCGGACTCTTCGATATCATCGAAATCGACCAGGATACCATCAGAGAGAAGCGGAAGGAAGTGGAGCTATTGATGGGAAATATCCCGCAAGGCGTTCCGGCAGATTTGCAATCCGACGGCAAGCAAGCAACAAGCAAGATAGAGAAACTTCTCCACGATATCGTTTTCTCCGAGAACCGAATGCTTCTCGTTACCCGTGGTCTAGACCCTCGTACCGATGAAGATGTATATAATGGATTTGAGAAGGAATTCATCGCTGCCGGCATCATCCCTCAGAAGTTCAAGGTATTGACCGATAAGGCAAGAAACAGCGAATCGTTGATAGCAGAGAAGCCGCTTATCGATGAACTCGCCGATTTGCTCAACGACCTTTATCAGAATATGGATGATTCGCTTCAGTTCAAGCTCCCTGCTGTTCAAAGTCCCACAGATTTCACAGATAACACAAATTCAAAGGAAAAATCTGCGGAATCAAATTCAGATGAAGAAAAATCTGCGGAATCTGCGAAATCTGCGAGACTAAAAAACAGAAGCGAGAATGAAGAAGAATCTGTGTCATCTGTGAAATCTGTGGGACAAAAGAGCAGAAGCGAGAATGAACAAAAATCATCTGCGGGAGAACCAGAAGCAGTCTCCCCTGATGTAAAGAAGGATTTCCGAGGCGTGATGTGTCCGATGAACTTCGTGAAGACGAAGATTGCTCTCACCCCAATGCAGAGCGGCCAGATCCTTGAGATTCTCCTCGACGACGGTGCACCTATCGAGAACGTACCGGGAAGCGTAAAGAACGAGGGCCACACCATCCTCTCTACCGAGAAAGTAGAGAACTACTGGAAGGTTCTAATTCGAAAGAAATAAGAGAACAAAGAACCAGAGAATAAAGAAAAGAAATAAAATTCAATCTATGTCTAAATGGACTATCTTCCAATAACGATTAAAATCGTCTCCGCCAACATACTTATCGTTGGCGGAGGGAAGGTAGCGACCCACAAGGCTCAGATTCTCGCACGCTTCACCGACCAAGCTACGGTGGTGGCACCAGAGATTACAGATGAGCTCAAGGCACTACCCTTCCAAACGAAAGAGAAGGCTTTCGAGCCGAGCGACCTGGATGGCGTGCAACTCCTCTTCGTCTGTACGGGCGACCACGAGTTGAACCATCAGATTAAACAGCTCGCAGCCGAACGGCATATCCTGACCAGTGTCTGCGATGATCCGGCACAGTGCGATTTCATCTCGCCCGCCATCTATCGCAACGACAACCTCACCATTGCCGTGGGAAGCGATTCGAGGGATGTGAAAAGAAGCATCCGAGTAAGAAACAGAATAAAAGAGTTGATAGAAAATGATACATTACAAATCGATTGACCAAAGCCAGTTCGCTGAAGGAACCGACATCAAGGAGCAGGAAAGAGTCTTCGATGATTTTCTACAAGATACACTCTTGGAAATACAAGGAAGTCATATCAACAAGACAAACGAAGCCTCAAAGGAGGTTCATATCAGCAACCAGCCCGATGAGGAAGTTCCTTATATTTTCCTGAGGACGTGCAACCGCAGCGAGATATACTACGGCGAAGGCGAAGTTCCCGATGAGGTAGCCCGCCATCTCTTCCGTGTGGTATCAGGCTTGGAATCAGCCATAGTTGGCGAAAGAGCCGTTCAGGGACAGGTGAAGGAAGCATATTACACCGCCAAGGCGCAGCGCCCATTAACCGCCGAACTCCATCGCCTTTTCCAAAGCGCATTGCAGGTAGGCAAGCGGGTAAGAAACGAAACCGAGATTTCGCACGGCGCCGTATCCCACAGCCTCGCAGCCCTCGAGATTATCGAATCTTTGGGAAATGTAGATTTAAGGAATGCTAGAATCACCATTATCGGCGTCAACAAACTGACTGCCGACATTCTGAAGTTCCTCCAGAATAAGGGAGCCAAGATGGTATTCCTCGCCAACCGCAGTCAGATCAAGGCACATTACCTTGCCGATCCGCTCGGCATCAAGGTATATACGCTGGATGAGAAGCAGGAGTTCCTGGCACAGACCGATATCCTCATCAGCGCCACCTCAGCCCCTCATCTCATCATCCGCAAGGAAGACATCCCAGAGCAGAAACGCCTGCTCGCCATCGACCTCGCCTTCCCTCGCGACATCGATTCCCGCCTCAGCGAACTCCCCAACGTCCAGCTCTACAACATCAGAGACGTGGAGAAGAAAGTGCGTGAGAACATCGAAGTGAGAGGAGCCGAAGTGGAGAAAGCCGAAGCCATCATCGAAGAAGAGATTCAGGAGATGCAGGAGGCTTTGGAAAGGAGAAAGAAATATATTTCATAATAATTTTATTCATAAACTTAACCGACATTTTTTAAAGATGAATAAAAAGATTAGAGTTATTGCAAGAGGCAGTCGTCTCTCCCGACTGCAAGTAGAGGAGGTTTTCAAGAACTTCCCGGAACTCGCCTACGAGATTAAATACTTGGAATCTTACGGCGACAAGAACCAGCAGATTTCACTCCTGAACGGTGAAGCTCCTGCTGATATCTTTACGAGAGAGCTCGACGATGCCATCCGTCAGGGAGATGCCGACATCGCCATCCATTCGGCGAAAGACCTGCCTTATCCTCTGCCTGAGGATATCGAAGTCATCGCCCTCTTCCCTGCTTTCGACACCACCGATTCGCTCGTAAGCAGAAGCCACAAGAAACTGGCAGAACTCCCTGCCGGCAGTATCATCGGAACCAGCAGTCCGCTCCGCAAGAAAGGTTTAAACGAATTACGTCCATACCTGACTATCAAAGGCATACGCGGCTGTATTGAAGAAAGGGTTCAGCAGGTAAAAGATGGCAAATACGATGCTGCCATCGTTGCAACCTGTGCCCTGAAGCGACTCGGCATGGAGGATGAAATCGCCGAAGTGCTTCCTTTCCCAACCCATCCTCTTCAAGGATTCCTTGCCGTCACAGCTAAGAAAGGAAGCCAAGACTTGAAGCAGGCATTCGCTTCTAAGAGCATCCTCGATAAGCAAGGTTCCGTATCCCTCGTCGGCTTCGGTCCTGGCGACCCGGACCTCCTTACCATCAAGGCAGCGAAAGCCATCGATGCCGCCGACATCATCTTCTACGATGACCTCATCGACGATTCCTATCTGGCAGATAAGAAAGCCGAGAAAATCTACGTGGGCAAGCGTGCCGGCTATCATCACAAGGAGCAGGCAGACATCAACCGTCTTCTGCTCGAAGCAGCACGAGAGGGAAAGAACGTGGTTCGTCTGAAAGGTGGCGACCCAATGATCTTCGCTCACGGGAGCGAGGAAATCGAGTACCTGGAGAGTAATCTGATAAAAGTGAATGTCATCCCTGGCATCACCACAGCCTCAGCCCTTGCCGCATCCCAGAAAATCAGTCTCACCCATCGTGACTTCTCATCAAGCGTAGCCCTGGTCAGCGGTCATACTCCGCAGCCCGTAACTCCCGATGCAGAAACATTGGTGTATTATATGGGTGCCAAACAGCTGCAGGCTATCGCAACCCAACTCATCGACAAGGAAGGCTGGGCATTCAACACCCCTGTTCTCCTCACCTACAACGTGAGCCGCCCCGATGAGCAGACCTTCGAGACCACCCTCTGGAATCTGAGAAACGGCGAGATGCTGAATCTCCCTACTCCTCTCATCGCCCTCATCGGCTACGTGGCAGGATTGAAGCATCATCAGGCATCAGACATCAAGCCAACCCTCTATACAGGTACTCTTCCTGCCATAGAGAAGCGCAAGGCAGATTACACCTATACGCCGCTGATAGAGATTAGTTATCACCCAAGTTATTTTACGAAAATCCTCGAAGATAATTATTGTGAGCATTACGATGGAAAAAGTTTTACCGAGTATTGTGAGTGGGATGAAAGTCAAGCTTTATATTATATCTTTACAAGCCAATATGGCGTTCAAGCAACACTTGATTACTACGATTTGATATTCAAAGAGCAAGAAGAGCATGTGTTTATCTCCATTGGTAACACTACAACAGAGGCTTTACATAAGGCTGGCTTCAAAGATGTTATACAGGTAGAGCAAGACAATCGCTATGGGGTGATAGAATGGTTCAAAAAAGAGAAAGAGAGACTTGATGCAGCAAAGCCACAATACGAGCAGGTAATGAAGAAGCTAGACGAGTTAAATGATCCAGATGAACAAGATGCATACTATCACAAAGAAGAAGACTTCTTGCAACGGTATGAAAACAGATTAGTTTTCTATCCTCATTCATCCCTATCACCAGAAGATATTCCTTTGGCTTTGCAGGAATTAGGTTTCGATGTGCTAAGTGCCGTTGTCTATAACAATGAGTTGCCGAAGAATCCGCGCCGTGTGAATCTCAACCATTTCAAGCGCATTGTCTTCACATCGCCTTCTACCATCGACAACTTCATCAAGTTGTATGGCAAGTTGCCTGAGAACACCGAGTTCATCACCCGTGGGCCCATCACCCAGGCGCATCTGGAAGAAGTATTGAATAAATAATATAAAACAGACATAGATATGAAAAGATTTAGAGAATTACGTAAAGACCAGGCTACTCGCGACAAGTATGCCGATGTATCATTGAGTGCCGCAGACTTCATCTACCCTTACTTCGTAGTAGAGGGCGAAAACCAGAAGGAGGAGATTTCCACCATGCCAGGCGTCTATCGCTTCAGCATCGATACTCTTCTGAAGGACATCGAGGAAATCAAGAACCTCGGCATCAACAAGGTGCTCCTCTTCGGAGTGATTCCTGACGAGCAGAAGGATGAACGAGGCAGCGCTGCCTATGCCGACGATGCCCTCATCGCCCGTGCCGTAAAAGCCATCAAGGCAGAGTTTGGCAAGGACATCATCGTCTTCACCGACGTCTGCCTCTGCGAATACACCAGTCATGGTCATTGCGGACTCCTGCATCATCACGATGTAGATAACGACTCCACCCTCCCATTGCTCGCCGAAGAAGCCTACGTGCATGCCAAAGCAGGCGCCGACTTCGTAGCGCCATCAGCCATGATGGACGGACAGGTAGAAGCCATCAAGAACCGTCTTCGTGAAGGTGGTCTCGACAAGCAATGCAAGGTATTGGCATATTCCGCCAAGTACGCCTCAGCCTTCTACGGTCCTTTCAGAGATGCTGCCGATTCAGCCCCAAGTTTCGGAGACAGAAAGAGCTACCAGATGGACTTCCGCACCCACGACCAGGGTCTCGATGAGATTGCTGCCGATATAGAAGAAGGAGCCGACTGGACGATGGTGAAGCCAGCGATGCCATATCTAGACATGATAGCCCGCGGCGTAGAGAAGTTCCCTAACATCCCGATGGTAGCCTATCAGGTGAGCGGCGAATATTCGATGCTGAAGGCAGCCGCCAAGCTCGGTTATCTGGATGAGAGCCGTGTAGCATTCGAGAGCCTCATCGCCATCAAGCGTGCCGGTGCCCAGTACATCATCACCTATTATGCCAAGGAGATTATAGAAAAAGCAGAAGAGTGGCACCTCAAAATAGGATAAATGTCCCCCTCTCGTCCCCGTTCCCAGCGATTCCATCGCTGGTCCCCCTCCTAAAAAGAACCAAGAACATGAAAGAAAGAAAAAACTCAGCCGCCGCTTTCGAGCAGGCAAAACAGATAATACCAGGCGGAGTAAATTCGCCAGTAAGAGCCCTGAAGAGCGTAGGAACCACCCCGCTCTTCGTCCGTGACGCCAAGGGTCCATACATCTACGATATCGATGACAACAAGTTTATCGATTTCTGCATGTCATGGGGCGTCTTTATTCTAGGTCATAACAACGACAAGGTGAGCAAGGCAGCATCCGATGCCATCTTCCACGGAAGCAGCTTCGGCATCCCTACTCTTGCCGAAACCACCCTTGCCGAGAAGGTAAGAGAATCCTTCCCATCGATGGAGCGCCTGCGCTTCGTCAACAGCGGAACCGAGGCTACCATGTCAGCCATCCGTGTAGCTCGTGGCTTCACCGGTCGCGACATCCTCGTTAAGTTCGAGGGCTGCTATCATGGTCATGCCGACCATCTTTTGGTAAGTGCCGGATCTGCCGTAGCCAAGCTCAACAATGCATCATCAGCCGGAGTACCAGCCGGATTCACCCAATATACCGTGGTGCTTCCATACAATGATACCGAGGCTTTGGAGAAGTATTTCGCTGAGAATGGCGACAAGGTAGCTGCGCTCATCATCGAACCGGTAGCCTGCAACATGGGTGTGGTTCCTCCAACCCGTGAGTTTATCGAGGCAACCCGCAAGGTAACCCGGGAGCATGGTGCCATCCTGATCTTCGATGAAGTCATCACCGGTTTCCGCCTTTCTTATGGCGGTGCCCAGAAGCGATTCGGCATCACTCCGGATATGACCACCGTTGGAAAGATAGTTGGTGGCGGCTTCCCTGCCGCAGCCTTCGGAGGTAGAGCCGATATCATGAGTGTTCTGGCTCCAGAGGGTCCAGTTTATCAGGCAGGCACCCTGAGTGGTAACCCAGTAGCAATGGCAGCCGGTTATGAAACCTTGAAGCAGTTGGGCGAACCGGGTGTTTACGAACTCCTCGAAGAGCGCAGCAACCGCTTCCTCTCCCGTCTTGAGAAGATAGTAGAAGGCAAGGGCATCCAGGTGAACCACGTAGGCACGATGTTCACGATGTTCTTCAACGACCAGCCTGTGCGCAACTTCCAGGACACGAAGAAGAGCGACCAGGAACGTTTCGCCCGCTACTTCCGCAACATGCTGGACCGTGGCATCTACGTCAGCCCATCGCAGTTTGAGGGCAACTTCATCTCCCTCTGCCACACCGATGAGATTCTCGACTACGTATTGAAGTCGATAGAAGAGAGTATCGAATAAACACATATAACAAAAAGCAAAG
>ERZ1034920.1933-NODE-1933-length-12425-cov-5.834681_pt1 | contig 12425 bp, 14 predicted proteins | sample MGYA00520688_ERZ1034920 | MGnify/ENA primary metagenome ERZ1034920 (study PRJEB33766, sample SAMN09781785) | gut metagenome | biome: gut microbiome | host: Homo sapiens | place: Madagascar | study: EMG produced TPA metagenomics assembly of the PRJNA485056 data...
CATTGATCACAAGATCCTTAGTCTTGCTCGTCTGCCAGTTCCGACACTTCCGCATGACTTATTCCGTCCGAAGATTATAATAGCACATCCCCGAACGGTTGTCAATATTTTTAAAACTTTTTAAAAAGTTTAAATTATTTATTACAATTAAGCTAATTTGCTCTTTGCAACTTCTGCTACTGCAGTGAATCCAGCCGGATCATTAACAGCCATCTCTGCAAGCATCTTTCTGTTCATGTCAACATTAGCCAGCTTCAGTCCATACATGAACTTGCTGTATGACAGACCATTCAGTCTTGCTGCTGCATTGATACGAGCGATCCACAGCTGACGCATCTGACGTTTGCGCTGCTTTCTTCCTGCATATGAAGAAGTAAGTGCTCTCATTACAGACTGCTTAGCAACTCTGTACTGCTTAGAACGTGCTCCTCTGTATCCCTTTGCCAGTTTCAGGGTTCTATTATGTTTCTTCTTAGCGTTCAATCCGCCTTTAATTCTTGCCATGTCTTATATCCTCCTTCAACAATTACCAGATCTTAGAGATATGGTAATACTTTCTTCATGTTCTTTACATTTGTTGCATCAGTAATTGTAGACTGTCTGAGATTTCTTTTTCTCTTTGTAGACTTCTTGGTTAAGATATGGCTCTTGTAAGCTTTATTTCTTTTTAATTTTCCTGTACCTGTCTTTTTGAATCGCTTAGCAGCGGCTCTATTTGTTTTAATTTTTGGCATGATAAAATCCTCCTTAATGTATTTTTTATTTTTAACGTTTTACGGTTAAAACCATGCTCATATTACGTCCTTCGAGTTTGGCCGGCTTCTCAACCTGTGCAACATCCTTCAGCATATCTGCAAAATCATCCAAAATGTGCTTGCTCTGCTGAACATGAGCCATCTCTCTTCCGCGGAAACGCAAAGTTACCTTAACCTTATTGCCTTTCAGAATGAACTTCTTGGCATTATTTACCTTTGTATTCAGATCGTTAGCATCGATGTTCGGTGACATGCGTACTTCCTTAACTTCCACCGTCTTCTGCTTCTTCTTGGCCTCTTTCTCTCTGCGGCTCTGTTCGTATTTGTACTTGCCGTAGTCGATAATCTTACATACCGGCGGCTGTGCCTTAGGAGCAATCTTAACCAAATCCAGCTCTGCCTCTCTTGCAAGCTTCATAGCATCTCTTGAAGACATCACTCCAAGCTGCTCTCCATCTGCGCTTACTACACGTACCTCTCTGTCCCTGATCTGCTCGTTAATCATTAAATCGCTAATTGTCGTACACCTCCATCATAGATTGTCTGATACATCTCTGCATCTGTTATCTGTTAATACAAAATGAGTGAACAGTCACTGACTATCCACTCATCTATCCACATAAAAATCTTTTTAAACAAAAGAATGATGTTATGCAATATATTAAACCAATAGTCACCCAATTGTGCTATGGTGAGAGCGGATACTCTACTTTCTTTTCTTCACACAAAAGTTAATATACCACTCTTCTACTCTTGTGTCAATACTTTTTTATCGTTTATTTCCCATACAGAATGTAGCTACTACACCCGGACCGGTATGACTGCCGATAACCGTTCCAATATTATGGATAAATACATTCTCAACGCCCATTTTCTCACGAACCAGCTTCGCCACATACTCTGCATCTTCCAGACAATCACCGTGGGTGATCATAATGATCTCATTGTCCCATCCCTTAGAACGCTCCACTGCCATGTCGACAATCTTATGCAGAGATTTCTTACGACCGCGCTCTTTACCGATTACCTGCAGCGCACCATTATCATCCATATGAATGATCGGTTTTACTTTTACCATGGTTCCAAGCACTGCCGCTGTCTTGGATACGCGCCCTCCTCTGTGCAGATGGAACAGATCATCCACCGTTACATTATGACAAACATGCAGTTTATTCTCTTCTGCCCACTGTGCCACTTCTTCAATTGTCTTGCCTGCTTCTTTCTGCTTTAACGCATAATATAGAAGCATCGCCTCTCCCATACATGCACACAGCGTATCCACTACTATAACCTTTGCCTCCGGATACTCTTCTTGCAATTCTTCCGCAGCAATCTTCATACTGTTACAGGTGCCACTGAGTGCTGATGAAAATGCCAGATGTAACACATCCTTTCCTTCTTTTACATATGGCTCCAGCATCTCTTTTGCTTCCTCCGGATTGATCTGAGAGGTCACTGACATCTTACCCTCTCTCAGCTTCTGGAAAAATTCTTTGTCTGACAGTCCATACATATCTGTATACTCCTGTCCATCTATTGTATATTTCAGTGGAATCACCGGCACATTACGTTCTTTCAGCCATTCCTTTCCCGTATCAACGGTACTGTTTACTGTAATGATATAATCTCGCATGGTCTACCTCCTCGTCCCCTCTGTCATTCATGACCTAATCATATAAGATTTTACTCCATCTGTCCACAAATTCAAGAGATTCCCACGCCAAAATTTCACATCATTTTTTTACTAATTTCGGCTAATATGCAGATAACTGTGTCCGGTCAGCGTCTTATTAAAGCAAATGCTTCCGACCACCACCAGCACACCGAGTACGAATCCGGCCCAGTTCAAAATTGCAGTCAAAATCAATAGCTGCAGACGCATAAATTTCAGTGCATAACCAAGTTCAAAATTTGGCTGTGTATAATTTGCTACAGAGACAAATGCCATTGCGAGCATAATCTCGCTGTTAAACCACCCAGACGATACTGAAAATTCTCCCAATACGAGACCTGCGATTACAGTCAACGGCGTACTTAGCATATTCGGCGTATTCATTGCAGCCAACCGCAGGCCGTCAATAGCCAGTTCCAGAATCAAAAGTTGCCAGATGAGCGGTACATTCACCATATCTCGCACCGCAACAAATTCAAATTTCTCCGGCAGCCACTGCGGATTCTGCATAAAAAACAGATATACCGGCGTCAGGAATACCGTCATAAACGCAATTAAACCTCTGGAAATCTTAAGATACACGCCTGTTAAAGTCGGAAAATAATAATCATTTGCCTCCTCAACAATATCGAAGATTGATGTTGGAAGAATCATTGCCGATGGAGAATTATCCACCATAATTACAATCTTTCCCTCCAGCAGACATACCGCTGCTGTATCCGGACGTTCTGTATATTTAAACTTAGGAAATGGATTATACCACTTACGTTTCATCAGACATTCTGCAAGACTCTGCTGATTCATTCTCAGAGCATCAATCCGTATCTGACTGATTTTACGCAATAGTTTCTTCAACAGTTCCGGATCTACTCGATCCTCCATATAACAGACTGCCACATCTGTCCCCGTACTTTCTCCCACCTGCATCATTTTCATGATCAGATGTGGATCCCGGATTCTACGCCTCATAAGTGCAGTATTGAACACAATCGTCTCTACAAATCCGTCTCTGGATCCGCGAAGTGCTTTGTCCTTATCCGGCTCATCCACGCTCCTTGCCGGATACGTACGGCAATCTATGATAAAACAGCCTTCATATCCATCAATAAACAACGCTGTTGTTCCGGATAAAATATTATGAAATATCTGGTCAAACCCCACCAGAATATCCACTTCCACATATGGGATATGACTTTTTGAAAATGCCGTTGCACTCTTTGGCATATCTTCTTCCGTAATTGACATCATAGAATCCATAATCTTCAACATTGATTCATCTTTCGTAAATCCATCCACAAAGAAAAATGCTGCCTCCCGGCCTCCGATCACCATATTTCTCTGAACGATATCAAAGCTCTCCTGCACCGGAAGGATCTCATTCACATAGGCTGTATTTTCCTTCAGCGACGCAGTGGCATTTCTGTATTCAGGCATATCCACTCCTCCATTTCTGTCATTCAGACATATATCAGAAATAGCATGCCCACGTGCAAAAAAAATATGCAGAGCCTCTGCCCTGCATATCCGTTCTTATCTCATTCTTATTACGCTTTCTGATCCGGCATCTATGCCTTGGTCGTGCTGCCAAATCCGCCGTTGCGCACTGTCTGCACGTTGTCGTCCACCGTGATGCCATATTCCACGAAGATTCCCTGCATGAATCCATTACCGGCTTTCAGTTCTACCGTCTTGCCTTCATTCGAATCATTGGTAATCTTGGCAAATATATGTCCTTCATTGTCAGAATAATAATAGTCACTGTCGATGATACCGACCGTATTGTTAAGCTGCAGACGATATTTGAATCCAAGTCCACTTCTCGGATAACACTTGAGCACCCACTCTTCTTCCATGTGTACCCGGATACCGGTCGGAATCTTTACCGTCTCTCCCGGTGCAATGGTAAAATCAACCGGGGCATAGAAATCATACCCGGCAGATCCGCTGGTTGCCCGCTTTGGGAGTTCGATTCCGTCATAGATTTTCTGAATCTTCTCTGTACTACTCTCGTCAAATGTATCTTTCCAGGCTGCTTCGAACTGTGCGAAACTCACCTTTTCAAACTTTGCAATTCTCTTTGCCATCTGTCACATTCCCCTTTAATTTCCGCATTCGATGCTGATCTCATTGAATAATTTGAGAACGTCATCCACAGACATACTATACTTTTCCTCGCCCTTCTTGTCAAGGATAGCCTCTCCCTGATGCATCATCAGCAAACGATTACCGTATTCCATTGCATAACGGAGATTGTGTGTAACCATGATGGTCGTCAGTTTCTTCTCTTTTACGATCTTATCGGTAAGCTGCATGATCAGTTCTGCAGTCTTCGGATCAAGCGCTGCCGTATGCTCATCCAGGATCAAAAATTCGATCGGAGTCATTGTGGACATAAGCAGTGCCATTGCCTGACGCTGCCCGCCCGACAGCACGCCTACTTTCACATCCATCTTATCTTCCAGCCCGAGTCCAAGCTGGCTGAGCTGTTCTCTGTAGTAATTGATCCTTGCTTTATTCGTTCCTCTGCCAAATCCATAGCTCTTACCTTTATTATCTGCAAGAGACATATTTTCCAGAATGGTCATCGATGGACAGGTTCCCACTGCCGGATTCTGATACACACGACCAATACGACGGTTTCTCTGATATTCCTTTTCTTTGGAAATATCCTTTCCACCAATGCAGATCTGTCCACCTTCTGCCGGAATACTTCCGCAGATAATATTGAGCATAGACGTCTTACCGGAACCGTTACTTCCTACTACAGAGACAAATTCTCCATCTTCGATTGTCAGGTTAAAATCCTGAAACAGACACATCTCATTGACTGTGCCCGGATTGTAATATTTGTGGATATGCTTAAGCTCCAGCATCCGTCTTCACCTTCTTTCTGCGTTCCATACCAAGCACCAGGATTGCCAGGAATAATACTGCCGTAATCAGTTTCATTGCCTGTGGTTCGAAATTGCGGAGTGCGATTGCCACACATGCCTTATATACCACAGAACCGATCAGCACTGCCGAGGTTGCCTTTAATAAGGTAAGCTTCTTAAACAGGCTGGTGCCAATGATAACGCTCGCAAGTCCGATAACGATAGCACCGGTGCCCATTGAGATTTCAAATACGCGCTCTTCCTGGCAGAACACGCTGCCTGCCAGTGACACCAGACCGTTTGCAATTGCAAGTCCCACAATCTTTACATTCCCCTGATCCTTTGCAAGAGATGTAACCAGCGTCGGATTATCACCGACTGCGCGAAGCAGATAACCGGATTTGGTCTCCAGATACAGATCCAGCAGAATTTTGCTGATCACTACCAGAATAATTACAATGATCAATGTAGTGTATGCCTGAATACCTTCCGGAATCATATTGCTCAGTCTATCATTTTTAAATATTGTCTGCTGTGAGAATAACGGAACATTCGCCGTTCCTGCTACATACAAATTGATCGTCCACAGTGCTGTCATCATAATAATACCAGATAACAGATCGCGGACACGGCATTTCACATGGATCAGTCCAGTGCAGATACCAGCTACTGCTCCTGCCGCAAATGCCAGCAGAAGTGTCAAGTAAGGGTTCATCCCTCCTGTCAGAAAATGCGCTGTGATCGCACCGCCCAGCGGAAAGCTTCCATCTACGGTCAGATCCGGAAAATCCAGAATCTTATAGGTGATATATACTCCAAGAGCCAGTATCCCGTAGATCAGCCCCTGCTCTAAAATCGATATTACAAAATCCATGAAAAATGCCTCCGTTAACTTATTCAGAAATGGTATCGAAGCTTTCTACTGCTGAATCAGCAAGGTCAGATGGAACTTCGATTCCAAGATTCTCTGCTACTTTTGTATTTACATAGAAACCTGGCTCAGAAATAATCTCATAAGGAATCTCTGATGCTTTTTTTTCGCCCTTCAGAATCTGTGCAGCGATCTTACCTGTCTGTTTGCCAAGCTGGATATAATCAATACCCTCTGCGGCCAGGCAACCGATCTTCACCTGTTCAATCTCACTTCCGAATACCGGAATACCTTTTTCATTCGCCTTTTCCAGAATAGTAGGAAGAGATGCTACTACAGTGTTGTCTGTAAGGTTGGTAATGCAGTCAACTTTGGTCAGCAGATCGTCTGTTGCAAGTGCGATCTCTGATGTCTGGCTGATTCCCTTTGTCTCCAATGTAAATCCATATTTATCTACTAATGATTCATATGTTGCAATGGCTGATACGGAGTTTGCTTCGCTGGTTGTATACAGGATACCGATTGTCTTAGCATCCGGCATCATTTCCCGGATCATTTTCAGCTGTTCCTCAACCGGAAGTGTATCAGAAGTTCCAGTTACATTACCTACCGGATTACCATCCTTGTCCGCAAGCTCTGCTGCAACCGGATCAGTAACTGCTGTATACACAACCGGAATATCTTTATCCATTGCTGCATTATATGCGCTCTGTGCACTCGGTGTTGCAATTGCACAGATCAGATCCATATTATCAGACACAAAAGAATCCGCGATCTGAGCATTGGTAGCAGTATCTGCCATTGCATTCTTAACTTCTACCTTCAGATTATCTCCTTCCTTGATGCCTTCCTCTTCCAGTCCTTCCAGGAAACCTTCCCGGCAGTTATCCAGTGATCCGTGCTCTGCAAACTGCTGAATACCAATCTTGTAGCTTGCTTCCTTGTTGTCTCCGTCTGAAGCTGAGGACTCCTTACTGCCACATCCTGCTGCCATAGCCATCACCATTGCTGCTGTCATCATAATTGCGATTGTTTTCTTTTTCATAATACTGTTCTCCTTTTCTCTGCTATAAGTTTCATGTTAGGAGAGATAATCAGTGAACTTCGTCCAAATAATAAAGAAAACCGCCCCAAACAAAATGTTTGAGGCGGTAATAATTATCATCATTATCGCGGTACCACTCAACTTGACTAGCGTCCACTCTTCTCATGTACTAACATACATCCCTGATTGATAACGGGTTCGGTTCCCGACAGGCCATAATTTCTTTCGATTTCCGGCTGCCCTCGAAAGTCCATTCAGCTATCCGTTCCGTATGGCAATCTCACCACCTGCCACTCTCTTTAACTTCACGCTGATAACTTACTCCTCTTTCTCAACGGTTTTACTATTTACAAGTGCTATTGTACGACAGTGTAACAGAGTATGTCAAGAAAATCTTTTGATTTTTTCAAATTTTACAGACAAATGTATCGATTCTCCCCTATTTTTCCAATATTACACCTTCGGAGGCTCCACAATGTCACCATACATATTTGCTGCCAGTCCATAACCGCCACACACTTCCATCAGATGTCCGGTGATCCAGGATGCTTCATCCGATGCCAGAAATACGATTGCATTCGCCTGATCCTGTGGTGTGCCAAGCCGTCTGATCAGTGTATGCTTCAGCCACGCTTCCTTAAATTCTTTCGGCATGGCTTTCTCGGTCGCTTTCGACACGGTAAATCCCGGCAGAACTGCATTGCACCGAATTCCCTGTCTTCCGTACTGAACCGCAATCTGCTGCGTCAGCATATTTACCGCCGCTTTTGCGACTCCATAGTAGGTACGAGACACATCCGGCTGAACTCCTGTGGATGACGATACATTAACGATCGAGCCTCCGCCTCCCGCGATCATCAGCGGAATTACCACTCTGGCACACTCTGCACTGACGCCCAGGATAGATTCCATCAATCCCATACAAGTCTCATGACTGGTCTCAGTCACCGTAAGATTATCCTTTGCCGCAGAGGCCCCACCAATCGCATTATTAATAAAAATATCGATTCTGCCGGCATCCCCATACGCTTCCTTGATAGAAGATTCAATAGTTTCCAACTTATCACATTCAAAATAAAGGACTCCTCTTACATTTCCCGGATATTTTCCCTCTGTCGCTACCGCAAGCTTTTTCCCTCGTTTCAGATTACGAACTAACATATAAACATCTGCACCCTCTTCCAGCAATTTGTACATCGTTGCTTTGCCGATGCCGCTAGTACAACCTGTAACCAATGCTATTTTCCCTTCACATTTCATAATACTCTGTTCTCCTTTATTTTTCGTCCAACCTGAGGATTCAACACACACCTGCATGCCTCATTCTTCTGAAGCTGCACACGCGAACAGGTTCCGCATCCAATGCAATGCTTAATCTCATCTTCTCTTTCTTCTTCAATCAGTTTTACAAAATCCGGCTGTACCAGTAATTCTCTTCCCACAAAAATGAACTCGCACTGATGCAATTCAAGTGCCTGCTCTGCTTCCTGCGGATGCTGCACCTGTCCGCCGCCGATCGTTTTTATCACAGGAGCCTTCCCCGTCATTTTACGAATCCCCTGCTTCAGAATCCGGCACAGACCTGCTGTCTGGCATTCTGTTTCTGAACCCTTCACGGTATTCTCTTTCTCACTGCTCCACACGCCTGCAAGAACTTCAAGCGCATCCACGCCCGCATCCTGCAGTCTTTTCGCATAATAAATGCCATCCTTCACGGTGATTCCGGCATCTTTTCCGCTTTCTGTAGCACTGAACTTCACCACAATCGGGAAATCATTTCCACAGAGTTCACGAATCCGCCGGATGATATTCAGGTGAAATCGGATTCGGTTCTCTCTGCTGCCACCATACTCATCCGTCCGCACATTTGCCACGGAAGACAAAAACTGCTGTCCAAGATAATATCCTGTGCTGTGAATTTCCACGCCATCAAATCCTGACTTTTTCGCCCGAAGTGCTGCCTGCGCATACTTTTCTTCAATGTTATGAATCTCTTCAACAGTAAGCTCTCTCGGTGTCTCATTCGACAACTCCATCATCGTAGAATACGGCATCGCCACTGCACTCGGTGCAACCGGCTGCATGCCCGTTATCCTGCGAAATGCTCCACGCCCGGCATGGCTGATCTGCAGGAAACATTTTGCTCCCTCTGCATGAATCGCATCCGTCAGCCTCTGCATCCCGGGAATGTATTTGTCACCATCAAGAATGAGCGGATTTCCTGTATTTTTCCCCAGTGGTGCATCGACACAAGTTACTTCCACAATAATAAGTCCGACGCCACCTCTGGCTCTGGCAGCATAATGTTCAATCACTGCGTCATTGACAAAGCCATCGTCCGACTGATTCATCCCCATAGCACTCATGACGATTCTGTTTTTCAATTCTACTTTTCTAATGCTGCCTGGTGACAAGAGCATGGGGTATTTCTTATTCATGATTCTAGCACTCCCTTGCGTAGTATACGTTATTTTTCCATAGCTAATAAATCTTTCAATTCTCCAATAATTCTTTCCAATTCATCATCTGATAGCGGATATTGTCCGGCTTCTCTGTATGCAATCGCTTTCTCTAATTTTAATAATCTCCAACCTCTTGCCCCTGCTTTACTTCCGTAATCAAAACAGTTTTGGATATTTTCATCTAACGTTCTGGTAAACCATTCCACACCATTTCTATACAGCTCCGGATGTCTGTATTGATTCACGAATCTTATAAGATCCTGACATTCATTCAACTCTCCTTTTTCCCGAAGAATCCTTGCCTTCAGGCAATACGCATGATCTTTGTTATCCCACAGTGTATAATTACCATCAAACTTATCATTTGCAAACAAATCACAGACAGCGGCTGCCTCCTCGATATATCCGTAAATATATAACCACACAGCTAATTCCGTGACAAATCCTGTATCTTTTTCTGATTTCATGTTACACTTTTTCAATAATTTTTTGCAGTCTCTTTGAACACCCTTTTTATCGATGTTTGCCATGATATTCTGAATAAGTTCATTCATTTTACGTCACCTCCAATGTCAAGCTTTCTTCTTCAAAATTCGCTCTATCATTTCTTTAGCTTTATTCACCACGTTCATCTTACTTGACCTCCCTTGTAGTTAAGTGAACTCTTTCTTATGCATGTAATGTATTCCGATATGACCAATTCCAAGAATAATTGCTGAGCAAATCACAATTACATTCTCTGAATAAATCCCCAATAATAAAACCGCCATAACAGGAAACGTCGCCCCTGCTAACGGAAATCCCATAAAAGAACTATAATAATCTTTCATCGTCTTGGAGCTCTTGAAATATTTCATCCAATAGCATTCATATAAAATCATCAAAGTTAATGCCATCATCCAAATTATAATTTTCCATTCAGAGTACAATCCGTCAACAAGTACCATTACTTTGGGATTAAGTGCCGGAAAAATCACAAGCGACGTACTTACTATGACCTGCCCAATACGTTCAAACATCAGCAATACTTTATTTTCTTTTTTTGCACTTTCAACGTATCCGATTGGTTTCCCCTTACGCGTCCACATGATATTGGGAACAAACAACATCAGCAGAAATACGACACCAGTAATACAAAATCCGAAATCATACGGCTCGTCCATTTGCTCAAAGGCAATTGTTTTTACTCTGACTGCACTCATTCTATCACCATATTTTTCCTTAAGCTTTACCACCATTACGTCAGAATTGTGAAAATCTGTATGATAGCTTCCATAGATTCCCATGATTTTGCCACCACCACATCGTTCATAAGCATTTATAAAATTGGATACCATATACGATTCTCTCCGAGTAGAATCATTGGATTCATAATATGTAATCCCCTGCTGAATATTTTCATTAGCTAACGAATACTTCTCAGAATCAGTAAGCCCGTTTTCTTCCAGATATCTAAGATATCTCACCCCGGTAGTATTGTACAGATGCCCCACATCGGTTCCAAAGAATATCGTCTCCGGACAATATTCTTTTATCTCATGAAAAAACTCATAAAAATATTCATTATCTCCTGCCGAGCCTTTAATCTCTTCAAAAAACTTATCAATCAGTTCATCCGAATCTTCTTTCATCCACTCATTCAAAAACTCAGCGCTAAAATATGGCAATTCTATAAACAGATTGCGGTATCCTTCACCATAGAATTTCTTCCACTCTTGAAATTCAATGTCATAAAATTCTTTATAACCGTGCATCTCTCCATAAAGATTTATCGTAGTATTCTCATTAGGAAATACATCCCCAGAGCGATCGAATTGATTTAGAAGCCACGCCACCATAACCACTATCAATACCGTTCCAAAAGCTAATGTTGTTTTAATCCGTGCTTTTTTATCCCTCATATCAAATTCCTTTTATTAATCTTAAATTCCTAAGCTAACTTTTTCTTTTTCAAACATCTCCATCAGCTTTTCTCCCATCACAACAATTTCATGTTTCCAAGGATGACCGAACAGCCCATATTTCCATTCCTTATCAACAAAGACGTGATAATCACCATTCGGATAATATGTAGGAAAATACACCTGACAATTTCTATCCAAATCATACTCTTCATACTCAAAAGGAATATGCTCCTTTGGCGAAAATATAAAACAGTCATGCTGCCAATCAAGCGCATACATTTCATCATCTGTCAATTCTTCAAAACAAGAATTAATAATACTTTCCTGTTCAGCCGTCCAAGGTGTATCTTTATAATACACTTTACTCTCGCATGGGATTTGTATCCATTCACATTGACGATCCGTCCCAGGCTTGAATTTGTATACATCATACATCTTATTCCACAAGAACTTTTCTGTATCATTCGAAATAATATTCAATGATTCTTCCACTCCAATCCATTTGTTTTAAAAATAGACTTATTTCACAGTTCATATCTTATCAACAGTATAACACAAAAAAGGCAATAAATGACTCCTCTCCATCGTTAGATAGATAAGTGTATTTACTGCCTTTTTCATATTGGGAAAAATTTATTAATACTTTAATCCATTATGCTTTTTTCTTTCTATAAACAATCGCTATACTTGCAATTGTACCTCCGCTGACAAAAAGTAATGCAAGCCATAGACCGAAGTTGCTTCTGTCTCCTGTCCGAGCTACTTTTTCAGTCTTGGTTATTGCAGCTTTCTCCGGTTTCTTATCGTCTGATCCAGGATTATTCTTGAGTTTTTCGATCACGG
>ERZ1034920.1934-NODE-1934-length-12422-cov-20.655939_pt1 | contig 12422 bp, 9 predicted proteins | sample MGYA00520688_ERZ1034920 | MGnify/ENA primary metagenome ERZ1034920 (study PRJEB33766, sample SAMN09781785) | gut metagenome | biome: gut microbiome | host: Homo sapiens | place: Madagascar | study: EMG produced TPA metagenomics assembly of the PRJNA485056 data...
ACTGGATTCGTAGGGAGCCGCAGGCGACTGAGAATCCAGTGACACGCTTCCCTTTTGGCAAATCCCGCGAAGTGGGATAGGGGGTGGCCACCGCAGGCCGCATATAAAACTTCATTGCCCGAAGGGCAATCCACAACCCTTGGGCCCAGAGGGCCCATCAAACTTCAGAACCTTAAGAACCTTCGGGGCCAAAGGCCCCGTCAACCCTCACGCCGCAGGCGTGTCATGAGCCGCCCCTACATTGCATTTCCCACAGTTTTCGGTATTCTGCATTTTCTTTCATCAGTCCTTCATGGGTGGAGGTGGTGACTTTTCCGTCCTGCCCTATCCAGAGGACCTGGTCGGTGGCGGGGAAGTGGCGGAGGCGGTGGGAGATGAGGAGGGTGGTGCCTTTCATGGACCGGAGGGCGCGGAAGATGTGGTCTTCGGTGGCATAGTCCAGGGAGGCGAAGGGATCGTCTAGAATGAGGAGGGGCCGCCTATGGTAAAGGAGGCGGGCGAGGAGGATGCGGGATTTCTGGCCTCCGGAGAGGCGGATGCCTCCTTCGCCTACAGGGGTTTGGATGCCCTGGGGGAAGGTGGACAGGTCCTGCTTCAGGTCTGCCGCTTCCACGGCTTTTTCGAGATTTCCTTCCTGACCCAGACGGATATTGTCTTCCACGGTGGCGCTGAAGAGTTCGGGCTCATGGCCCATGTATCCGATGAGGGAGGAGGGGGATATGTCTTTTCCCAGTTCCTTTCCGCCCCAGGTGATGGAGCCTTTATGGGCCGATTCCATGAGGAAGAGGCGGCCCAGGGTGGATTTGCCGGAGGCTGTTTCTCCCGTAATGCCTATGATTTCACCGGGACGGGCATGGAAGGAAAGATTTTGGATGGTGGGGCGTGCGGCACCGGGGTAGGTGAAGGATACCTGATGGACGGACAGCAGCGCCGGGGTGGCGATTGGGATTTCTTTCTTTTTCTCCGGCGAAAGGTAGGGGTGGATGCGCTGCCAGGATACTTCTGCTTTCTGCAGGGCGTTGAAGAGGTGGGCGGCGTGGGAGGCTTTCACTGCCAGCCGGGTGAAGCAGGCAAGGTAGGCGGCGAAGGCGGCAATATTCCATGTTTCCCAGCCTTCACCCAGTACGTTTTTCCCGCCCAGCCACAGGATGAGGAGGGAGCCGGTCATGGCAATGACCTGGTAAATGGGTTCCATGGTGTTTTCCCATAGGCCGGAGGAAATCCGCTTTTTCTGATAGTCTTCAAGGAGACGGCTGTAGCGCCGGTTCTGTGCCTTTTCCTCGCCGAAGAGGCGGTAGGTCATGGCGTTCTGCAGGCGGTCCATGGTGCCGGAGGCCAGGCGGCCGGCGGATTCTCTGGATTTCCGGCTGGCGGTGGTGACCGGCTTTTTCAGCCTGTCTGCCAGGTAGTAGGCGGCAGGAGGGAAGAGGAGCACCAGGATGGTGAGGCGCCAGTCGTAGTAGAAGAGCAGGGCGCTGTAGGCGGCCATGGCAATGCCGGTGTCGAAGATTTCGGTGGTGAATTTCCGCATGCCCTCGGCGCAGGCGTCCACGTCGGAAATGACTCTTGTCATGAGGCCGCCGGCGCCTTCTTCCTGAAGGTGCTGCCGGCTTTCGTCCAGAAGCTTTGTGTAAATGGTTTCCTTCATGGAAAGGGTGGTGTTGTTGGCAAAGCGGCGTACGGAGAGCCGTTTCACGTATCGCATGGCCTGCACGAAGAGGACGGTGGCCAGGTAGGCAAGGGCAAGGAGCACCAGGTCCATGGGCAGGCGGATCCCTTCCAGAATGTCGGCGATGCACTGGGACAGCTGTCCTTCGAACCAGGGGGTGAGCACCAGTCCCAGATTGTAGAGAAGGCCGCTTACGGCGGCAGCAGAGAGGATTTTCTTTTCCTTCAGAAAGTACCAGCTCACTTTGTCAGTCCTCTTTTCCATTTCCTCTCCTCCTTTCTTCTACCCATTATAGAATAGGCGGCAGAGGAAAGGGTTAAAGAAATAATAAAAAGTATGGGAGGGAATCGGATTCGTATGTGAACCGATTGTAAACTGCGTAAAAGAACAGGATTGACAGATTGCATTGTTTATCATATACTTAATCACAAGGTAACAATTTGAAACGCAGGTGCTCCATTTTTTGAAAGGAAGTATTTCATTATGGACAGTGCTTGTGAAGAAATTATCAGATTGGCTGAAAAAGTCATGAATGGCGGTGAGATCACAGAGGAAGAAGCAAAGAAATTAATCCGTACCAAAGATGAGGATACCATGCTCCTTCTGGCCATGGCGGACAAGATCCGCCAGAAGTTCAACGGCAATGCGGTGGACTTCTGTGCCATCATCAATGCCAGAAGCGGGCACTGTCAGGAAAACTGCAAGTTCTGCGCCCAGTCGGGCTGGTACCATACCGGCGCCAAGGTGTACCGCCTCCTTCCGGAGGATGAAATCCTGGCGGCTGCGAAGAAGGCCAAGGAAGCGGGCGCTGTCCGTTTCTCCCTGGTTACCAGCGGACGGAATCAGGACAATCCCAATGAGTTTGAGGAAATCATCGATATCGTGAAGAAGATTCGCGAGCAGGTAGGCATCGAAGTATGCTGCTCCCTGGGTCTCATTACCAAAGAGCAGGCCATCCGCCTGAAGGAAGCGGGCATTACCAGAATCCACTGCAATATCGAAACAGCGCCTTCCTATTTCCCGGAAGTGTGCTCCACCCACAGCATGGAGGATAAGGAGGTCATCATCCGCACCGCCCAGGAGGCGGGCATCCGGGTATGCTCCGGCGGCATCATCGGCCTGGGCGAATCCCTGGACCAGCGGGTGGAAATGGCCTTCAAACTGAAGTCCATGCACATTGATTCCGTACCCATGAACATCCTGAATCCGGTGAAAGGCACGCCCTTCTATACGAACCGCCGCCTGCCGCCGCTGGAAGTGCTCCGCACTTTCGCCATGTTCCGTTTCGTCCTGCCGAAGGCGCTTATCCGCACCGCCGGCGGCCGGGAAGTGAACCTCCGCAGCCTCCAGGCCTACGCTTTGACCGGCGGCCTGAACGGCATCATGGTGGGTGGCTACCTCACCACCGGCGGCCGGGATCCGAAGGAAGATATCCGCATGACCGAAGACCTGGGACGTTCCATGACCCAGCCTCAGCTTTGATTTCATATACAATTTCATACAGATAGAAATATTCCGCACCATTGTGAAACACGAATATTTCTATTACGTTTGCACGTAAGGTTTTATCAAGGCAGTACCCTGCTATTTGACAGCAGGTGATTTTATAAAAGGAGTGGTTTGCAATGGAAAGCAGCTGTGAACAGATTTTGAAGTGGACTGAAAAAGTTTTGAACGGCGGAGAACTGACCGAAGAAGAGGCCAGAGCCCTTATCCGCACCAGGGACGAAGATACCATGCTTCTCCTGGCCTGCGCCGACAAGATCCGCCAGAAATTCTCCGGCCGGAGCGTGGACCTCTGCGCCATCATCAATGCAAGGAGCGGCTCCTGCCAGGAGGACTGCAAATTCTGTGCACAGTCTGCCCGTTACAATACAGGTGTAAAAACCTATAAATTCCTTCCGGAAGAAGAGGTCATTGAAGCGGCTAAAAGAGCGAAAAAAGCCGGAGCAGCCCGTTTCGATATTGTTACTGCAGGCCGTGACCAGAGAAATCCGAAGGACTTTGCGGAAATTCTCGACTTAATCCGTCGTATCCGCAAGGAAGTGGGCATCGAAGTATGCTGCTCCCTCGGATTCCTCACCCAGGAACAGGCTTACCAGCTGAAAGAAGCCGGTATCAGCCGCCTGCATTGCAATATCGAGTCGGCACCTTCCTTCTTCAAGGAAGTCTGCACCACCCATACAGCGGAGGAAAAGGCGGAGAACGTGGCCCGTGCCCAGAAGGCAGGCATCCGCGTATGCTGCGGCGGTATCATCGGTCTCGGTGAATCGCTGGACCAGCGGGTGGAAATGGCATTCCACCTGAAGGACATGCATATCGATGCGGTACCGCTGAACGTACTGAATCCTATCCCCGGTACCCCCTTTGAGCACAACAAGCGCCTTTCTCCCCTTGAAATCCTCCGCTCTTTTGCTATGTTCCGCTTCGTCCTCCCCAAGGCCCAGATCCGCACCGCCGGCGGACGGCAGATCAACCTCCGGAGCCTCCAGTCCATGGCCCTTGCCGGCGGCATGAACGGCGTCATGATCGGCAACTACCTCACCAGTAAGGGAAGCGATCCTCAGGACGATATTGCCATGCTCCACGATCTGGGAAGAACACAGACAGCGCCGAATTTGAACTGAGACAGTGGGCTAGTGAGCTAGTGGGCTGGTGAGCTGGTGGACTGGTGGGGACTGGGGACTGCTGTCGGCTGTCCGCTGTCGGCTGTCCGGGGGGCCGATGGGCGCTGGGCAGTTTGCACATGATTCTAAAGGAAAGCATAGGGGTTTATTCTGCCCCCTGAATAGGGGGAAGTCCCGCGAAGCGGGATAGGGGGTGGCCGCCTTTGGCGGCCAATTCAGCAGAATGGTAAGCGGGAAAATGAAACGCAGCCAAAGCCGCTTGTACCCTTCCGGCAGTTCCCCCTTTGGTGCCTGCGGCACCACCTTTCCCCCTGTTCAGGGGGCACTATGGGCGCTGAACAGTGTGCCACATATGACAACGCAGGGAAGTATAGAGAGGTTTATTCTGCCCCCTGAATAGGGTGGCAAGCGAGCTTGGGTCGCACTAGCGAACTGGATTTGTAGGGGAGTAGAGCGACCCGAAAATCCAGTGAGTCAGTGACAGCAGTGGATGTAGGGGAGCAGTAGCGACCTGAGAACCAAGTGAGACGCTTTCCCGTGGAGGAAGTCCGGCGAAGCCGGATAGGGGGTGGCCACGATAGTGGCCAATTCCTGCTGACTGGTATTTACTGACAGATGAGACACTAGTGTCATGCACCAGGATTCTTCACTTTCGCTTAGAATGACTTGCCCGGCAGAAGGGTAAGAACGTAACGCTGACTTTATAATCATTGCCGCGTCAGCGGTGCACAGCGAACTGGATTTGTAGGGAGTCGTCAGACGACTGAAAATCCAGTGAGTCGTTTCCCCTGTGGGGCAATTCACACCCCTCAGCCTCGCAGGGGCTGTCAAACCTAAGAACCCTCGGGCCAAAGTCCCGTCAAACTTAAGAACCTTTTTCCACAACCCTGGCCGCCAAGCGGCCTATATACTGCGGCGACAGCCGCCACTACAACCCTCAGCGGCACAGCCGCTGTCAAACTTACGAACCCTCCGGCCCTGAAGGGGCCGGTCAAACTTTAGAACCTTTTGCGCTCAAGGAGCGCAGACATGGGAAGAAGTGAAACAGAGCATATGGATGAAAACGTAAAATATATAGAAGACTGTATGGACAAAGTCCTTGGCGGCAGCGACATTACCAGGGAGGAAGCGGGAAAGCTCTATGAAGCAGGAAAGAAAGAGCCCCTCTTCCTCATGGCCGCTGCCGATAAAATCAGGAAAACCTTCTGCGGAGACAAGATGCGTTTCTGCAGCGATGTGAATGCCAGAAGCGGCCGGTGCACGGAAAACTGCAAATTCTGCGCCCAGTCCGGCTGGTACCACACCGGCGTGAAGGAGTATCCCCTCCGGAGTCCGGAGGACCTTCTTCATGAGGCAAAACAGGCGGAAGCCTACGGCGCCGAACGGTTCGGCATCGTCACCAGCGGGCGGGGGCAGAGCGACCCTGTGCAGTTTGCCTCCATTGTGAAGGCAGTGAAGCTCATTACTGAACAGACGAAACTTTCTGTCTGCTGCTCTTTGGGCCTTTTAACCGACGACCAGCTCAAACAGCTGAAAGATGCTGGCTGCCAGCGCATTCACTGCAATCTGGAAACAGCACAGCGCTATTTCCCCCATATCTGCACCACCCACACCTACGAAGAAAAGGAAGACCACATCCGCCGCATCCAGAAGGCGGGCCTCGAAGTCTGCTCCGGCGGCATCATGGGCCTTGGAGAGACCGACGAGGACCGCATCGACATGGCCTTTGCCCTTAGGAGCCACCACGTTACCAGCGTGCCCCTCAATATTTTCAGCCCCATTCCCGGCACCCCCTTCGGGAAAAACAAACCGCCGAAACCGGTGGAAGTCCTCCGCATGTTTGCCCTTTACCGTTTCATCCTGCCCCATGCCATTATGCGCGTCTGCGCCGGCAGAGAAACGGCTCTCCGGGACCTCCAGGCCTTTGCCCTGGCCGCGGGGCTCAACGGCGCCATGATCGGCGGCTACCTCACCATCGCCGGCCGTCCTCCGGAAAAGGACAAACAGATGGCTGTGGATTTGGGAAGGACACTGTAAGGAAATCATGATTCCAAAAGAGCTGTGAGAAAATGTTCAATCATTTTCCACAGTTCTTTTTGTTATTACTGTATTTGGGGATTTTTAAAATGACGGCAGGCTTCCCCATTAGGGAGTGAAATTTCCCGGTTCCTCTTCATTCATTCTTTCTTATGGAGAAGAAGTCCCTGTCCTCATGTACAGGGGCATGGGGGTATCATTCCCGCCGGCAGGCGCGTTCCTCTTGCTTTTTCCTGTACAATCCGCTACAATATTTATGACCTTGAGTAATATTTTGGTAAATAGAGAATTGAATGCCGCAGACACCACTGGTGAGTCTGCGGTTCTTTTTTACCCTTTTCAGGAAAGAAGGAAATCCTATGAACAGAAAAAAGGCAGCCCTTTTGACGGCTCTCATGGTGACCGTATCTTCCGCTTTCTGCGGCAGCGCTCCGGCAGCAGCGGCAGACAATGCGGCAAATACGGCAGTCACGGAAAAGGCGGCATCTCTCCACGTAGACAATACCAAATGGAATTACGATGCAGATAATGACATTTACTACCAGATCGGTCTCACATACTGCGAAAAGCCGGTGGCAGCGGAGTATGAGTCCCTCGCGGTCTATGTGCCGGGGGCCTACATGAAGGGCGTCAGGAATGAAGACGGCACCTACACCTGCACTGTGGATAAAGAGGCAAAAGTGGGCGGCTATACGGCGGAAACGGCGCCGGTGGTGATGCCGGTCAATACCGGCGGCTATGCAGCCCAGAAGGCACCCTCCTCCTATGCACCGGAGGGGCTTAATACCTATCTGTCGGAGGGATTTGTGTACGTCTACGCCGGCTGCCGGGGCAGGGACAACGGCACCAATCCCGACGGCACGTCCTTTGACGGCGGCGCGCCCTGGGGCGTCACCGATTTGAAGGCGGCAGTCCGGTACCTTCGGTACAATGACAGCTCTCTTCCCGGCGACAAGGACCGGATTTTCACCTTCGGCCACAGCGGCGGCGGAGCCCAGAGCAGCCTTATGGGAGCCACCGGGGACAGCGAACTCTACATGCCCTACCTTGCTTCCATCGGTGCCCTCATGAAGGATGATGAAGGGAAGACCCTGAGCGACGCTATTGACGGTGCCATGTGCTGGTGCCCCATTACGAACCTCACAGAGGCAGACCTTTCCTACGAATGGATGATGGGACAGTACAGCAGTGAAGGCACCAGGGCCTACGGCACCTGGACCAGGTCTCTTTCAAGGGATATGGCCAGAGCCTATGCGGAGTCCCTGAACCGGCTGGGCCTGAAGGATGAAAATGGAAATCTTCTCGCCCTGTCTCCCTCTTCCAACGGCATTTACACCGCCGGCACCTACTATGACCACATGAAGAAAACCATTGAAACATCCCTCAACCATTTCCTGAGTGACACCACCTTCCCCCTCACCACGGGACAGGATGATTTCCATGTGGACGGCGCCTTCCCAGGGCAGGGAAAAGAGGATATGCCCCATTTCCCCATGAGTCCCAATGGCCGGCCCATGATGATGGAAAAAGAGGAACCCCATACCTATAACAGCGCCAAAGAATACATTGACGCCCTGAATGGCGATGACCCCTGGATTTCCTACGATGAAAAGACAAACACCGCTGCCATTTCCTCCATCGAAGCCTTTGTGACCCACATGAAAAAGCCCACCAAAGCAGTAGGCGCCTTCGACGACCTGAATAGAGACCAGGCGGAAAACCGGCTCTTTGGAAACGGCGAAGAAAATGCCCTCCACTTTGACGGCAATATGACCTACCTCATGGAAAAGAGAAAGGATACCTACAAGAACTACAGTGACTACGACGACTCCATCCGCCTCTCCTATGAAGGGGACATGAACAACGAAGATGCCCTTCATACCCCGTCCCTTGTAAGACAGCTCATGTACGATCCCATGACCTTCATCCTGGTGGGAGAAGGGGAAAAGAAACCCTCCACCCTGGCCAAACACTGGCGCATCCACACCGGCATTTCCCAGGGCGACACCTCCCTCAATACGGAAATGAACCTGGCCCTGGCGCTGAAACAGCGGAAAGACGTGGAAGACGTGGACTTCACCACCGTATGGAACAAGAAGCACACCCTGGCGGAACGCACAGGAAGCAGCACGGATAATTTCATCGACTGGGTGAAAGAAGTGACGAAAGCGGAAAATCGGTAAAAGAGCTGCGGCCGAATGACGGAACGGCTGTCAGATGCCAGACATCAGACATCAGACATCAGCCATCAGACTTCAGGCTTCTGCCAACGGTTTGAAATCGTTTCTGAAAATATAGGGAATCACTGATTAATTCATAGAGTCTACTTTCATAAGAATTTTTATGCACTGCTTCGTCATGAAGCTCCTTAAATAGCTGGCTATTCGCGTCGCCTCACTCCTTGCATTGCATAAAAATTCAAGAATGAAAGCAAACAACGAATTAATCAGCGCTTCTCTGGGAATACAGAAAAAGACTGCGAAAAGTGATTGACATTTTTCACAGTCTTTTTCCTTTGCCGGTTTTATTTCAAAATATTCATGAAAATCATAAGGATGGAGGCGTTCAGAAAGTCCACCACGAAAGCGCCGATTAAGGGGATGACGAAGTAGGCGGTGTGGGCGGGGCCGAAGCGTTCGCACATGGCGTTCATATTGGCAATGGCGTTCGGTGTGGCGCCCATGCCGAAGCCGCAGGTGCCGGAAGCCATGACGGCGGCTTCGTAATTTCCTCCCATAACCCGGAAGATGATGAAGTAGGCAAAGAGGGCCATCACCACGGTCTGGATGAGGAGGGTCACCATGAGGGGCACCGCCAGGTCCGCCAGCTGCCAGAGTTTCAAACTCATGAGGGCGCAGGAGAGGAAGATATTGAGGCACATGCCGCCAAGGACTTCGCTTTCCTTCTGGTAAATGCCGTAGAGATGGGTGCCTTCTGCAATGTTTCGAATCACCGCCGCCACAATCATGGCGCCGATGTAGCCCGGGAACACGAGGCCGATGTCGATGAAGAACTGGCTCACGTAGGTGCCAAGGCCCATGGCCAGAAGGAGCTGGCCGAAGGCGTACATGAAATTGTCCATGTTGAGGTAGTTGGCTGCCGCGTCTTCATCTTCCTCGGTCTCCGGATGGGGCCCCATTTTTCCACCGGGAAGGGAAGCGTCTATTTCCTTTCCCTCCGAAGAGGTAAGGTGAAAGCGTCGGATGAGGAGTTCACCGATAGGACCGCCGATAAAGGAACCTGCCACCAGACCGAAGGTGGCAGCGGCAAAGGCGATGGTGGTAGCGTCGGAAAGGCCCATGGATTCCAGCACGGGACCGAAGGAGCCGGAGGTGCCGTGGCCGCCTACCAGGGGAATGGAGCCGTCCGCCAGTCCCATGAGCGGATTTTCTCCGAAAACCTGGGAAAGGGAAATGCCGATGAGGTTCTGGATGATGATGAGGATGCCCACCAGCACCGCCATCTTGATAACCAGAAGGCCGCCTTTCTTAATCAGGTTCACGCTGGCCATGTAGCCGATACTGGTAAAGAAGAGCATCATGCACCAGTTCTGCATCACCGTGTCCTGGGTATAGGTCCACAGGCCTTCGGTGTAAAGAATACAATTCACAATCGAAAAGATGGTACCGCCGATGACAGGCGCCGGAATGCAGTATTTCCGGAACAGCTTGATTTTCGTCTTCAGAAAGCCGCCCAGAAAAAAGACAGCCACCGCCGCCGCCAGGGTCTGGTACATATTCAAGTTGATTTCCATAATAAGTCCCCCATTTTTTATTACAGTTGAAAGTATAATGGAACAGGGGCGGCTGGTCAAGGAATATCAGGAATAGGTATGGAATGGACAGTTTTTGTTATGAACGGAAAGACTCCCGTTTCTTTCGTGAAACGGAAGTCTCTTGGTTTAACATTTTATGCGCTCTGGTGGGTGATTGTCTTAAGCAGGGAAGGCTCTTTAGACAGAATCTTCAGAAGGTTGGAAATGGCGCGGCTCGGCAGGATTTCGCCGCTTTCATATTTTTGAAATGCCTTTTTGCCGCCGCCCAGCAGGGTGCCTGCCTGTACCTGCGTGAGTTTTAACTTTTTTCGTATGGCTCGGATTTCATCAGGAAGGAGCAGCTGTTCCGCTTCCGCTTTTAAACGATTGATGGCCTTATCGTAGATTTTTAAATCTTCATCGGTAAAGGTGCCTTCGTCATTGCTCTTGGGATACCAGCCGGGCATGTCAAAGGTTAGGCTGTGTTCCTTGTAGGTAATGGTCATGGGACGCACATCGCGAATCAGTTCTTCTCCCGTTTCTATGTCGTATTTTCTGTGGTCATTCATTAAAATCACCTCATTTTTCCTTGAATGAAAGCAGGGCAAATTCCGTGATGGTACCCTGCGTGAATTTAATATAAAGAAGCAGACCCTGATAGGGAACATGGTATACATCCTGCCAGATATGACGGTCTCCATAGGAAGTCATGGATTTGTAAAAGTGTTTCCTTTCCATGGATTGAATGGCAGCATGGATATCAGAACGTCCAAAACCTAAGGAAGCAGCACCCATCAGAGCGGAGCGCTTGATTTCAGGGCGGGAGTGTTTAAAAGATTCTAAGTCATAGGTGGGAGTACGCTTGTCCACTACGTTTGGCATAATATCACCTCAAAGTTTCTGGCTTCATTTTAGACCATAATGGTGCATTTAGCAAGGCGGTTTTCACAGAAGATGAAAATTTAACAGGCTATGACGGTCTGCGTAAACCATGTATAATAGAGCCATACAATGAATAGTAAAGGAGTATGCCATGTTTGATTTTCTGGATATAGGCACCCTGATTTACCGTGTGCCGGCCCTTCTCATCGCCCTTTCCTTCCATGAATACGCCCATGCGGCGGTGTCCGATGCCCTGGGTGACCCCACGCCTTCCCTGGACGGGCGGCTCACCATCAACCCCATGGCCCATCTGGATGTGCTGGGGACGATTCTTCTGGTGCTCTGCGGCTTCGGCTGGGCCAAGCCTGTGATGATTAACCCGAGGTACTACAAGGATTACAAAAGCGGCGTTTTGAAGGTGTCCTTTGCCGGCCCGGGCATGAATCTTTTTCTGGGATTCCTGTCCATCCTTCTTTCTGCCATCCTTCTTCGGCTTGGTATGCTCAGCCGGGAAAGCGCCCTCTTTCTGAACTGGATTATGATGTACAATGTGTGGTTTGCCTTCTTCAACCTTATCCCCGTACCGCCGCTGGACGGCTCTAAAATCCTCTCCATGTTCCTGCCGGGAGAGCTGTCCTTCAAATACGAAAATTTCAACGCCCGGTACGGTTTCGTCCTCCTTATGGTGGTAGTCTTCAGCGGCCTCATCAACCGCATCATCAATCCCCTGGCCAATCTTTTCATCTCCCTCTGCAGCTATGTGGTGTACCTGGTGTTTTAACTAGTGTACTAGTGGGCTGGTGGGCTGGTGGGCTAGTGACGCGGCAGGTTATGTAAAAGGGTTGTGGCCCCTTCGCTCAGGGGGGGCGGAGAAACGACTGTCCGATGGCTGCGATCAGGGTATATGAAACGATGGACAGCATCCATAGTCCCACCGCTCAGCGGGGGGAAGGTGGTGCCGTAAGGCACCAAAGGGGGAGAGTCGGAGGCGGCTGATTCACCACCATGTTTAGCGTGATTTACGCAGCAGGAGAGGAATCCTGTAACGTCTTGCGCCTTTTTTAGGGGTGGCAGGTGAACGAAATTTGTAGGGAGCCATAGTGGCACAAATGCAAGCCCCGTAACGCTGACTTTATATTGCGCCCATAGGGCGCCTCCACAACCCTCGCCCGCAAAGCGGGCGTCAAACCTGGGAACCCTAAGAACCTTCGCCCCCTTTGGTACTACGTACCACCTTCACCCATAGGGAAGCGTGTCACACGATTCTCAGGTCGTTTCACTCCCCTACAGCACGGCTATCACCGACTCACAATATTTTGCGCGTCACTGCGTTCCTTCAAAATATGTTCGCTGGTGTGACTCGTGTTCCCTTGCCACCCCGCAAGCGGTGGGACAACAGGGGGGAGAGAGAACCCTCTGAACCCTCGATCGGGATCGGGGGAGCTGGCTTTCT
>ERZ1034920.1936-NODE-1936-length-12403-cov-70.215986_pt1 | contig 12403 bp, 13 predicted proteins | sample MGYA00520688_ERZ1034920 | MGnify/ENA primary metagenome ERZ1034920 (study PRJEB33766, sample SAMN09781785) | gut metagenome | biome: gut microbiome | host: Homo sapiens | place: Madagascar | study: EMG produced TPA metagenomics assembly of the PRJNA485056 data...
TTAAGAAATGGGGAGCAAAGTTTTGTTACCATAAGGATTTTTGCTAGAACAGAACTACCCTGATAGTTGTCAATTACCTTGTCTTGTTTTGTTACCATAAGGATTTTTGCTAGAACAGAACTAATATTAATAGTAATTCTTCCGTAACAATGTTTTGTTACCATAAGGATTTTTGCTAGAACAGAACATATCTGCGGATGATCTGTCAGGTTCCCACGTTTTGTTACCATAAGGATTTTTGCTAGAACAGAACTGTATGTACTTGGTGCTATTAGTAGCTTAGGTTTTGTTACCATAAGGATTTTTGCTAGAACAGAACTTCATGGCTTCAATCAATGAGGATGTATATGTTTTGTTACCATAAGGATTTTTGCTAGAACAGAACTTGCATCGTGAACGGTAAAATGAACATTTCGTTTTGTTACCATAAGGATTTTTGCTAGAACAGAACCGTTCTTTCTGATAGATATAGGCTCAGAAAGTTTTGTTACCATAAGGATTTTTGCTAGAACAGAACCAAATGGAATGAAACAATTTCTTGACGCAAGTTTTGTTACCATAAGGATTTTTGCTAGAACAGAACGCGGTATTTCTTCTTTTGTCTTATAAAACCGTTTTGTTACCATAAGGATTTTTGCTAGAACAGAACGGAGTTGCTCAAACACATCCAAACACCGAAGTTTTGTTACCATAAGGATTTTTGCTAGAACAGAACTATTGAAATCAGTAACAAACACTTTTATAAGTTTTGTTACCATAAGGATTTTTGCTAGAACAGAACGCAAACAAAGGTGTAACGATAAAATATACCGTTTTATTACCATAAGGATTTTTGCTAGAACAGAACAGCACGAGATAAATTCAATTGCTCCGCTACGTTTTGTTACCATAAGGATTTTTGCTAGAACAGAACGAAACAATTACTGCTCAATATACTCAGAATGTTTTGTTACCATAAGGATTTTTGCTAGAACAGAACTTTGAGCAATGACTTTCTTCTGGTCGTCCGGTTTTGTTACCATAAGGATTTTTGCTAGAACAGAACACATTTCCAGATACAAATGCAATGGCGTTTGTTTTGTTACCATAAGGATTTTTGCTAGAACAGAACCAAATACTGGTTTGTTGTTATCTGCGTACAGTTTTGTTACCATAAGGATTTTTGCTAGAACAGAACCAAATGGAATGAAACAATTTCTTGACGCAAGTTTTGTTACCATAAGGATTTTTGCTAGAACAGAACTATTGAAATCAGTAACAAACACTTTTATAAGTTTTGTTACCATAAGGATTTTTGCTAGAACAGAACTTTTCTTCGTGGCTCATTGCATTTTCGGCAGTTTTGTTACCATAAGGATTTTTGCTAGAACAGAACACGCTGTTCTATATGCTGCGTCATTCCAATGTTTTGTTACCATAAGGATTTTTGCTAGAACAGAACCTGAGAATCCTTCGTCAATGTAGATATGTAGTTTTGTTACCATAAGGATTTTTGCTAGAACAGAACGCTACAAATAGTAAACCTTTTTTACAGTCAGTTTTGTTACCATAAGGATTTTTGCTAGAACAGAACGGAAACGCTTATTTTGAATCAACTGTTAACGTTTTGTTACCATAAGGATTTTTGCTAGAACAGAACGTATGCCTTCGCTATGGCGTTCATAGCCGTGTTTTGTTACCATAAGGATTTTTGCTAGAACAGAACTTGTAGGCGCATTAAGAAATGGGGAGCAAAGTTTTGTTACCATAAGGATTTTTGCTAGAACAGAACCAAATACTGGTTTGTTGTTATCTGCGTACAGTTTTGTTACCATAAGGATTTTTGCTAGAACAGAACCAAATGGAATGAAACAATTTCTTGACGCAAGTTTTGTTACCATAAGGATTTTTGCTAGAACAGAACTATTGAAATCAGTAACAAACACTTTTATAAGTTTTGTTACCATAAGGATTTTTGCTAGAACAGAACAATTTGGCGAAATTTTAAAAGTTATTGATTGTTTTGTTACCATAAGGATTTTTGCTAGAACAGAACGTTCAGACAAACTAAGATTGATGTACAAAAGTTTTGTTACCATAAGGATTTTTGCTAGAACAGAACCCTACTGCGCTGATAATTGCTACCCACTGAGTTTTGTTACCATAAGGATTTTTGCTAGAACAGAACAATGTCAACAAGACTAGCGCCTGCTGGACAGTTTTGTTACCATAAGGATTTTTGCTGGGACGGATTTGAAAAAAGAAAAAGGGAGTGTCCCCCCCCCGCCAGAACCGGCGGAGGGGCACTCCCACCTACATTTTATTGTGTAAATGTTAATTAAACAAGGAAGAATATAAATATTTGATTAATTAAAAGGTACGTAATGTGTTTTTTGAAAATATAATACAAATAAACTTAGTCCATTTTGTTACTGTATATTTTTGCTAGAATGTTAATTTGTGATTAAATATTTTTATTTCTCTTGTATGACATTAACTACCACATACTCACATATACCCTCTGTTCTTATTGGGAAACCCCAACCAACAAGGCCTGAGTTAATGATTTTTGTGTAATGTTTATACGTTTCTTTGCCGTAATTTCCTGCAAAGTCAGGCTGTAGGTGGTAAGAATAAGAGAGTGGAAACATTCGTCCGTTATGAGTATGTCCGCTGAGTTGAAGGTCTATGTTGTTTTTAATATTTTCTTTTGTTCCTTGTGTTTGATGGTCTAGGACGATGTTATAAGTGTTATTTGTAAGATGGTAGTCTTTTGTTTGTGTAGTCTTTTCTGTCGATTAGAGTTATGTCATTTAAATGTACTTCTTGATCATTTAGAATGATAATGTTGTTTTTTGTGATTTTGTGATTGAGTTCATTTCTTGTGAATTTTATCTTGTTTTCATGATTACCATATGCATAATAAACAGGGGCTACTTTAGTAAGTCTTCCGAGTTGAGTAAATAGAATTTCCATATCATCTTTGGATGTGGATTCATCCACGAAGTCTTTGCCAAGTAGATAGAAATTTGGTTTTCTTTTTCTGAATAGGAATAATAATACAAGTAAACGGAATAATGTATGTACAGCCCACATAGCTTGATACGTACGCATATTCCAACAGTTTAAAAGGAGTGCGATGCAGATGGCGTATCGTACTTTTTTATTGGATTTATTCTTTAAAAGATTGTTTAGTAATATGCATAATCCGATTTCTAGAATTATAATTCCAATTTGAAGATAGATCATACTCTCACTTGCTTTTGGTCTTATCTTACACCATTGTTAGAAAGATTTCCTAGCTTATGCAGTATAATAGAGTGGGTGAGACTATGTATAAAATAATGATTGTAGAGGATGATGAACTCATCTCAAAAAAGTTAGAATCGTTTCTTAAATCTTGGAACTATGATGTTTATCGAGTGGTTGATTTTTATAATGTGATGGATGCATTTCATTCCTTTAATCCAGACTTAGTATTAATGGATATAACACTGCCTTATTTGAATGGATATTTGTGGACAGAAAAGATTCGTGAAGAATCCAAAGTTCCAATTATCTTTATTTCAAGTGCTACAGACAATATGAGCATTGTGATGGCTATCTCTAAAGGTGCGGATGATTTTGTGTGCAAGCCATTTGATTTAAATGTTCTAGCTGCTAAAATTACGGCAATATTAAGACGTAGCTATGACTTTGTATCCAATCATAATATTCTTGAATATCAAGGTGTACGCTTTAATTTAGATGATAATACAGTAAGTTTTAAATCTTCTCAAATTGAATTGAGTAAGAATGAGGCAAAAATCTTACGCTTACTTATGGAAAAGAAGGGTGTTATTGTATCTCGAGATCGTTTAATGGAATATTTGTGGAAGACGGATTTTTATGTGGATGAAAATGCATTAAGTGTGAATGTGAATCGTTTGCGTAAAAAGTTAGAGAGTATTGGCGTTGTGGATTTTATTCAAACTAAAAAAGGGTTGGGATATAAGATATGAAGTTGTTTATCCATTATTTAAAAGATCGATTGTTTTTTATAATGATTTATGTTGTAAGTGTTTTGATCTGCTTATGTGTATTTAAACTCTATAATCTAGAACTAGAAGCTTTTACATATGCCTTTATGATTTTATGTGTTTTGTTGATGGTTTGTTTCTTATTTGATTACTACAGATATTATAAGAAACACCAAACACTAGTAACACTTCAATCCAATAGTAATGTTTCTTTGTCTTGTGATCTTCAAGATTCTTCATTGATGGGAGAGGATTATCATAAAATCTTAGTGGCTATGAAAGAGTATCATGATGAGTATGTTATTTCTTCGGAAAATAAAATGCATGATCTAGAAGATTATTTTACGATGTGGGTGCATCAGGCTAAACTTCCTATTGCTGCTATGAAATTACTACTTGAAGATGAGAACTTAAGTCGTAGTGAAATTAAGTTGCAACTCTTACGTATGGACCAATATACAGATATGGTTTTAGCCTATTTACGCTTAAATAGTACGCATACTGATTTCTTATTTAAAGAATTAGAATTGGATGATTTGATTCGACAATCGATTCGCCGTTTCTCAACTGAATTTATTCGAAAACACATTCAATTACATTTTAAAGAAACTGGAGATGTGATTTTGAGTGATGAAAAGTGGCTTGTGTTTGTGTTGGAACAAATTCTTTCGAATAGTCTTAAATATACAAAAGAAAATGGTTTGATATCTATATATATGAAGTCTAAACATATTTTAGTGATTGAAGATAATGGTATAGGTATTAGTGCAAGTGATCTAAGTCGTGTATTTGAAAAGGGATATACAGGCATGAATGGGCGTAGTGATAAAACGGCAAGTGGTCTAGGTCTATATTTATGTAAAAATATTTTGGATATGTTAAATCATAAAATAACAATTGAATCAAGTGTTGGTAAGGGCACTCGTGTATTACTAGATCTTACGCATTTTGAAGGAAGAATAGAGTAATCTTACAATCTTGTAAGAATAGTGTTAGCTGAATCGATGGCTGTATTTTTGGATTCTTTGTAGAATTTTGGTGTACATGGAGGTAATGAATATGGCATTATTAGAAGTAAAAAATTTGAAAAAAGTATATACAACAAGATTTACACAGAATCAAGTACAGGCATTGAGTAATGTGAATTTCAGTGTGAATAAAGGCGAATATGTAGCTATTATGGGAGAGTCTGGTTCGGGTAAGACAACCTTATTAAATATCTTGGCTGCTTTAGATAAACCAACAAGCGGACAAGTCTTACTACATGGTAAAGATATTACGCATATTTCAGAAAAGGAAATTGCGAACTTTCGAAGAGAACATTTAGGCTTTGTATTCCAAGATTTTAATTTATTAGATAATTTTAATAATCGCGATAATATTTTCTTGCCTTTGGTTTTAAGTAAGAAAAAATATCCGGAAATGAAAAAAAGATTGGAACCCATCGCAAAACAATTAGGGATTGAGAATATTTTAGATAAGTTTCCATATGAAATCAGTGGTGGACAAAAACAGCGTGTAGCTGTTGCTCGTGCTATCATCACAAATCCAGATCTAATTTTAGCCGATGAGCCAACAGGAGCTTTGGATTCAAAGAGTACAGAGGAACTTTTACATTTGTTTGGAACCATCAATGCGAATCAACAAACAATTGTAATGGTAACTCATTCGACAAAGGCTGCAAGTCATGCGTCTCGCGTTCTGTTTATTAAGGATGGAAAGATTTTCCATGAAATTTATAAGGGAAACAAGAATTTAGATCAGATGTACCAATGTATTAGTGATACGTTGACATTACTAGCTACAGGTGGTGTGCATCATGAGTAGAGCTTTCTATTTAAATTTAGCTGTAGATAATTTGAAGAAGAATGCGCGTACCATCATTCCTTATATATTAACGAGTGTTTTAACGACAATGATGTTGTATATGGTTGTTTCTTTGGCAAATAATCCACATTTAAATGAAATTGTAGGAGGAACATCTATAAAGCAGTTATTAGGTTTTGGCATTGTGATTATTGAAATCTTTGCGTTTATCTTCTTGTTCTATACGCATAGTTTCTTGATTAAAAGAAGACAAAAAGAATTCGCGTTATTTTCTATATTAGGAATGGAAAAGAAACACTTAGCTCGCGTCTTATTTTATGAAACTGCGATTACTTTATTTGTATCATTAGCTTTAGGAATTGGATTAGGTGTTTTATTGGATAAAGCGATGTTCTTAATCATCGCAAAAATGATTGGTGCAGATATAGTACTCGGCTTCTACTTTTCTTTTATAGGTATGAGACAATGTGTTCTTGTGATTGGATTGATCTATGTATTGATCTATTTCTATTCTATGATTCGTATTCATTTTTCAAGTCCGATTGAATTACTTCATTCGAGTCATATGGGCGAAAAAGAGCCTAAGGCCAAATGGGTTCTTTCTATTATTGGTATTCTTTGTCTAGGAATTGGATACTATTTATCAATTATGACTAAAAATCCTTTAAGCGCACTCTACGTCTTTTTTGTGGCTGTAGTACTTGTCATTATTGGAACCTATTTATTATTTACATCGATTTCGGTCACTTTCTTAAAATTAATGAAAAAAAACAAGAATTACTATTATAAGACGAATCACTTTATTAGTATTTCTGGCATGATGTATCGTATGAAACAAAATGCCGTAGGACTTGCGAATATTTGTATTCTTTCTACGATGGTTTTAGTGATGTTGTCTACAACCCTTAGCATGTGGTCAAGTATTGATCGTGTTGTAGATTCACAATATCCAAGAGATTTTATTGGAAATGGATATGGGGAAGCTGCCAATATTGATTTTGATGAAATGAGTGAAGAATTGATTCGTATGGGCATTGTTCCAAAGAATCTTCTTGCGTATAAAGAATTGAGCTATGCTGGATATTTAAAGAATGGAACTTTGATTACAGATTACAGGAATGAGGGCATGAATGCCGTAAATGAAATTCAAGAATTTTATTGCCTTCCACTAAAGGACATTCAGGACTATGAAAATATAAAGGGTTCTTTAAAGTCGAATGAAATTTATGTGTATTCTAATGTAGAGACGATTAAGGAGAAGACTTTATCTTTATTTGGAAAAGAATATGTTGTGAAGAAACAATTGGATCATTTGAAGATGGATGAAAATAATCCAAATGTGACAGAGCATTATTATATTATTGTGGATTCAGAAAAGACTTTAGAGAGGATGCAACAAGATCAGATACATGTGTATGGCGATAATGCGAGTACAATATTTGCGAGTTATTCATTTGATTGTGATGCGAATGATCGTAAGGTTATTGAAAAGTTAAATCAAAATGGAAATATAAATAATTTTATTTGGATGAATAAATCGGATCAGAAACAGGGTTTGATTGAATTATATGCAGGCATCTTATTTATTGGAATCTTCTTAAGCTTCTTATTTATTATGGCAACCATTCTGATTATGTACTACAAACAAATTACAGAAGGCTATGAAGATAAGGATCGTTTTGAGATCATGCAAAAAGTAGGTCTTGAACAACAAGATGTAAAGAAGGCTATTCATTCACAGGTATTAACGGTATTCTTTATGCCATTACTTGTGGTAGGGCTTCATGTTTGTTTTGCGTATCCAATGATTGAAAAGCTACTTCATTTATTATTTGTGAGTGATTCATGGCTTTATATTCGTACGACAATATTCTGTTTTGTGTCCTTTGCACTAGTCTATATAGTGATTTATGTATTAACTTCAAAAATCTATTATGGAATTGTAAAAAGAAATGCTTAATTGGATATTGGGATTTCTTTTGATTGGATTATTTATCTATATATATAATGTAAATCATCATGGAAAATAGTACTCGAATAGAGTACTATTTTTCTTAGGTGATACTTATGTTTATAAATGGATTTGACATCTTGTGGGATGATATTGATGATTATGTAGCCGATATTCAAAGTATTCGAAGTATTGATCAATTCATGTTTAATAAGCCTGTGACTTTCTTTTGTGGCGAAAATGGAAGTGGTAAATCCACTTTATTAGAGGCTCTTGCGATTAAAAATGGATTAAATCCAGAAGGTGGAACAAGAAACTATGATTTTTCTACGTATGATTCGTATTCTAGTTTGCATAAACATATGCGTTTGTGGCGTAATAGAAAACCGGATTGGATGTATTTCTTGCGTGCAGAGAGCTTTTATAATGTTGCGACAAAAGAAATGGAATATAGTGGTGTTTTTTCTGAAAGATACCATGATCAATCGCATGGTCAAAGTTTCTTTTCTGTATTGATGAAACAAACAAATAAAAATGGATTATACTTTCTAGATGAACCAGAAGCGGCTTTATCTTGTCAGAATCAATTGGCCTTACTCTATTTGATTGAGGAATGTGTGAAACAAAATTGTCAGTTTATCATTGCAACACATTCACCTATATTATTGGGCTTTCCCAATGCTCAAATCTTATCGTTTGATGATGGTAAGGTAGAAGAAGTGGATTATAAATCAACTTCTAGCTATCAAACAATGAAATTGTTTTTGGATCGGTATGATTATTTTGTGAAAGATATTCAAGAGAATAATGAAGGAGGGATATTGTGATTAAATTAATTGCGATTGGAAAGAATAAAGATAAGGCTTTACAGTCTTTAGAGAAAGAATATATGAAGCGGTTGTCGGCTTTTTGTAAGTTTAGCGAAATCGAAGTCAAGGATGAAGCAAATGAGCATGTTTCTAGAGAAGCTGAGGTTTTATTGGTGAAAGAAAAAGAGGGGAATCGTGTTATAGAAAAATTATCGGATCAAGATTTTGTGGTCTTACTTGATCTTCATGGCAAAATGATTGATTCTGAGACGTTTGCGAAAAATTTGGATACTTGGCAAATGAAGCATTCAAATATTGTTTTTGTGATTGCGGGAAGTCTAGGACCGAGTGAAAAATTAGTTTCTAGAGCGAATTATCGTTGGAAATTATCGGATCTAACTTTTACACATTTAATGACGCGAGTCTTGATGTTGGAGCAAATTTATCGTGGTTTTATGATCAATAATGGTCGTAATTATCACAAGTAAGTGATGAAAGCGCTTTTTGTGAAATATTTTACTTGTGAAAAACTAGTCAATCAATTTATGTAGTGATATAATGGATGTGCAAAAAAATGACAGTAGGAGGAATATACATGACAAAGAGAACTGTTAAAGACCTTGATGTAGCTGGAAAAAAGGTCATCGTACGTTGTGATTTTAACGTGCCAAGAAAAGATGGTGTTATCACTGATGATAACCGTATCGTAATGGCTTTACCTACAATTAAATATTTAGTAGAAAACAAAGCTAAAGTTATTTTGATGTCTCACTTAGGAAAAGTTAAGACTGAAGAAGACAAAGCTAAAAACAACTTGGAATGCGTAGCCGTACGTTTACAAGAATTGTTACCAGATGTAAAAGTAACTTTCTGCCCAGTAACTCGTGGTGAAGAATTAGAAAACGCTGTAAATGCATTAGCTGATGGAGAAATCGTATTAATGCAAAATACTCGTTACGAAAAAGGCGAAAGCAAAAACGATCCTGAATTAGGTGCATATTGGGCTAGCTTAGGTGAAGTATTCGTTGAAGATGCATTCGGATCTGTTCACCGTGCTCACGCTTCTACTGTAGGTATCCCTACAAATATTAAAGAAAACGGATTAGGATTCTTAGTAGAAAAAGAAGTTACAATGTTAGGAAAAGCTGTTGATGAACCAGCTCACCCATTCGTAGCTATCATTGGTGGATCTAAAGTATCTAGTAAGATCGATGTTGTTGACAACTTATTGAAAAAAGCTGATAAAGTTATCATCGGTGGTGGAATGGCTTATACATTCTCTAAAGCTGTTGGTGGTTCAATCGGTACTTCATTGGTTGAAGATGACAAATTAGATTTAGCAAAAGAATATTTAGAAAAAGCTGGAGACAAATTAGTTCTTCCTGTAGATAACGTAATCGCTGATGCATTTAGTGAAGAAGCTAACACTAGTGTTTCTGATGCTGGACAAATTCCTGATGGATGGATGGGATTAGATATTGGTCCTAAATCTGTTGAATTGTTCAAAGAAACTTTAGCTGGTGCTAAAACTGTAGTATGGAATGGACCTATGGGTGTATTCGAAATGCCTAAATTCGCTAAAGGTACTGAAGAAGTATGTAAAGCAATCTCTGAATTACCAGAAGCTATTACAGTAATCGGTGGTGGAGATTCTGCTGCTGCTGCAAAACAATTAGGATATGCAGACAAATTCTCTCACGTTTCAACTGGTGGTGGAGCTAGTTTGGAATATATGGAAGGTAAAACATTACCTGGTATCGCTATTATCAGCGAAAAGTAATAAGGAGATGTACTTAAAATGAGAAAACCTATTATCGTTGGAAACTGGAAAATGAATAAAAACAACGCCGAAACAAAAGCTTTCTTCGAAGCTGTTGATGGTGTTGCTGCTAGCGAAAATGCTACTTATGGAATTGGATGTCCATTTACTGATTTAAGAACTGCATTGGATCACGCTAAAAACTTAGTTGTAGCTGCTGAAAACTGCCACTTTGAAGATAGTGGAGCTTTCACTGGTGAAGTTAGTGTTCCTATGTTAGAAGAAATGGGAGTTAAATACTGCATTATCGGTCACTCAGAACGTCGTGAAATGTTCGGTGATACAGATGAAACAGTAAACAAAAAAGCAAAACGTTTGATCAAAGCTGGAATCACTCCAATCTTATGTGTTGGTGAAACAGAAGCTGATTACGATGCTGGAAACTCAGAAAAAGTAATTCGTGAAGAATTAGCTGGTTCTTTAGCTGACTTATGTCCAAAATGTGTTGGTGAAATGGTAATTGCTTACGAACCAATCTGGGCTATCGGAACTGGAAAATCTGCTTCAGTTGAAATTGCTGAAAACTGCTGTAAAATCGTACGTGACCAAGTTAAGGCTATGTATGGTGAAGAAGCTGCTGAAAAAGTACGTATCCAATATGGTGGAAGTGTTAAACCTAATAACATCGTTGAATATATGGCTCAACCAGATATCGATGGTGCATTAATTGGTGGTGCTAGCTTGAAAGAAGATAGCTTCACAGAAATCATTGAAAAAACAAAATAATTGATGATTATTTAGGCCTCTTTGAGGCCTTTTATTTTTAGCTGTTTCTAACCAAAAATAAATTTTAGGGTTGTTTGGAAGGCGGTTTCGTGGTAAACTAATCATGAACTATTTTAAATAGGGGGTAGAATAAAATGAACTTTGTAGAAAATAATGGTAAAAAAGTCGCAGCAATTCTTTGTGTAGCATCTGCTTTCCCTGTTGTCGCAACAGTGGTTGCAGCCAAGGAAGAACCAGGATGGCATGGCGATCGTTACGTAAATGAAGATAAAACTGTAGCTAAAGGATGGCAAGAAATCGAAGGAAAATCTTACTATTTCTCAGAAGATGGTACAGTAAACTCTTCAAAAACTGAAAAAGCCACTACTGCTAGCGTTTCAAGTAACATTACAGGGGAAGTGAAAGAAACAGTAGCGACAGCTAGTCAAGAAGCTGTAAAACAAGAAACAGAAGAAAAAGCAGTTGTAGAAGAAACACCTGTTCAAACTGAAGAAGTTAAAACAGAAACAACAGAAACAACTACAGATACTACTGAAACTCCAGAAGCTCCTGCAGCTCCAGTAGAAACACCTAGTGTTGATACAACAATTCAGACTCCAGAACAGGATCCAACTCCTGCTCCAGAAGCTCCTGCAGCTCCAGTAGAAACACCTAGTGTTGATACAACAACACAAGCTCCAGAACAGAATACAACACCTGCTCCTGCAGCTCCAGAGCAAACACCAGAGCAAAATCCAACACCTGCTCCTGCAGCTCCAGAACAAACACCAGAGCAAAATCCAACACCTGCTCCAGAAGAGACTCCAGCTCCAGCTCCTGAAGAAACTGTAACCCCTGCACCAGAACAAACAGCTTCTAGCTTAGGTGACCGTATTTCTTCATCAGCTCAAGAATTAGTCGGTGTAACGGATGGATTATGGTGTACACAAGTTGTACAACAAGCATTAGCTAATGCTGGTGTAAGTGATGCATATCAATTATGGCCTGATCAATATCAAGGTGTATATGGATATTATACAGATAGTCCACAAGCTGGTGACTTGATTTACTACAACAATGGTGGACGTGGCGTTGACCACATCGCCGTATATATTGGAAATGGACAAGCTGTACACGGAAACTATAATGGTAAAACTGTAATAGCTAGTGCATACCAAAATGGTATGGGTAATCCACAATACATTCGTGTCGTAAGATAATTGAATTTTTAAGCTTGGCAATTTGCCAGGCTTTTTTTTAATTCTTTTGTATTGTATAATATGATGTAGTTTTG
>ERZ1034920.1940-NODE-1940-length-12395-cov-8.506645_pt1 | contig 12395 bp, 13 predicted proteins | sample MGYA00520688_ERZ1034920 | MGnify/ENA primary metagenome ERZ1034920 (study PRJEB33766, sample SAMN09781785) | gut metagenome | biome: gut microbiome | host: Homo sapiens | place: Madagascar | study: EMG produced TPA metagenomics assembly of the PRJNA485056 data...
AATTAAAATAATTAAAATTATCCTGCAGGAGATAACATGAATTATAGAAAATTATTAACATCATCTATTGTCGTTATGGCTGCCCTATCTATGCAAGTTAATGCAAAAGAGTTACAGGCACAAGTTCAAAGAAACACAACAAGTGTTCCTAACATTTATACCCAACAAAATGTCAATACAGTAAAATCAATTTCTCAACCGTATCCTGAAATTGCAAAATTGATTGAATACAATCATTGCGATGAAGCAGATGCAAAATTAAAAGAAATGATTGAAGTTAAACCAAATGATATTAATTTACAAGCTTTGAGAGCGGTTTCAATGGCTAAACAACACAAACTTGAACCGGCTCAATTTGAATTAGATAAATTATTGAAAAAAGCTCCTAAAAACCCTATTTTGCACTATGCACAGGGTTATGTTTATATGCAACGCCAAACAGCTTCTGACGTTGATTATATTAAAACAACCAGAGGACTTATTAATTCTGCTATAAAAGAATTTGTTACAGCAGTAAATCTTGATTCAAAATACTATCAGGCATACAATGCAATGGGCGTTGCAACATTGAAATTGGGTAATAGAAATGATGCAATGGATTTGTTTAATACCGCATTGAAAATCAACCCAGGATTTGCAAATGCTCTCGATAATGTTGGTGTTGTTCAAATGATGAACGGTGATCTTGACGCTGCAGAAAAAAGTTTTATGAGTGCTATGAAATACAACACTCACAACCCGACTGCATGGTATCACATGGCACAAGTTGAAACACGTAGAGCAAATTACTCAAAAGCTTTGACTTGGGTTAACCACTCATTGCACGTAAATCCAAATTCTTCTCCTGCATTGACTTTGCAAGGTGAATTATATTTGAAACAAGGTAACCAAGCAGCCGCAATTAATTCGTTTAAAAAAGCTCAATTGGTTAAACCTGAAAACTCAAGACCTTATATGAACCTTGCAACAATCTATGAAAACCGTGCAGATGAAGAGTTTGCAATGGAACAGTTAAAAACAGCACTTGCTATTAATCCTAACAACTCTGAAAGCAAATTGAGAATTGCAAACATGGCTTTGCACATAAGAAAATATGACCAAGCACTTGATTATTACTCAAAACTTGTAGGCGATTCTACATATAATGATGATGCAATCGTAGGTTTGGCAAATACATATTATGAAATGGCAAAAGACCGTGGTGAAAATAACGGAATTACAACAAACAAAGAAGTTTATCTTGCTTATGACTACATAAACAAAGCAATAGAAAAATGTCCTGAGGATTTAGAACTTCACCTTGCAAAATTGAAACTTGCAAGGCTTATTCACCAAGATCCACTATCTCGTGACAGCTTGAACTACATTGTACAAGCTGCAGGAAACAACTTGATGGATAACGTAATCAAAGGTGAAGCTTATCTTGCTTTGGGTAGAGAAAAAGATGCTGTTTACACATTTGAAAATGCAGTTAACTTCTCAAACTCTGTTGACGATGATTTATATTTAGCTGAAATTCTTGTTCATAACAAACAATTTAGAACAGCTAGATTAGCATTGCAAAAAGCTTTGATGAAAGATCCTGATAACGTAATTGCTAAAAATGGTATTGAATACATCAATCTTTGCGAAACAAAATCAAACGAATTCTTTGATATTGCGCAACACGAATACCAAGAAAACAACTACGCATCAGCAATTGAATACTGTAACCGTGCAATCGACTTTTACCACAACAGCCCTCAAATTGCTAAGTTGAAGGCAATGTCTTATGAAAAAGAATTGAACTATCGTGGTGCAGTAAAATACTATCAGCAATACTTAGCTCTTAATCCTAACGCTTCTGATAGAGATGATGTAATGAAGCGTATTGAAAAAATGCGTCCAAAATCTAACTAGTTTAAGTTGAGATATAAGAACAATTTAATACGCCGAATAAATAACAAAACCCAGACTAAAATGAAAAAATTCGATATACGAAAAACATTTGATATATTTTTGAGAGAGCCCATCAGTGTATTAACTGAGGGGCTGTTTCAACTTGTAAACATTGAAAACAATATTTTTAATCAAAAACCTTACGTAAATGTAGATTTTGTAAATAGAAAAACTCAAATAACAGTTGTTAATAGTGAAAAAATGTATAATTTGTTCCAAAAAGTATTGTTTAAGCGAAAATTAAAAGAACAAAAAGAAAAAGCAGTTAAGCAATAAATGGATTAATGGCATTTTATGCTTTCTATTTAATCTTCCATTTTTCTTGTAGTCTGTTCAATCTACCTGTACTTTGTAGGTTATCTATAATGTAATTAACTTTTGTGGTTAATCTTTCAGAAGCGTCGTCTTTTCTAAATACTACGGCATAAGGTTCTTTGGAATAACGTTTTGGTAAAAGTTTTACGGATTTGTCGTTTGTTGAAAATCCCATTAAGACGGTATCATCGGCAACAATTCCGTCTGCTTTACCTGCTTTTAGTGCAGAATAAGCATCGTGGTATGTTTTGTAACCGATTACGTTAACTTCCGGAACATTTGAACGCAAATTTTTCTCACTGGTTGAGCCAAATACGATAATGAGCTTTTTGCCCTCAAAATCCCTTAGTGAAGTGGCTTTACTGGAACTCCTAACCAGAATAGCTTGCCCTGCAATGAAATAAGGTGAAGAAAAGTTTAAAAACTGTTGTCGTTGTGCAGTTATAGACATAGTCGCAACAAGGCAGTCAACTTCACCGGAATTAAGTTTCATAATTCTATTTGAAGCCGTTACCGGAACAAGTTCCACCTTTTTGCCATCTCCAAGAATTCCTCTTGCGATAAGTCTTGCAAGATCAATGTCATAGCCGACAATGTTTCCATTTTTGTCTTTAAAGCCAAATGGTGGTGCATCGCTACGAACACCAACAATTAACCTGTCTCTTTGAGTAATTGTTGCCAAATCATCGCTTACTGCGGTTTTCTTTCCGCACCCGCAACAAGTTAAACATAAAACTAATAACGCCAAAATAATCTTTTTCATAATAATTTACTCTACTATAAAATTTTTAATCATGCAAAAAACAACCAATTTCCAATTACTTTGCTTCTTTTAAAATAACAATAGTTTCTTCAATCTCGGTTTTTAAGTATTCAAGTTGTTGATTGATTGTGTTTTCGTTGTATAGGTACCCTGCGCCTGTATATGCAAGATAAGGTTTGTATTGTTCAGCTTCTTGTCTCAAAGTTGCAACAGCTTTGGAATGGTTGCTTAGTTCTTGTAATTTTTTGAACGAAACAAAATTTATTTCCGGTTTACCCTCATATTCGTTTTGCATATATTCTACAGTTTGAGTAAAGAAAAATACTTTTGCATTGAATTTTTGGACATCGAGTTTTTTTTCAATGCATAGCAAAAGATTCTCGAGTTGTGGAATAACATCGGCATTAAGTTCATTCACATAAGGAGAGCGTTTATCCTCTTTGAGAATAATGTTTACAAAAGCGGGATTATCTCTTGGAACAGGTTTGATTTCTTGTGAAGAGTTAAAATTTTTAGATTCTTCAAACATCGGCTTTGTTTTTTGAGGCTCGGAAGTTTTGAAGTTTTTAGAAATATCAGGAAGCTTTCCGACATAACCTTTTCCGTCAGCTTGAACTTCAACATTAGAGGTATCAACTTTTGGTTGTTCTTTCTTTTTCCAACCCCAAGCATAACAGCTCGATGTACTTAGTATTAGCGCAATTGATAAAACTAAAAATTTCCTCATACCATGATTATAATAATCCAGCGACAAAAGTCATCATTTGTTTAATGGAATAAATATTTATCCAATCCTACAACAATTCTTCAATTGCCAAAACTACATCATTTACGGTTCTGATTTGTTTAAAGTTTTCTGGAGAAATTTTCTTTTCGGTAAACTCTTGTAATTTTACCGCTAAGTCTACTGCGTCAATGCTGTCTAGTTCTAAATCCTCAAAAAGGTTTGCATCAAGCGTTAATTTTTCCGGTGCAATTTCAAAATCGTCTGTCAAAATTGTTTTTAGTTTTTCAAAGATTTCTTCTTGTGAATATTTTTTACTCATCTGCATAAATCCTTATTGAATATTTTTTCTTACAAAATCAGCTATTGTCTTAACAGAATAAAAATGTTTTTTATTTTCTTCTTTATTATCGTCCAAATCGATGTGATATTTCTTTTTCAAAGCCATACCAAGTTCAAGGGCATCAATGCTGTCCAAACCTAAGCCACTTTCAAACAAAGCTTCTTCATCATTAATATCATCAATCGTAATATCTTCTAACTCTAAAGAGTCAATTATTAGAGTTTTAATTTCGTTTTCTAAGCTCATCTTAATCTACCTGTTAATATTTATAACCTAACTAATGAGTAAAGTCAAACTTGATTTTTTCAGAAATAACTTTCCGTAGTTTAATCTCAGATTTTTCATTAAAATCTGCTAGTTTTATCGGTTCTAACTGTGTAACAGTGTACGTTATAACTCTATCAGATGCGTCATAAATAGGTTTCCCTTTTTGTAAAAACGGGTAGTCGCAATTTATTTTTACTGGCAAAATATCTGCACCGGATGCAATTTGAATTGTTGCAGAACCTTTATGAATTTTTAGCTCTTCACCTTTTACAGTGCGAGTTCCGGTTGGGAAAATTATAATGTTGTACCCATCATTCAAAGCTTCTGTACAAATCTGTTTGAATTCGTCTAGCTCAATATTGTTCGGAATATAGACATTTTTGATTATGTTTTTTAAAAAAATATTGTTCAAAAGCTCTTTTTTTGCAATGCACAAAGAATTGTCGTAAATTCCAATGAGTATTAAAATATCTATAAATGTCGGATGAGTTGCAACGATAATTTTACCTCTCACGGATTTTACGCCTATTTTTTCAACTTTTATCAACCCTAAAACTACAAAAAATTGCGTATATATATGCCAAAGCTTATGGATGATATGCGAAAATTTTTCTCTTTTTGGTTCTCCACGCCAAAATATTCCTCCGATTGGCAAAAACAAAAAACTCAATAGCAACGAGCCAATACCAAAGATTGCAAATACCATACATACAAGGAAGCCACGGATAAGTCTAATCATTTATACGCTCCATAATATATAATGGACAAACAAATTTCCTACCTTGGATAAAATCAATAAAATTGTTCGACGGAAGATTTTCTGAATTCTCTCTGATAGCTACCTTTTCTCCATCTTCATAATCAATTAAAATTGCAATACTTTCGTATCTATCAACAGATTCTGCATAGCAAAAAATAGTTTTTTCTCTATTCATAACTGCATCTAAAAGTCCGGCAGAAAAAGACTCTTCCCCACCTGCAACAGAGTTATACGATGAATGAATGTTTTTCAGGAGCGAAAAAAGTCCGATTGTGGAATTATGTACGGAAAAACTAAAACCAGCCGGCGAAATTTCGTTATCTTCGTGTTCTTGCTTAATCAATTTTACAACTCGTTCTAATTCTCCATAACGAGATGCGTAAACGAGTTTTATGTCGCCAGAATTTTCTCCGTAACAATCAAACAAAGTACTCATAGCAATTTTGCCTATAGGTGAAAGTTTACGACGCATCATCATTGGAATAGCAGACAAATCTACGTTTTCACCTGTAGAATGAGAGATTTTTTTGATACGAAATTCCAACTTGTTCATGATAACATATTAACATGAACGAGATTTTTATTACAGATGCAAGCGCAGTTTTCGCAGAAAAATTAACTCTTGACGATACGATTATAAAAGGAGATAAGTTCTATTTTGGCAAACTGGAACAGGATTTTGAATCTATTGATAATGACCGTTACGACTTGCGTTGTAATAGAGTTTTAAAATACCTCATTGATAAATTAGATTTGTCGGGCTTTAGAAAAGATGAAATCGGAATTGTAATAGGCACAACAAATTCGGGGGTTGAAGAGTTTGAAACGACTGAAAACAAACATCACGCAGAACTCGGCAATCCTGCAGAATTTTTGAAATGGTATTTGGGCACAACGAATTACGCAACTTGTGTTTCAACAGCCTGCACATCAGGAGCAAAGGCATTTTCTACAGCTCGAAAACTTTTAGAAAACCGGGTTTGCAAAGCTGTAATCGTTGGTGGAGTGGACACACTTGCCTCAATGCCGTCTTATGGATTTCACGCACTTGAGGTACTTTCACACGAAAGAACAAATCCGTTTTCCAAAAACCGTGACGGAATAAGCTTAGGCGAAGGCGGAGCATTGTTTGTGGTTGTGAAAGCAGCTGAGCAGCTAGGAAGCGAAGCAGCTAAGCGTGATTTAGATGCAAAGATGCCAAAATGCATAGAGGTAAAGCCCGTATCGGAAATAAAAGACGATAAGACGATAAGACGTAAAGACGATAAGTACAAAACAGAAGCTATTAGTCGTCATTCTGAGGCTCTCCCGAGCCGAAAGAATCCAGCTGACACTAATCTAATACAGTCGCAAGGAATAAAAATTAATTCAACCGAAACAGACCAAGCCTCTATGCATCTTGGCATCTTTGCATCTAATCATCAAAATGATGGTATAATCCACAAAGTTGCCATACTCGGTATCGGCGAAACTTCTGACGCCTATCATTCAGCAACTCCAGATCCTGATGGTGTTCAGGCTGTAAAAGCTATTCAAGATGCTCTTGATGATGCTAATTTGAAGCCGGAAGATATAGACTACATAAATCTTCACGGAACTGGTACGATTTCCAACGACTTAATGGAAGCGAATGCTATTTACAGAGTTTTTGGAGACAAAGTTCCGGCAAGCTCTACAAAACCGTTGACAGGCCACTGTCTTGGTGCAGCCGCAAGTATTGAAGCATTTATTTGCTACCAAATTTTGAAAGGTGAAAGAAATTTACCTATCCACAAATTTGACGGTGAATATGATGAAACTTTGCCAAAAATCAATCTTGTTACGGAAAACACTCCGCAAAAAGAAGTTAAAGTCTGTATGAGCACATCATTTGGCTTTGGCGGAACAAATGCAGTGGTGGTTTTAGTAGCTAAGCAGCTAGGAAGCGAAGCAGCTAAGCGAAACTGTCATTTGGAGAAGAAACCGTTGCCATCAGTCGTCATTCCGAGCGATAACGAAGGAATCCAGCCTATTAATAACCAAATTAAAACCAAAGAAGAAAACAGGAATAACTTAACCGAAACAGCCCAAGCATCTTCGCATCTTGGCATCTTGGCATCTAATCAGCAAATTATGTTCCAAACTACATCTAATTCAAACCTAGCTGCCCAGCCGCCTAGCTGCTTAGCTGCATCTTGCCTTCCTCATTCAGCCCCTATGGTTCTAATCGATGAGGTTCTAAATGTCGATATGGAAAACCAAATTGTTAAAACATCTGTCAAAATTCACGATAACAAAATCTTTTTTAACAAAGAAATTAATGGGATTTCACCACTTGTCGGAATTGAATTTATGGCACAAACTATTGGTTGTTATGCTTATTACAAAGCAGGAAAAACTATTCCAAAAATCGGCTTTCTTCTTGGAACAAGACAATATGAAAACTCGCTTGAAAAGTTTGAAAATGGTAAAACATACGTTATTACTGCTCAAGAAATCTATGGCGACAATGAACTTGTTTCATTCGAGTGTTTAATTTATAATGAAGGAGAGGACGAAAACTCGGAAAACTACATTGCAAAGGCGACAATTAATGCTTTTCAGCCAAAAGATGCTGAAAAATACATAAAGGAATTAGGATAGTGAGTGAAAGAAAAAAAGTTTTAGTAACAGGCTCAAGTCGAGGAATAGGCAAGGAAATCGCACTTAGCCTTGCAAAAAGCGGATTTGATATTGACGTACATTATGCACATAATCAGGAAAAAGCACAAGAAGTTGCAGACGAAATCAAAAAACTTGGTGTGAATGCCGAGATTTTGAAATTCGATATCAAAAACAGAGAAGAATGTGCAAAAGTGCTTTCTGATAAACTTTATTATGGTGTCGTTTTGAATGCCGGAATTGCAAGGGACAATGTTTTTCCGCTACTTGAAGGAGATGAGTGGGACGATGTTATTCAAACGAATTTGACAGGATTTTACAATGTTTTAAAACCACTTGTAATGCCGATGATTTCCAACAGAATTAAGGGGCGAATTATTACTATGTCTTCTGTTTCTGCCCTTTCAGGAAATCGAGGACAAATCAATTATTCTGCCTCAAAAGCAGGAATTATAGGTGCTACTCGTTCACTCGCACTTGAACTTGCAAAACGCGGAATTACCGTAAACTGCATAGCTCCTGGGGTTATTGAAACCGATATGATTAAAGATGTTCCGATTGATGAAGTTAAAAAACTTATCCCGATGAAGCGACTTGGGCATGCAAAAGAGGTTGCAAGTTTGGCAAATTATCTTATGAGCGAGGGTGCTGCATATATCACAGGACAAGTGATTTCGGTAAATGGAGGGCTTTATTTATGAGGCGAGTAGTTGTTACGGGTATGGCACTTGCCAGTCCTTTGGGGTGCGATATAGAAACAGCTTTCTCAGGTTTACAAAAACTCGAAAACTGCGTGGAGTATGATTCAAATTTAGACCAGTATAAAAGGCTGAATACAAGACTGTCTGCTCACGTAAGAGGTTTTGAAATTCCTTCGACTTATAACAGGAAAGTTTTACGCACAATGGGACCTGTTTCAGTTATGGCTGTCAGAACGGCTGAACTAGCACTTGAAGATGCAGGACTTTTGGGTGATGAAATTATAACAAATGGTGAAACAGGTGTTAGCTATGGTTCATCGGCAGGTTCGCTCGATGCAATTATTGATTTTTATGGAATGCAGGTAGATAAAGAGGTTAAAGGGTTGAACTCCGGCTCTTATGTAAAAATGATGCCTCAAACTACAGCTGTAAATATTTCATTGTATTTTAAAACAATCGGTAGGCTAATTCCGGCATCAACAGCTTGCACATCTGGCTCAATGGGAATTGGTTATGCTTATGAAGCAATCAAAAACGGCTATGAGACGGTTATGATTGCAGGTGGTGGTGACGAGATGCACCCGACAGAGATTGCAATTTTTGATACGCTTTATGCAACAAGCCAAAAAAACGATACTCCAAAGCTTTCTCCATCTCCGTTTGATAAAAATCGTGACGGACTTGTACTTGGAGAAGGTGCAGGAACATTGATTTTGGAAGAATACGAGCATGCAAAAGCTCGTGGGGCTAAGATTTATGCGGAAATTGTGGGTTTTGGGACAAGCACTGACGGTACACATATTACAAATCCGAACAGAAAAACAATGGGAAGAGCGCTTGATTTGGCGTTAAGTTGTGCTGAACTTTCGCCTGATAAAATAGGCTATGTTAATGCTCACGGCACAGCAACAATTCAGGGGGATATTGCGGAAACCGTTGCGACAGAGGAGGTTTTCAAACGCAAAGTTCCAATAAGTTCTACAAAAAGCTATACCGGACATACTCTCGGAGCTTGTGGAGCGATTGAAGCGATTTTGAGTATCGAAATGATGAATAGAGGTTGGTTTCACCCGACATTAAATCTGACAGAAGTTGATGCGGAATGCGGGAAACTTGACTATATTCTAGGGGAAGGCAGAGAAATAAAGACAGATTATGTAATGTCAAACAACTTCGCATTTGGTGGAATTAATACATCGTTGATTTTCAAAAAATTTGTTTAATATTAAAACAGCCTTCCATCAGGAAGGCTGTTGTTTAAAACGTTGTACGCATATATTAATATCTGATAGGTACGTTGTCGTGACAGCTTTGTTTGTATCTGTTTGTTGCGACAGCTGAACCGAAGAATGCTGTGTAATGAGTTCTTGGTGTGCCTGTAGATTTTTTGCTGATTACTTTACCATCACAGTTTAATGTGATTTCAGCATCTTTCAAATATTTTAATTCTGGATGTTTTTTCATAATTTCTGCATTTTCCAATAGGTCTGAATAATCAGTGTACAATCTCATTGTTGAAGGCATTGTATTTAATTTGAAGTTTGTAATGCCGTGTTTAAGTTTTTCTGCGTGAATTAACGCTCTCAGAACATTCCCTTGAGGTTTTTTATTGTTAACTTGTACCTTTCCAAGGATAACTGTAGACCAATCTTGACCTTTTCTAACTTTATGATCGCAATAAGGCATTTCCCATTTTTCTTCTGGACAATCTTCTTGTGGAACTTCAATTACTGGAGCTGGGGTAATTGGTTCATTTTTCGTTGCTTTAGGCGGAATTAAATCAATATTTGTTTTTTTGTCTTGAGGTTTGCCAGGAGCATAAACTCTGTCCTCAATTTTCCCGCCATCAGATAAGAAACCTGCGCCTGCTGTGCCAACTGCTAGACCTGTTCCCAGACCAACTGCACCTCCATTTACAACTGCAGAAGCTGATGCTGCGGCAGCCGCTGATGCTGAACCTGCTGCGCTTGCGCCACCTGCTGTTGCTGCTGCACTTGATCCAGAAGATGCTGCGGCAGCTGCAGAAGAAGCTAGAGGTACTGCGCTACCAATACCAAAACCGATACCGGCAGTAGCGCCTATGAATGAACCACGATACAAGTTTGTATTATCCTTTTCGTAATCCACATTTGCTTTTTTAGCCATATGTTTTACCATTGTTGCAGAAATACCTTCTTGGTTTGCTGCAGCACGTCTTTCTTTCAAACTCAAGTGGTAGTTTAATGTTTCATCAGGTTTTGTATTGATGTTTGCATATTCTACAACTTTTTGTTTAAATTTGTCACTTGAGAAGTCGCCGTTTTCATCATAGAAATAGTCTCTGTTGTTTTCTACAAATTTACGAGTTTTTCTTCCGCTGATGTATGTGTTTTCTGCTAATTGAGCATTTGCTCTTTTTTTAGCTTCTTTTCTTGTATAACCTTGTTCTCTGTATTCGTTATACATATCTTTGTAGTTTTCTTTACGTTCGCGTTCTGCTGCTTTGTATGCATTTTTGTCCATAAATACGTTAGTGCTTTGAACAGTTTCTTTGTGTTGTTCGTTTTCTACGTATTTTTCAGCCATTTTTTCTGCATCTTGCGCATTAACTTTTTGACCGTTTTCTGTTCCGTATTTTTGAAAAGCTTTTCTAGCTTCTGCTTCCGCATTTTCAATTGCTTCATTAGAAGTAAGCTGTCTATCAACATGTTCTACAGATACATCTGATTTTTCAACTTCTAAACCTGTCATTGGCTTAGGTTTATTTTCTGTTGATTGTCCAACCGGAACAGTTACGCCCAAGCTAGCCAATTGTTTTTTGTTTTCAGCATTTTGTGCTTCCCATTTTTTACCAAATTCTGCGGCATAATCTGTGCCTAGATAATTAACACTGTTCATACTCATTCTTGTTTCCCCTTTCAATTTCCCTCGTGAAAAGAAAATTAAATTATTTTTATCCCCTGTACTCTTATAAACAATTTTTGAATTGGAAAATTGCATGTCAGCATGGAGTTTCAGGTAGGTCGAAAACTGAAAATGCTTGTAAATAAAGCGTTTACGGGAACAAAATTTGTCTTAATATTTGTTAACAAATTAAATTGATAGATTCTGAGTAAGACTAAAATCTACGCTGTTCGCTAGATTTGGAAAAATTAGTTAATAAAAAGCATTAAAGTATTAAAATCGAAATTTTGTAGAAAAATTTAATTGAGAACGTGTAGGGGCTGAAGTTTCAGAATATATCTGACTTGCCCCTATATTTAAATCCATTCTGTCATCTTTAAAAGGTTTTAGTGAAAAAACAAGTTCGCTTTTCTTGTTTTTGTCTAAAAAACTTGTAGAATAAATGTTTTGTATCGAAACTCGATTGTTTAATTTGTATTCAGGAGAAAAAGATAATGTTCCCTTTCCTCGTTGATCAATAGGTGCAAGGCTGTTACTTTTGTATGAAGTATTGAAGGAGAATTTTTCTTTTTGGTATTTGGAAAACAATGTACTTGTTTGTGTCATACTTTCTGGTGCATAAGTTCCGTCGTATTTTGTCCCGAGAGTAAAATTCCCATACTGTTTTTGGTTCGTAAATGATGATGATTTTGAGGCGTATGGGTTGTAATTTTCGTATTGATACGCATTTTGTGGAGAAATATTTTTGTCTTGTTTTGTTGTTAAATCGTATTTTTTATTTCCAAATTTCTTAGCTTTTTTTATGCTGATTGGTTCTTGTTTAGAAACATTCAAATATACATCATCTGCGGATTTTTCGTTAACTTCCTCTGAAGAATTTTCAGGTTCATAAATCATTCCGAACTCTTCTGGTGTATCTTCTGTTTCTGCTTGCTGAACTTCTTCTGCAATGACCGGCATGGCAAGCAATGATATTAAAAACATTATTAAGACAATTTTTTTCATTTCATTCTCCAATGATATTATACCACCTGAAATTTTCTCAAAAATATGTTATAATA
>ERZ1034920.1942-NODE-1942-length-12385-cov-4.079238_pt1 | contig 12385 bp, 8 predicted proteins | sample MGYA00520688_ERZ1034920 | MGnify/ENA primary metagenome ERZ1034920 (study PRJEB33766, sample SAMN09781785) | gut metagenome | biome: gut microbiome | host: Homo sapiens | place: Madagascar | study: EMG produced TPA metagenomics assembly of the PRJNA485056 data...
AAATGAAAATGCGACGAGCGATGAACTTCGGGTCTTCCCCGCCATCGATCATCCGAGCAAGCCAATACAAAGCCGCATCAGGGTCAGAACCACGCATCGACTTGATAAACGCCGATATCACGTCGTAGTGCATGTCCTGCTTCTTGTCGTAGGGAAGTGTGCGGTGAGGAACCGCCGTACGCACCATTTCCTCGGTAATAACCTGGGCTTTTTGAGCACGAGCCAAGTCGGAGGCAAGCGATAAGGTGTTCAGGCAACTGCGCGCATCGCCGCCGGCCAAAAGCAGCAATGCTTTGCGGGCATCTTCATCAAGCGAGAAATCTCCCCTCAAACCTCGGCTGCTTTCCAAGGCATGGTCCAAAATGGCGGAAAGAGCATCGTCGCTGAGCCTATGGAGCTCAACAATGCGCGAGCGGGATATCAAGGCCGAATTCACTTCAAAAAAGGGGTTTTCCGTTGTGGCCCCAATCAAAACCACCACACCGTCTTCAACCGCATGAAGCAAGGCATCTTGTTGCGCGCGATTGAAGCGATGAATCTCATCAACAAATAGAATGGTGCGAATGCCTCGATTTATCAGGCGCTTGTCGGCATCTGAGATCTCGCGGCGCAGATCGGCAACCGTGCCACCAATAGCCGAAACCTCAACAAAATGGGCGTGGGTGGTCTCGGCTACAACGTGGGCAATGGATGTTTTCCCCGTTCCAGCAGGGCCATACAGGATAACGGAGGAAAGCGTGTCAGCTTCGATAGCGCTACGCAGCCATGTTCCTTTGCCTAACGCATCTTCTTGACCGATAAGGTCGTCGAGCGTTTGCGGACGCATACGCACTGCCAAAGGAGCATTTGCTGCACGTTTGCTGTTTTCTATGTCTGTGAAAAGTGTGTCCATGAGTTGACCTTAACACGGGCGCTGGAAGAACCGCGCCCAGCGAACCAAACCCCATACCGATCACGCAGAAAGACTTTGCGCGTAGGCTGAAAGAACAGCCTGTTCCAGCACTTCCCTATCCTGCTCCGTAAAGGTATATTCCACCGTTTGCGGCTGAGATGCATCTGCGACGCTTTCCTGCTCCACGCGGACAAACGTAGCCGTAACCCGAGGACTTCCCTGGGCCATAAGCGCCAACGCATAGCATTGAGCTTGAAGAAGATGTTTACCGAACACCCGTGCGGCAGATTCGTCGGGCGAGCCCCCCGTCTTGTAATCAACCAAGAAGGCAGAACCATCCTCATCAAACGAAACCGCATCGATTTCGCCTTCCAGGTATACCGCATTCGATGCCACGCCCAAACACACCATGAAAGGCACTTCGGCCTGAGGGACGCCCTTGGCCACCAACGCACGAGCGATATCGCTTGCAAACCACCTATCGAGTGCAACACCCAGTCGCAACTCCTGCGATGAGGTTAACCCCTGAGCGCGCACCTGGGCAGCAACCACCTCGGCTGTGGGACGCTTCAGCTCGAACCCGTCGAATTGAGCGATGGAGCGCTGCGCCAAACGGTGAAATGCCGTACCTAGCGCTGTGGCGTTTTCCTGGAAGAAAGCCTGGTCAACCTCGAACATAGGCGACTTGGCTGCTTCATCGGGATCTGGATTCCAATGGGAGGCATCGCCAATCGAAGAGTACGAGAACACCTCTTCACGAGAAGCATGATATGGCTGGCAATACGGCGCAGGTGGCAAGGGGGACGCAGGGATAGTAAACGGCTTCCCTTCCTCGACAACACGCTCCACCCGTTCGGCAGGGATATCAAGTACTGTCAGCTCAAAATCCATAGGCGCGCTTCCACCGTAATCGAGCTTCTGCATCGGGGCGTTTGCCGAAGCTTCCCACTGAAGCGCCTCATGCAAATCGTCAAGAATGCCTTTGCCTTCGTATGAAAAGTTTTTATTACCCGAATGCGCCACACCGATGAACAGCGACTTGCTGGCACGAGTCAGGGCAACGTAGAGCAAACGGCGGGCCTCGGACAGCTCCTGGCTGGCAACATAGCCTTTCAGGGAAAGCATCAGATCCTGATAAGTTGACGCCTGCATTATATCGGTGCCTGGCTCATCGTTCTGTTCGATAAACTCATGGAGGCCTTGGATGGTTTTGCGAACCGGACGCAGCATCGGCGAATCGAGCCCAACATAGGTTGATGCCGCAATGTTTTCGGCAACCAAACTTTCGGCCTTTCCCGAAAGGCGTAGATCGGCCAAGGCAACATAGGGAAATTCAAGACCTTTGCTTGCATGAATCGTCATTATTCGCACAAAATTCGAGCTGCTGGCAGAAAGCGTTCCGGGGGCAAGCTTCAACGTGGCCAAGTCGCTCTCAAAGCGATCCGCCGTTCGGGCAAGCCCCAACCCCAATTTCTCAACATCCTCCAACATTCGCAGCGCCTTGCCAAGGTTACCCACAATGGCCTGACCCTGAGCCTGCTCGCCTTCAAGGCGAATGAGCCACCCGCTCGAACGCAGCAAGGTGCGTACCCCTGCCGCCACACCGAAGCGGCGAACCGAATCAAACGCCGCATCGAGGCAGATGTGGGCAAAGTCGATTTGGTCCTCTTGCTCGGGAGCAAGACCCGTAAGCCCCTTTTCATCCTTCCAGGCAGCAAATCCGTCAGACAGAGTCCTGCGAAATCTACGGCCCTGACGGCTGGTTCCTGTAGCCAAGTGAAGCAAGGCGTCATCGCCCAAAGCGAACAGGGGCGAAGTGAGCACCGCGTAGAGAGCCTCGTTATCGGTACAGCTCGAAAACAGACGCACCACAGAAGCGACCAACTTAACTTCCTGGGAATTCGAGAACGTAGACCCCCCGGCAACCAGGCACTCAAAGCCCGCATCGCGCAAAGCCTGCGCATATACACCAACATTTGACATGTTTCCCAAAAGCAAAACCATGTCAGAAGGCGAAGCTGGATTGCTTGGGTCATCGCGCAAGCCAGCAAAGTGCTCGGCAATGCGACGAGCGCACGCAAGGCGTCCCGCCCCTAGGCCAGGACCCCCCACCTTACAATCAAATAGGGCCATGGAAACACGGGGGCGCATCTCAAAGAGCAGATCCTCTTGGTTATTCACTGCTCCCTTAGGTGCCAACGAAAGGAATCGATCGCCAAATACCTGTGGCTGCGAAAATACCTTGTCCACAAAGGAAAGCACATCGGCGTGACTTCTGAAATTGTCGGGGAGGCTCACAAACTGAGCCTCGGGGCACTCCGCTTCAAGGCTTTCGCGATAGCCGAAAAAGACGTTTACGTCGGCACCGCGAAAACGGTAGATGCTCTGCTGAGCATCACCAACCGTGCACACGTTGGAAAGCCCAGGCTGAGCAAGCGCGCTCACCAAGGCAACCTGGAGTTCGTCGGTATCCTGGAACTCATCGATCATGATGATCTTAAACTGGCGTCGGTAGGCATCGGCAATTTCAGGATAATCAGCCAACGCATGATATGCCATGCGAAGAAGATCGACGTTGTCGATATTCGCAGCACCCTTCAGGCGCTGATATTCTTCATCGACAGCACGAGCTATACGCAGCAACGCCTGGACATCGCAAGCCGAAAAAGCCGCTTCCACCTGACCTGCAGCAAATGCATAAGCATCACGGTACTCCGCAAAAAAGGTAGGATCGCTTTCCTTCACACGATATTTGGGGCTGGTTTTCGGAAATGAGAAGAAAGCCTCGACAAAACGAGCAGCTTCGAAATCAGGATCCGAAAACGAGGTACAGCCACCGTACTCCAGAAGATACTCATTGGCCATTTCCAAGGCTGCTGTTGCCGCATCATGATTTTTGGCATCGGTCTTTCCCTGCTTGGGCAATCCCTCGAGGCAGGAGACAAACGTCTCTCCCAGTTCGACCATCTGACGCATGAGCGCAGAAGGATCCCCTTCCACTTCAGGAACCACAACGGCGTCAAAGCCCCCTGGCAAAGCAAGGGCGCGCGAAGTGATCTTGTGAACCCAGGCTTCGATACTGGACGAGGCCGCGCCCTGAGAATAAACGTCGAGAGAGCCCACAAAGCTCTTCAATGCCGCATCATTACCACCCTGGATCCGTTTGATAACGATATCAAACGCCTCATCGTAATAGCACTTGGATTCCGTTTCCGAGATTACTGAAAAAGCAGGGTCTATGCCAAGCTCAAGAGCGTGTTCGCGAAGCACTCGAGAGCACATTCCATGAATGGTGGAAATCCACGCATCATCGACCTTCAACGCCTCTTCGACCAAGCCCATGCCCGCAAGCTGGCGCTTAATACGGGACTTCAGCTCAGCTGCTGCTTTCTTGGTAAAGGTAATTGCCATAACCTGGTCGATGCTCTGCAAGGGCGAGGCATCAGGGCCGCCCTCTGAAAGCGCGTAGGCAATGCGCTGGGTTAGCGTAAAGGTTTTGCCGCTGCCCGCACCAGCAGAAACCATAAGCGGCTTATCCAGGGTCGTGATAATCTGACGCTGGCCAGGAGTGCAAGTATCGAGATTCACGAGAGCCTCTTTTCGCAGTAACGGACCGGACAATACGTACATGAAGATTCGCAGAGAGGATTGGGGGCAATATTGCCTTCCAGAAGATCGGCAATGCGCTTGCCCACTTCTTGTTCGACCATGTCTAGATACGATTCAAAGTTCATGTTCACACCACAAGCACTCCGCGCAAACCCCGTAACATCAAGCAGGGACGAATCAAACGAACCGGCCATGGACCCAGCCGGCTCTTGAGCCCTATAGCTCAGGTACAAGGCGCCGACAGGGCGCGCAGAATCAATAATGCGGCGCAGCGCCTGCGCATAAACAAGCGTCTGGATCTTAGGCGGCATATGGAACTCCTCCTGTTCGTCGGGATCGAACCCCGCATCATGCCCCAAAACGCCACCTTTATAGTCAATCACCGCATAATGACCGTGCTCGGCATCGATATCAACCCTGTCAACGCGGCCCATGAGGCGCACGCCCGCATAATCAACGCCTTCGTCAGGCTCAATTGACAGCTCAAACTGCCAAGGAGTAAACCGGGGCAGCATACGAGCTTGAACGTTAAGATTGCCAATCAACGTTTGCCTCAATCGATTCGCCTGGGCATGCTCCGCGGACGAAAGAGGAAGGTAGCGCACACCTTCAGCTTGCACCTGCTTGGCAAGCTCTTCATCGAATACGCGACTCAAGCAAAGTTGAGCCTGTTCCAGATTTCCAGGAGCAACGCGTTTGGCGGAGATATCTTGCTCCAGACAACGGTAGAACGATTCCCAAACCGAATGCACGAAAACGCCTTGCTCCAAAGGCCCGAACAATTCGTCGGGCGCTTCAGGGCGCAAACGCCTTGCCGTATACCAGCGATATGGGCAATTCACGTATTCCTCTATCGCAGAGGGGGAAAGCACAGCAGTGGCTGGATCATCGGGTGCCCGAAACAGAGAAAGCAATGGTTTGGAAGATTCGCCCACGATGCCTGGCGCAAAAGCCGGTATCACGATGGAATCGGGCTTTTCGCCACCCGCCTGGTAATTCGACGCATACGTGTTGCGCGAACCGCCTTCATCGCGGGTGGCAACAACATCATGCAGGTGCTGAGGTATTCCGAAGCTGTCAAGCTCCTCATCCCCCTCCCGCAGGCACTCGCAGAACTCGTCAAGCACAAAAGAAGGGTATACATCTTCGTCGCCGCCAGCATTCAACACGCGCTCACACGCAAAGTACCTTGTTGCACACCCCTTCACACGCTCAAAAGCAAAACGCGCATCCTGCAGGGAATGGCGAGGAACCTGAATACCGAGCTTTTCTTCAAGCGTGACCAATGCATTATGTGATTCACCTGCAGAAATGTAGCGCGCATCCAAATCGCAACGAACGACAACGTCGAAACGGCTCTGCGCAGAAAGCGAAGATGCTTGCGAAGCGTCCAACACCACAACCCTATTGCCGCCAGAGCCGCACGTGCGTGAAACGTCAACCGAAAGCGAAGACAACGCAAACGCGAACGCCTCGGGGCCTATCTCCCAACGACGGGCGGCTTCGTACACACCGCGCAAGGCCACAATGGCAATTTGCTGCTCGAAAACGGAAGCCGCATCAAGCCCGCGCAGCTCTTCCGACAGGTCGATGAATCTGTCGAGCAAAAGCGAAGCATCGGCATCGGCTACCAATTCCTCGAACAAATCGTAGGTTTCCGTGACCAGATGCATCATGGCCTGAAGTTCTTCAAAAGAAAGTGCCCTGTCCCCACGAACCGAAGCATCGATTTTGGCAGCAGCCTGAACGGAAATGCCGGAAAAAGGAGACGACGCGAAATCCATCAAAGCGCGCGGATCGTGACGATCGTCAAGAATGATCTCACGAATTGCAAGGTAGGCACGACCAAAATGCGTTTCCGCAAAAGGCTTTCGCGCCCGAAGAACGCATTCGCATCCGTGAGCAGAAAGCGCTTCGGACAGCGTTTCATACACCGAACAAGGGCGCGAAGTAACCACTAAGACGTTCCCCGCCCTCCCCTTAGCAGACAACGCTTCGCAAGCCTGGCGAACATAGCTGGATATGAGCGCGTTTTCCGCAGATGGGCCTGAAGCAAAAAGGAACTGAGGCTGCACGCCTTCCTTCAAACCGGTGATGCAACCAGTACCATCGCCAAGGGCGGCACAGGGTATCCCCGCCCTTTCGGTGAACTGGACAAAGCATGGAGGCAGCTCCACCCCCTCAGCCAGCGTAAAGGCAATTTCCCAGTTGACGCCCAAAAGCGCATTAAGGGCATCGCCCTGTTCGATAAATCCGCGTCGCAGCAGAGCAGCCCGATACGGCTCCACTAAAGCAAGAATGCTGCACTCTTGCGCCGAAAGAGCAGCTGGCGGATTGCCGACTACCGCTTCAAGGGCGTCAAAGCCAATTGCCTCAGAAAAGAAACGACACACAAGGGCAATGCCGCCATCAGTAAGCTCAAGCGCCCCAGCCCCAAAGGATTGCCCGAGCAAAGAGCGAACGGCAAAAGAACGGTCAAGCGAAGAGACCAGTGTACGGCCATCGCCATACAGTTCCCAAGCATCAGCAAGCCATGCGGCAAGCGTGGTTGCCTCAACACCGAAGCAAGCGCCCTGACCCTTAGCAGCAAGCTGCTTCCTGTACGAAAGAGCTTGATCGTGGGTGTTGAAGATAACTACATTCCTTGTCACTGAACATTCCTCTATATTTGGTGGCCATTGTGGGTTTTCGAATACTGCAACACGTTGTGTGTCAAGACTTTTTCTTTATCACGATATACCTATACTGAAGTTAGCCGATCCCGTGTCTGCGATGGACCGATGACATTTAATTGGGAGCCTCAGATTGCGTGTGGAATGGAGATTCGCATCTGTTGATGCGAAAGCCAGGAACCAAGCTGCGGGCACCCACCTAGCTAGGTGGGTTCATCCAATTAGCGGGGTCGGTTTTTCTATGCCAAAATTCGCTGTCTTCACCAGCAATTGCTCCGAAAACCTGCTTCTTTTGGAAGCGCAAAACCCCAAGGTCAACCTTTACCCCAGATCAACCTCGGGGCGAACGCTTAATGAACCGCGCCGTAAACATAGCCCCATCCATGAGAAGAGAGCGATGAATTTATCTGGCCGCAAAGACGATCTCGGGTGTAGAGACCAGGAGGCAACAGGTTAAGAACCTCCATGAGCTCGCTGTTGAGTCCGTAAGCCTCACCCTCCAACACCACTTCAAGCCTCGTATAATCCTCACGGCCGATAAACAGCCTGTCGATAAATTCCTGGAGCACACCGTAGTCGGAGCTTTTTTCTCGTGCCACGCTTCCCTCTTTCTATAGCAATAACGCAAGCAACAGAACGCTACTGCGGCGCCACAACATCGCCGCCACCAACCGTTGCAAGTAGAGCGCCTGTATAAGCCGGGGTGGCGGCACCCGATGCTCGAAGGAATTGAACTCCCTGAGCACGAAGGCGTACTGCAAGCTCTACCACTGCATCGGCAGTGGGGTACGGGTTTTCGTCGGTAGGCTCAAACTGGCGCCTGTCTTTGCGGCGAACCGAAGCATCCACGAGCAGGGGCTTATCCGTAGCCGAAGCCATCTCCTTGGCAAAGCCAACCAAAACATGCGCAGGGGCATCTGAGACTACGCCGATAACATCAGCGCCATACTCGTCGCACAAGGCAACTCTCTCGGACAAGGAACGACCACCAGGAAACATGCCTTCCCCATTCGGCGCCAAGCTGATAAACACAGGGCCATCGTATACCGCACGAGCACCCATAAGCGCACACTGGGCGTCATCAAGGCTCTTGAATCCTGTGAAATACAGCGCATCAAAGGGGTACTGGGTCAGTGCCAAAACGGCATCGTGATACTGTTTCTTAGACTGCTTAAGGGAAACGGCAGAAGTTGGGTCGAGCGGCAAGCCGGTAGGGCCGATTGCCGCAATAAGATGCTGCGGAGAGAACTGGGCTGCGGTTTCATAGGCGATGCGCGCCATATCGTCAGAACGCCCCTCGAAACGAGCATATGCAAGACGCGCTTCAGTGATTCCCTCTGTGGGGGTGACAAAGCAAGGCACGTCGATAGATTTCTCGAGCTTAAAAGCCTCTTCGATAAGCTCAGGCTCGCACAAAACCACATATTCACGATCAGAAGGTTCAAAACCTTGAGAAGCAAGTTGGTAATCAAGCGGAGTCGAAAGGACAAGCATATCCTTGTTGAAACGCATTTGAATATCAGGCATAGCATCCCTTTCATTGCAACTGTGGTAAAGTAATCAACTCATTATATAGGGTTACGACAAGCGTTGTGGCCAACCAGGTACCCACTAACGCATTTACGCCCTCAATGCTTCCAGAAACACACAGATTTCTATATTTGTATGGATTCAGGAATATCTCCTCTGCGCTCAATCTGCATCGCCAAGAAAACCGCCCCCTCTTTATTCAATAAAATGAAGAAAATGAGGAGAAATAGTGCTTGAACCCGTTCAAGGTGCCTTTTTTGCACGTTCACCGTGGAAATCATTCATAAAGGGTTGGCAATTTAGGTCAGAGATCCTATTATTCGAATCAGCAAATGTGGTCCCCTCCCAATTTGCAACTGCTTTTCCCCAAAAAGCAGTCGGTGCTAGATCCCCAAATAATAGGCACCGAAACTCCCTCCTTGTGGGCCTGACGAGATCCCCTCTCGCAGGCCCCTCCTCTTTTCTGGAGCTTTTTATCCTAATTCGCCCACCTACGCAAGTTATTCACGCAGTTTGGCACCTGCGAATCTGTCTTTCATAATTAAAAAAGCCGCCCAAAGGCGGCTTTTCGTCAAAAACACCTATTAGATTTATCCGTGCAGCTTCTTGTACAGACGGTTGTTGGTGTCGAGCCAGCTTTCGATGGTGCCCGTGTCATAGCCGTCCTCCGGATCGATAACCAGGGCATACATCTCTTCTTCTTTAAGCACCGCATCAAGCGCATCGGTGAGCTGGATCTCTCCACCAGCACCAGGCTTAACTTCTGCTAGCAACTCCATAACACGCGGGGAAAGAAGATAACGGCCAAACACAGCCAAGTTAGAGGGAGCTTCTTCAACTGCAGGCTTCTCGACGAGCGAAGACACTTTCCATACTTCATCGCTCAATGCGTCTCCCGCAATGACACCGAAGCGATCCACTTCTTCCTTGGCAACGGGAAGAACCGCAATAACGCTTGCGCCATTATGAGCGTCAGAGACTTCCTTCATTTTAATGAGCATTTGATTGTCGGGAACAAGCACGTCCCCCAAAAGCACAAAGAAGGGCTCGCCCTCGATACGGTCGGCTGCACAGTGAACCGCGTGGCCCAAGCCCAGGGGCTCGTCCTGATATACGTAGCTTACATTCAGATTACCCGCATGAGCCACCTTGTCCGCGTACTTGTCCTTACCACGGCTGCGAAGCTCTGCCTCAAGGGCAGGATTAGGCGTGAAGTGCTCTTCAATGGACTTTTTGTCATGGCTGTTGATGATGATTACCTCGTCGGCGGCGGATGCCAAACCCTCTTCAACAACGTATTGGATAACCGGACGGTCTACCACAAGAAGCATTTCCTTGGGTTGAGCCTTCGTAGCGGGCAGAAAGCGGCTGCCCAAACCAGCAGCAGGAATGAGTGCTTTCATGAATCCTCCTGATCGATGTTCAAACGTATAGATTTTAGCAAATGAAAACAAAGATGGCTGGATAGTTGTCTATCCAGCCAAATTGAGGAAAAGAGAGCTATTTGAAAGAGACGCGACTATACCAATAGCATCGCCATAGTGGGGATCGTCCCCATCGACATAATGGTGGTAAGGAAGGTACCTTGACTCATACTCTCAACATCGCCATCAGCATCGATGCACATCATGGTGCCACTCGATGCAGCAGGCATAGCCGTGATGAGTACGATGGTTCCAAGCAGAAGTTGATCATCCAAGAAGAAGCCAAACACGAAGTAGCAAGCGAGAGGCATAACCACCAAGCGCGCTACGCTGGCAATAAGCGCACGCCAGTTCTTGAACGCCTCGAGGATAGAGCTTTTAGCGATAGCGGAACCCAGAACAAACATTGCACCGGGAAGCGTGAATTGCCCGATGGTGGTGAGGGTATGCGCCGGAACACCTGAATCCGTAACGTTGCCGAGTACCAGCACAACCGAAACCAGACAGGAGATCATGCAGGGGCTTATCAGAGAAATACCCAACTTCTTCAAGCGTGCCTTCAGGGAAACCATTTCCCCATCCTTCTTGTTCGCAAGCAGCATTACTCCGATAGTCCACGTGGCAAGAGTGGAGGGAATATTGAAGATGGCGCCGTATACCACCGCTTCGGAGCCGAAAATAACATCCAACAAAGGAAAACCGATTACCGACACGTTGCTGAACACCATCAGATATTCAAGCGTGCCGCGTGTGCGATCGTCGGAAGAGACAAAATGCCCAATAACGATTGCGATCAACGTTACGAATAAATAGGTGATGGAGCCCCATTCGATAATCTCCAGTACCATATCGAGGCTGGGAAATGCGGTGCTATTGAGCACTGCAGCCACAATCATGCAAGGCATAGTAACGTTCAGCACCAGGAAAGAAAGCTTGGCGTCAAATTCGTCGGTCATCACGCCCTTCTTACGGCAGCCGAAACCAACTGCAATCATCGCGAAGAGAAGCACCATCTGAGCAGCTGCTGTCTCGAATATTTCCATCATGCCATCCTTGCTGTTCCATGCGCGCCCATTTAAGGGCCCAATCGTTAATGCGTAAAGAACTATAGGAATCAAGGGCATAACCCTCAATTGTTTTAGGTCCAATTCAGGGTTATTGCAGGTATGGTTTTGCATGGTTTAGACTGTTTATCATGCAAGATTTGAATAATTAAGCTGAGGTATTCCGATGAACCTTTCCCACCTGCATTATTTCAGGGAGCTGGCACAGGTGCAGCACTACACCAAAGCGGCTCACAACCTGTTTATTTCGCAGCCAACGCTCTCTCATTCAATCGCAGCTCTGGAAGACGAACTTGACGTGAAGCTCTTCGAGAAAGACGGACGAACGGTCAGGCTGACCGATGATGGCGCCCTGTTCGCCCAGTATGTCGAAAAATCGCTTGATGCCCTAGAAGACGGAATCGGCGAACTCGAAAAGCGCAGGGGGCGCCTGTCTGGAACAGTGCGCCTTGGGGCAATTCATTCGGTTCGCTCAGCTTTCCTCCCTGAAGCGGTGTTAGCCTATCGCCGCACCCACGGAAATCTTGTTGAATTGAAAATAGATCAGGGCTCAACGAAAGAATTGCTGGAATACCTCCATGCCGGTGAAAACGACCTCGCCATTACTTCAGAGGTAAAAGCCGATGGCTTCGTGTTCACGCCACTCTTCCGCCAAAGGCTGGTTGTCATCGTCCATGAGGGCCACCCGCTCGCTTCCCGCAGCAGCATCAGCGTTAGCGAGCTTGCCGATATGCCGGTGTATACCTACCGAGAAGACATCATCGTGGGCACAGAAGTAAGCAATTTTCTGGAAAATCACGGACTCGACCTTAGCAAGATGAGCCTGAACCGAGATTCCGACGATGAGGTGATTCTAGGCGGTATCGTTTCACGCGCTCCCGTGGTAGGCTTGGCACTCGACTCTTCTGGGCTGTACCCGTTCCATAATCTGAAGCTCATCCCACTCGAAGAGCCAGAAGCCCAGGCAATCCACCCTATCGGCGTGCTGAGACTTGCAGGCAAGCGGTTCAATCCCGCGACCAACGATTTCATCGAATTTCTGTTCGGCTTTGCGCATAATTTCTACCATTATGACGACCCTGAAAACGCCAACTTGACATCGCCCGTTGTCTGCTGTTAAATCAATATCCGCTGGGGATGTAGCTCAGTTGGGAGAGCGCAGCGTTCGCAATGCTGAGGTCGTGGGTTCGATCC
>ERZ1034920.1944-NODE-1944-length-12380-cov-6.151481_pt1 | contig 12380 bp, 10 predicted proteins | sample MGYA00520688_ERZ1034920 | MGnify/ENA primary metagenome ERZ1034920 (study PRJEB33766, sample SAMN09781785) | gut metagenome | biome: gut microbiome | host: Homo sapiens | place: Madagascar | study: EMG produced TPA metagenomics assembly of the PRJNA485056 data...
CCAGCATGGAACTGACATCCTGTACAACCATTTTCCCCTGAATAAATGCATCCAGTGCAAGAATATGGTTATATCCTGAAATACGTTTTGCATAAGGAAGATATGGTGCCTGCTCTACTTTGACTCCCTGATTTTTCAGACTTTCGCAGATCTTATCTACGGAATTAAGATATGTACGGCAACGTACAGTCACCGGCTTTTCCTCCAGAAAATCTGCAAGCATTTTTTCTGTTGTCTCTTCTCCGTAATCATTCAGCCAGCGTTCCACCAGTTCTTCCGGCATGGAATAGCGAACTGAGAGATAACGTACAAGATTCTCTTCTCTTGGAGGATATTCCAGTTCATCCATCTGCCTTGCCACCGTGCGAAGTACACCGTTTACAAACGGTTTCAAATTATAAAATCCTTTTTTCTGTGCCAGTTTCACCGCTTCATTGCAGACCGCACTGTCCGGCACACGATCCATGAATTTCAGCTGATATACTGCACTTCGCAGAATCTCACGTATCGGCGGTTTCATTTTATCAACAGGAATCTTCGAAAAAGAATCGATGATATAATCGATCAGTATCCTGTATTCCAGTGTTCCCTCACAGACTCTTGTGATAAAAGCTCTCTCCTGTTTCGGCAGAAACTGATATTTGGAAAGCGCATTACGAATCGCAATATGACTGTGTTCTCCCTCTTCATCAATCTGAAGAAGGATCTCCATGATCATTTCTCTTGTATTGATTCCACTAGTCATCTCGTCTTCTTCCTCCTGCAAGTATCAAAAGTCTCAGAAGCTGCAGTATGGAAGCAGCCAGTGCAGCTACGTAGGTCATTGCCGCAGCTGTCAGTACTTTTCTTGCACCTTTTGTCTCATCACTCCCAAGAATTCCTGTGCTCTGAAGCATTTTCAAAGCTCTGGAAGATGCATTGATCTCTACGGGCAGTGTCACCAGCTGAAACAGAACCGCAAGTGAAAAGAGAACGATTCCGGCCGTTACCAGTGGACGGATTCCTGAAAATAGTCCGATCAGAAACAACGGCCAGGAAAGCGTGCTCCCAAAATTCGCCACCGGAACGATCGCGCTGCGAAATTCAAGTGGTGCATAGCCGATTGCATGCTGAATTGCATGTCCGCACTCATGCGCAGCTACTCCAACTGCTGCCAGTGAAGTTTTATCATAGATATCCTCGGAAAGACTTACAGTCTTTGTCCTTGGATCGTAATGATCTGTAAGGCTTCCGGAAATTGCTCTTACATGTACATCTGTAATCCCTGCCGCACGAAGGATTCTCTCTGCTGTCTCCGCTCCGGTAAGACCGGATGCACTTCTGATTCTGCGATAATAGGAAAATGTACTTTTCAGCCTTGCAGATGCAGCAAGTGACAGCAGCATTCCAATGATCAGCAGCATATAGGTCCAGTCAAATCCATAATATCCGTATCCATAACCATATCCGTACATCCGCATCACTCCTTATGATCTTTCAGCATCGTCCCTGCAGTTACCTGATACCCGCGAAGAAACGCGTCTGTTTCCATCCGCTTCTTTCCTTCCAGCTGCACTTCCTTCAGAATCAGTGCATCACTTCCGCATGCAACATGAATGCCGGATTTATCCACACCAATGATCGTTCCCGGTGCTTCTTTTCCACATTCTGCACGCTCAACTGCACATTTCCACACCTTCAGCGTCTTTCCATTAAGAAACGTATATGCACTCGGCCACGGATTCAGTCCACGCACCAGTCTTTCCAGTTCAACAGCACTTTTTGAAAAATCCATCAGACCCATTTTCTTGCTGATCATAGCTGCATACGGTGTCGGGCTCTCTTCCGGCTGTTTTGTATAAACAGCAGTTCCATCTACAATTGAAGGAAGCGTTCTGATCAAAAGAGCCGCACCTTCCTCTGCCAGTTTGTCAAAAAGACTTCCACCTGTCTCATCCTCAGCAAGTGGTACGACTGCCTGAGAGATCATATCTCCCGTATCCAATCCAACCCCCATCTGCATGATCGTTACACCGGATTCTTTTTCTCCGTCGATCACGGCCTGCTGGATCGGTGCCGCACCTCTGTATTTCGGCAGAAGTGATGCATGAATATTCAGACATCCATACTTTGGCATATCCAGGATCGTCTTTGGAATGATCTGTCCAAAAGCGGCTACGATGATCATATCCGGTTCCAGTTTTTTTAAAGTTTCCACAAATTCCGGTTCACGCACTTTGAGCGGCTGATAAACCGGAATATCGTGTTTCATTGCTTCTTCTTTGACCGGTGTCGGCAGAAGTGTCTTGCCTCTTCCCTTTGGTTTATCCGGCTGTGTAACAACTGCAGTCACCTCATATCCATTCTGTACAAGTGCCGCAAGAGGCGGTACCGCAAAATCCGGCGTTCCCATATAAACAATTTTCATATAGTAGTCTGCTCCTCTTTTCTCCCATTATACATGGGGCTGTTTCATTATTTAATCTGTGATCACCTTAATTGCTCTTTATTGCAATCAGTCTTCCTCATAGCTGGTTCTGTGGAGTTCTCCCTCAACCAGATCTGTATACATTTTTCCGTCAAGATGATCGATTTCATGGCAGAATGCACGCGCCAGAAGTTCGGTTCCCTCATAGATCACTTCATTCATATCTTCATCCATGGCTTTAACTTTGACATAGTTTGGGCGAGTCACCTGACCTGCCATTCCCGGTACGCTTAAGCAGCCTTCGTCACCGGTCTGTTCTCCGGAAGTTTCAAGGATTTCCGGATTGATCAGTACGATCGGGCCTTCTCCTACATCAATGACTACAATTCGTTTCAGAATACCGACCTGTGGTGCTGCAAGTCCGACCCCCATTGCCTCATACATGGTATCCAGCATGTCATCGATCAATGTTACGATCTTTGGATTTACTTCTTTTACCGGCTTGCTGATTTTTCGCAAAACCGGATCTTCTTCTGTTCTGATTACTCTGATTGCCATATTATTCTTCCTCTCTTTTTCTTCTTTCGTGGTGAATATAAATACTGCGGATTGCTCCACAACAAATTGTTCTCGCGATCCTGATATTTATGTATAGTCAAACTGAATATATAATTTCCGGAATCCGGAATTTACTTCAATGTATTTCTCTGTTTTATTCTTTATGTCCTGAAGTACACGTTCATCTTTGTGTTTCAGATACAATACCTTTCGGTAGATATCATTTACTTTTCCCACGGATGCATATGCAGGGCCGATCACATGTACTCTGTACTTTCCGCTAATGCGCTCTACAAACTTCGCAAGATAGTCCATTCCCTGCTCCAGAAGCTTCTCATCTTCTCCGGATGCCAGCACAGACAGCATATGTGCCGCCGGTGGATAATCCATCAGCATACGGTATGCCATCTCTTCCTGATAAAAAGCTTCGTAATCCTGCTTTGCAGCCGCCTGAATGCTATAGTGATCCGGATGATAGCTCTGTATGATCGCCTCACCGGCTTTTCTCCCTCTGCCAGAACGGCCGACGGCCTGTGTCAGCAGCTGAAATGTACGTTCTGCACAGCGATAGTCAGCAGCATTCAGCGACAGATCTGCCGCAATCGCACCGACCAGCGTCACATCCGGAAAATCATGTCCTTTAACGATCATCTGCGTACCTACCAGAATATCTGCTTTGTGTTCTGCAAAAGATGACAGTATTTTCTCGTAACTTCCTTTTGTTCTCGTTGTATCGTAATCCATTCGAAGAACGCGTGCCTTTGGAAAAGTCTTTCGAAGGACCTGCTCAATCTGCTGTGTCCCGGCTTTAAAACCGCCGATATACGGAGAACCACACACCGGACATTTTTCCACCCGTGGCTGTTCATAGCCACAATAATGACAGACCAGCCTTCCATTGTTGTGTTCTGTAAGTGCTACATCACAATGTGGACATTTCAACGCTTCCCCACAGGAACGGCAGGATACAAAGCCGGCATATCCTCTTCTGTTCAGAAAAAGTACCGACTGTTCTCCTCTCTCCAGTCTCCTCTCAACTGCAGTCTTCAGACTGCGGCTTAATATGGAACGGTTGCCATTTTTTAATTCCTCGCGAAGATCCACAACAGTAACTTCCGGAAGCGGCCGGTCCTCATAGCGTGCTTCCAGCTTTACCAGACGATATTCTCCGTCTTTTGCCTTTGTATACGCTTCAAGGGATGGAGTAGCCGAGCCCATGACAAGGCGGGCATTTTCCATCTGTGCACGATATTCTGCCGTTTCTCTTGCATGGTATCTTGGGCTGTTTTCACTTTTATATGTCTGTTCATGTTCCTCATCAATGATGATCAAACCCAGTCTGGAAAAAGGTGTAAACAGAGCAGAACGGGGGCCAACCATAATCTGGATCTCACCACGTTTTGCCCTCTTGAACTGATCATATCTCTCTCCCTGTGAAAGTCTGGAATTCAACACAGATACTTTATCCCCAAACCATCCATAAAACCTGCGGACCGTCTGATAAGTCAGGGCGATCTCCGGAATCAGTACGATAACCTGTTTTCCCTCATTCACTACCTGTTGGATCAGTTTCATATAAATCTGCGTCTTTCCACTTCCAGTCACTCCATGGATCAAAACCGGACGTGGTGTTTCCTGCTTCCACTCTTCCTGAATCTGCAACAACGCAGCTTCCTGTGTCTCTGTAAGCATAGACAGCTGTTCCCGGGGAATATCAGAACCATCTACCGGCATTCGATAGACTTCATCCTGTGTCACCAGCACTGCACCCTGATCCACCAGCGGCCTTATCACAGCTGCTGTCATCCCAAGTTCTCTGGACGCTTTTGTATAATCCAGTTTCTTCTCTTTCAGAAGCGCCCGAACCAGTCTTGCCCTGGCTTTGCATCTGCCACTCTCCAGTTCCGCAGCCAGCTGCTCTGCCGCTGCCACATCTATATTCAGCACTATATAACGTTTCTCTTTTGCTTTGACCTTTTCCCTGACCGGAAGAACCGTTTTCAGCGCCTGTACCATTGTAGAACCGTATCGGTTCTTCATCCATGCCGCAAGTGCGATCAGACGTTCTTCTGTGGTCTCCTCACTGCTGCAGATTCCATGAAGTTCTTTCATTTTGGATATATCAAATGCCGGTTTGTCAGAAAGACCTATCACATATCCCTTTCTTTCATGATTACCGTTTCCAAAGGGAATGGTCACTACCATTCCCAGTTGAATCTCTGCTTCCAGTTCTTTCGGAACTCTGTATTGAAAACTGCGGTCAAGCTTTTCGTGGGATATATCCACAATGATATCCGCGTAGATCATTTATCTGCTCTTTCTTTGTCCTCCTGAAGAATCTCTGCGATCAGGACTCTTTCATCCATAGGATACTTCTTACCTTTGATCTCCTGGTAGTCTTCATGTCCTTTTCCTGCCAGAACAATGATATCTCCGGGTTCTCCATGATGGATTGCATAGGCAATCGCTTCTTTGCGGTCACAGATCTCGACATATTTTCCATCCGTCTTACTGATGCCGATCTTAATATCATCAATGATATCCTGCGGTTCTTCAAATCTCGGGTTATCGGATGTGATGATCGTCAGATCTGCCAGTCTGCCCGAAACCTCTCCCATCTCATAACGGCGGGATTTTGCACGGTTTCCTCCACAGCCAAACAGGCAGACCAGTCGATGCGGATGATATTCTCTTAATGTAGTAAGCAGACTCTCCAGTGCCATTGCATTATGTGCATAGTCGATCATCAATGTAAATTCATCAGAAACTTTGATCACCTCGATACGACCCTTGACTCTCGCCACTTTCAGTGCCTTGATGATGTTTTCCTGTGATACCTTGAAATGACGACAGATTGCAATTGCAGTCAGTGAATTATAAATACTGAATTTACCCGGAATATCAATTTCAACCGGGAATTCCATCAGTCCTTTCAGCTGATAAGAGATACCTAGATATCCTTTGCCGCCTACCATATGTGCATCTTCTGCACGCAGGTCAGCTTCCGGAGAAAATCCGTAAGTTTCCAGCTGACAGGTATGACCTTCGATAATTCTCTCAAAGTGTTCATCATCTCTGTTGACAATTCCCACACGACACTGCTGGAGCAGCATAGATTTGCATCTGAGATAATCATCAAAATCCTTATGCTCGTTTGGTCCGATATGATCTGGTTCAATATTGGTAAAGATACCATAATCAAAGACAAATCCCTGTGTACGGTGAAGCATCAGTCCCTGTGAAGAAACTTCCATAACTACACAGTCACATCCTGCATCTACCATTTTGCGAAAGTATTCCTGCACCAGATAAGATTCCGGAGTTGTGTTGCTTGCCGGAATGGATTCTTCTCCAATGATCGCTTCGATGGTTCCGATCAGTCCAACTTTGTATCCTGCATTTTCGAGAATGGATTTTACCATATATGTTGTGGTAGTTTTTCCTTTTGTTCCGGTAATTCCGATCGTTTTCAGTTTCTCCGCCGGATGTCCAAAATATGCAGCGGAAATAAAGGCCATCGCATAACGGGTATCTGCAACTTTGATCACAGTTACATCTTCCGGTGCTTCTACCTCTTCTTCAACAACGAGTGTTTTCGCACCTTTCCTGATCACATCCGGTACAAATTTGTGTCCATCTACGACCGCACCGCGGATGCAGATAAACAGGGAATTTTCTTCTACTTTTCGGGAGTCATATACAACTGTAGAGACTTCCTGTTCTGTGCTGCCCTGACAACAGATATATTTCAAACCTTCCAATAATGTTGATACTTTCATATTGTCCTCCTCTGCCTAGGGATATATACTCCATTACAGAATAGCACAAACAGATTCTCTTTTCAATGTTTGTAGATTTTGTCTTCCTTTTCTGCTTTTTTACAAAACATCACTGAATATAGTCTTGCCATCTTCTTTAACTGGCAGTATAATAGGAAAGTAAAATTACAAAACAGGGGAGCTGGCTGAAGCCGGCTGAGAGGAAACTGATTGGTTTCGACCCTTAACCTGATTTGGATAATGCCAACGTAGGGAAATACCAGACACATTGAACGAAGGTACCCCTGCGGTATCTTCTTTTTTGTTATCAGATTTTTAAGAAGCTGTCGATGGCTCATCCCTCATCAGGCAGAACAGGAGGTTTACTCAAAATGAACACAAAAGAAACAACATCCACTCAGAAGCTGGCCATTGCAGGTGTACTGACAGCAGCTGCTGTTGCCGGAAGTCTGATCAGCGTTCCTGTTGCCGGAAGCAAATGTGCTCCGGTCCAGCATATGGTCAATGTCTTTGCAGCAGTCATGCTTGGCCCATGGTGGGGAATCGGCATTGCTTTTTGTGCAAGTCTGATTCGCAACCTGCTTGGAATCGGCAGTCTTCTTGCCTTTCCCGGAAGCATGGTTGGCGCCTTATGCTGTGGTCTGGTCTTCCGACTCACCCGCAAATTAAGTCTTACCTGTGCTGCAGAAGCACTGGGAACCGGAATCCTCGGAGGTCTTGCAGCCTATCCGGTAGCCAAACTTCTCATGGGACTTGCCCCGGCCGGATTCACCGTATACATGATCCCGTTTTTTATCTCAACATTTACCGGAAGTGTACTGGCCTTTATCCTGCTTCGTGTTTTTGAAAAAAGCCAGGTATTTCTTGCCGCCAGGAGATAATTTATGTCACTTAATAATATAGAAGAAATTTCTTTCTGCATTCACCAGGATGCTCCCAAGATTCATTGTCTCACTAATCCGGTGACCATGCAGGATGTTGCCAATCTACTGCTTGCAGCCGGCGGAAGTGCCGTAATGGGACAGGATGAACAGGAAGTCGAAGAAATCACTTCTTTCTGTCATGGAACCCTTCTGAATACCGGAGTACCGGACATTGCCAAAATACAGGCCTGCATCCTTGCCGGACAGAAGGCAAATGCCCTTGGCCACCCAGTCGTCCTGGATCCGGTCGGCGCCGGTGCCAGCACATTTCGAAGAAAAGAGCTGCAAAAACTTCTTCAAGCCGTTCATCCGACTGCTGTTCGCTGTAATCAGGAAGAAGCCGTTGTTCTATGTTCTCTTCTTTCAGATACCGACAGTCCCGAGAAACACGGCGGTGTAGAAAGTTCCCTGCAGATGGCGGAACGTGATGTCTGTCTGATTGCAGGGCAGGCGGCATCTCTTCTCAACTGCACAGTTCTGATCACGGGCAGAGAGGATGTGGTATCTGATGGAAAGCAGACACAGATTCTGACCGGCGGTGACTCCAGGATTCGACGAATCACCGGTGGCGGATGTATGCTTTCTGCACTCTGCACATTATTTCTGTGTACGGACACTTCTTCATTTGATGCGGTCCGTGCCGCCGGAGCACTCTGGCGTGAAACTGCCCTTGAAGCAGGCAGACGAACAGACGCAGAAAAATCCGGTATTGGAAGTTTTCATGTACATCTTTTTGATGTACTGGAAGAGAAATTAATGTACACCTCGAAACATAAATTCTGATCAGACATTGGAGAAAGACCTATGAAAATATCACCAGAACAGCTGAAACTGTATGCTGTTACAGACCGAAGCTGGCTGAAACCCGATGAAACACTTGCATCCGTTACCGAAGAACTCCTTCGTGCAGGTGTCAGCTGTGTCCAGCTTCGTGAAAAAAATGCTTCTGACGAAGAAATTCTTCAGGAAGCCGTCCTTTTAAAAGAAATATGTGAACGTTACAATGTTCCACTGATCATCAATGACCGCCCGGATCTTGCACAGAAAGTAAATGCTTCCGGTGTTCATGTCGGACTTTCTGATATGGGCATCCAGAAAGCACGTCAGCTTCTCGGACCTGACTTTATCATCGGCGGAAGTGCCCATAATGTCGAGGAAGCACTTGCGGCCCAGAACGCCGGAGCAGACTACATAGGCTGCGGTGCAGTCTTCGGAAGCACCACTAAGACCAACGTCACACAACTTCCTGTCGAAACTCTGCGAGCGATCTGTCAGGCTGTAGAAATTCCGGTTGTTGCAATCGGCGGTGTTACTGCTGACAACCTTCATCTTCTTGCAGGAAGCGGAATTTCCGGTGCTGCCGTTGTCAGCGGACTTTTTAAACCTGCTAACAAAGCCGAAGCCGTCAGACATTTTCTTACGGAACTGCAAAAACTGTAAATCTCAACAAAACAATAAGGAATAACACGATTATGAAAACAGTATTAACGATTGCCGGAAGCGACTGTAGTGGTGGTGCCGGCATTCAGGCAGATATCAAGACCATGATCATGAACGGAGTCTATGCCATGAGTGCGATCACAGCTCTGACCGCCCAGAACACAACCGGTGTTTACGGAATTCAGGAAACCTCTCCGGAATTTCTTGACAACCAGCTGGACTGCATCTTTACTGACATTTTTCCTGATGCAGTTAAGATCGGCATGCTCTCATCCGCTGAGATCATACACCACGTTGCTGTCAAATTACAGCAGTACCATGCACACCATATCGTACTGGATCCTGTTATGATCTCCACCAGCGGACATCGTCTGATGAACAAAGATGCCGAGCAAACGCTTCAGAAGGAACTCTTTCCTCTTGCGGAGATCATCACACCCAATATTCCGGAAGCTGAAGCGCTCACCGGACTGCAGATCACAAATGCTGACTCTATGGAAGAAGCTGCTCACAGACTTTATGAAAGCTTTCACATTTCTGTCCTTCTGAAAGGCGGCCATCGCATCAACGATGCAAATGACCTTCTTTATACAAAAGGACATGGCATCTGGCTGCATGGTGAACGCATCAACAATCCAAATACTCACGGTACCGGCTGCACACTTTCCAGTGCGATTGCCTCAAATCTCGCCAGAGGATTTTCTCTTGAAGATTCTGTACGCCGTTCCAAACAGTATCTGACTGATGCCCTGAAGGCACAGCTGGATCTCGGACATGGTTCTGGTCCACTGGACCACACCCTTGGAAAAACACAATAAAAATTATCATTTACATAGAAGGAGAATATACCATATGACAACTTATACAACACAGATGGATGCCGCACGCAAAGGCATCGTAACCCCTCAGATCAAAACTGTTGCAGAAAAAGAACACATGCCGGTTGAAAAAATGATGGAACTGGTTGCCGAAGGTAAAGTAGCGATCTGTGCCAACAAACATCATACCTGCCTGAACCCGGAAGGTGTCGGCAGCATGCTGCGCACCAAGATCAATGTAAACCTTGGTGTATCCAGAGACTGCAAAGATTATGATATCGAAATGCAGAAAGTTATGAAAGCAGTAGATCTCGGTGCAGAAGCGATCATGGATCTCTCCAGCCACGGCAATACACAGCCGTTCCGTCAGAAACTGACACATGAGTGTCCTGCAATGATCGGAACCGTTCCGGTATACGACAGTGTCATTCATTATCAGCGAGATCTCTCTGAACTGACCGCTCATGATTTCATCGATGTAATTCGTCTTCATGCTGAGGATGGTGTTGATTTTGTTACTCTTCACTGTGGAATCACCAGAAAGACTATCGAGCAGATCAAGAAACATAAACGTAAAATGAACATCGTAAGCCGTGGTGGAAGCCTTGTATTTGCATGGATGAGCATGACCGGTGAAGAAAATCCGTTCTATGAATACTTCGATGAGATTCTGGACATCTGTGAAGAGCATGACGTTACTATTTCTCTTGGAGATGCATGTCGTCCTGGCTGTCTGGCTGATGCCACTGATGTATGCCAGATTGAAGAGCTGGTACGTCTTGGAGAGCTTACCAAACGTGCATGGGCTCATAACGTACAGGTCATGGTTGAGGGACCAGGTCATGTGCCGCTTGATCAGGTTGCTGCCAACATGAAAGTTCAGCAGACCATCTGCATGGGAGCGCCATTCTATGTACTCGGACCTCTCGTTACAGATATCGCACCTGGATATGACCATATCACTGCTGCGATCGGTGGTGCTGTTGCAGCCATGAACGGAGCCGCATTCCTCTGCTATGTAACACCGGCAGAACATCTGGCTCTTCCGAATGTAGAAGATGTCAAACAGGGAATTATTGCTTCCAAGATTGCAGCCCATGCGGCAGATATTGCCAAAGGAATCCCGCATGCAAGAGATATCGATGACAAGATGGCAGATGCCCGCCGTGTCCTTGACTGGGATGCACAGTTTGACTGTGCTCTTGATCCGGAAACAGCCAAAGCTATCCGTGATGACCGTCTTCCGGAAGATGACCACAGCGATACCTGCAGTATGTGCGGTAAGTTCTGTGCTGTCCGCAGTATGAACAAAGCACTTGCCGGAGAACATATCGATATTCTGTAATTGTAATTACATCCGTCTGCGGATCCAGCCCGCAGCCAGCATAGAACCGGGGATCATTGCCAGCCACAGAAACGGCTGGTACGGATCTCCGGTTTTTGGATGTGTAGAGGCCGGATAACTCTCTCCCGTATGGGAAACTGCGCTATTATCCATATCCACAGATGTTCTGTCTGCATCTTCTGTTTCCACCTCTTCATCTACCCTGATCTGAATTTTTGCCTGAGAAGTCATCACCTGTTCCCCTGTCTCCAGTGTCGTCACGGTTACTTCATTCAAAAGTTCCTGTTCTTTTAGGTTTTCCGGCAATGTTACCATTGCCTGCAGGCCTGCTGCTTTGCCAGGTTCAATCTTTTCGATACGCGCTTTCGTCTTTGACTTATTCAGCACGACTCCCTCTTTTTCTAAAAACTGTACCGGTACATTTCCAAGCTGAAAACGTTCTGTCGTAACTACAGAATGCAGTGTCCGCTCTCCGGTATTTCGAATGCAGATCTGAAACAGAATCTTATCTCCAGGCACTGCGACGGAACGGTCAGCCGTTTTCGTCACTTCAAAAGAGGCTTTCAGTGGGATAATTTCTGTATCAAGGGATGCTTCTCTGTTGACTACAGCATCCTCCGTATCTGCTTCTGTCATCTCCACTTCTGCAGATGCCATAATTTTCACAGAAACGGCCGACTCCTGATTCTCTGGAAGTCTCACTGTCAGATACAGTTCTTTCTTAATTCCGACATCCAGCTGTTCTAAATTATCCCCGGACCACTCGCCCTGCAGATTCTGGTTTGAAAACAATGCCTGCAATTGTATGTTTTTCAATATTACATCACCTGTATTTTCCAGTGTCACCGTATATACCAGGTCGCTTCCTGCTTTTACTGTACTTTCATCTGTGACTACGCTAACCATAAAGTTCGGTGTTTTCTTTTTATTCTCGTTTTCTTTATCCTCTTCTTCCGATTTACCATCAAACAGATTGGCCTTATCCTGATCCTTCTCTTCGGAATCTTCCGTCTCTTCAGGTTCAGTTTCTTCTGCATTTTCTTCTGATTGTATTTCATCCGGATCAGATTCATCTGTTCCGGATTCTTCTATTCCGGCTTCTTCTATTCC
>ERZ1034920.1950-NODE-1950-length-12351-cov-16.269600_pt1 | contig 12351 bp, 8 predicted proteins | sample MGYA00520688_ERZ1034920 | MGnify/ENA primary metagenome ERZ1034920 (study PRJEB33766, sample SAMN09781785) | gut metagenome | biome: gut microbiome | host: Homo sapiens | place: Madagascar | study: EMG produced TPA metagenomics assembly of the PRJNA485056 data...
GCCCACCCCTGTTTAAGGGGTGGGTGGCGAGCGCAGCGAGCCGGAAGGGGTCAGCTGCTTGCGGCAGCTGATATAAAATAGGGGCTGTGAAAAAATGATTTACATTTTTTCACAGCCCCTTTTTTGCGTGGAGTCATAGGTGATGCTTTCTTATGTTCCCGAAGGCAAGAGGGTTCAGGCGCCCGCCAAGGCTGCGGAGCAGCCATACATACTCATTGCCGTAGGCGATACCTTCCCCTCGGCCCAAAGGGCCGTCGCCCCCTGAGCCGGTGGCACAAAGGGGAATCCCTGCGGCGACACCCCCCCTTCCAAAGGAAGGGGGCTAAAATCTGCGGCGAAGCCGCCACCATAACCCTCGGGCCCAAAGGGCCCGTCAAACCTTAGAACCCTCCGGCCGTAGGCCGGTCAATCTTAAGAACCCTTCCTTCGCCCCTTGAAACACAACCCTTCTATACAACCTGCGCCGACAGGCGCGCCCCTTTTTATACTGCGGCGGAGCCGCCTTCCTCCGGCAGGGTGAAATAAATCTCAAAACGCACGACCCCATTTTCCTGGCTGAAGTTCTTATATCCCTTATAGTAAGCGATGAAGTGGCGGATGGAGGTCATGCCGGTGCCGTGGTCCGGTTCTCCGGTGGTGGGGTAGCCTTCCCGGTCGAAGCGGATGGGGGTGGCGCAGTAGTTTTCCACGGAAAGCACTACCTGCCGGCCCTTGGTCTGGAGGGTGAGGTGGAGGAACCGTTTGTCTTTGTCCTGCTTTTCCGACGCGCGGATGGCGTTTTCCAGAAGATTGGCCAGGGCGAAGGAAAGACGTTCCTGTACTTCCGGCACTTTCTCAGGAAAATTTACACGGCAGGTGACGGGAATGCCGGCGTCCTTTGCCTTCACGATGTAAACGGAAAGGATGGCGTTTACGAAGGGGTTCAGGCAGAAGGGGTGAATGGCTGTTTTCTCCAGATGCTCGTCGAAGGTACGGAGGAAACGGAGGGCTTCCTCCGATTTCCCGCTGCTGATGAGACCGTAAATGATATTGATCTGGTGGCGCATGTCGTGGCGGAGGATGGAGAACCGTTTCATGCTGGCCTGGATAAGAAGCATATTGTTCTGGAAGAAACGGATAGCCTTCTGCTGGACTTCATTGGAACTTTTGAGGAGTACTTCATTTTCAAGGTCCTCTGCCTGCAGGGCCACATAGCGATAGAGGGCCAGAAAGGAGGCAAAGGAAATGAGCCGGGACAGGATTTTGTCCATGGTCCACAAATCCTGATCCATGCTGATAGGTACCTGAATGCAGGCGATGAGTATGGGCAGCAGGGCAATGTAGTAGCCGTAGGCCTTGTCATTGATGAGCTGCCGGGAAGGCACCATGTGGCGGAACATATGGGCCGAAAGAGGCAGGGACACCATAAAATAAATGAGGTAGAAGGAAAGCTCCAGGTACAGATTCTCCGGCGTTTCGCCGTCGTGAAAGAAATAGAGTATCGTCAACATGCTCACGGTGTGAAGAAGGGGAATCCAGAGCCCCTGCATACCGAACACGAAAATCTGCTGGGCTATGAGGCGGGGAAGCCAGTAGAAGGAAAGAAGCACATAGGGAAGCCAGCCTATGACAAGGGCGCTCTTATAAGCCATGATCATGTAGGCAGGATTGGAAAAAATCCAAAGATAAAAGGCCACATTCAGGGCGCCAAGGATGAGAAAGGAAAGAATCATTCGGTTCCGGCTGCGTTCGGGCAGAAAACGGCGGAATGATTCAAACCACAGATACCGGCCCGCCAGATGGGCCAGCACCACGCAAAAAGCTAAAGGAATAGCGGCTCTCATAGAGACCTCCTTTGGAAATGAAGAAATAAAATTTTTTAAGAGTGACTGGCCTATGGTCGGATTGTTCTTAAGCTTGACGCGCTCCCCGGCGCGAAAATTGTTGTGCAAAGGGCTAGGGAAGCACTGCAGGCGATAGGAAAACAGGCAAACCGGACCTGCGGCGCGATGGAAAAACCGGTTGACACTCCTGCCCGGCGCCCATAGTGCCCGGCTTTAGCAGGGGTGGCGCCAGCCGCCAAGGGGGACTGGCGGAATGGTATAAGAAGCATAGGGCTCACTGTCTCCGTTTACCGTTCTGCTGAATCAGCCACCTGCGGTGGCTCCCCCTATCCGGCTGCGCCGGACTTCCCCCCTCCGGGTGGCAGAATAAAACAGCAGAGCAGCAATGACCTCATAAGTATCCCAATGCATAGCGTTGCTATAACTTCCCCCTCCGGGGGAAGTACCGCCATAGGCGGGGATAGGGGTGCATTTCCAACGGGCGCAGCCCGGTTGTATGGTTTTCGCTGCCGACAGGCAGCCTATCAACTCATCGCCGCGAAAGCGGCGATACCACAACCCTTGGGCCCAAAGGGCCCATCAAACTTAAGAACCCTCGGCTCGGCAGGGCCGTCAATCTTAAGAACCTTTCCCTTTGAACCCTATGAACCCGGACCGCAGAGCGGCCCATTATTTCGAAAGCATATACTGCATATAATGATGTTTCACTTCTTTTTTCTTTCTCCTGCTGATGGGGACGGACAGATTTCCTTTCAGCAGGAAGGAGTCCTCTTCCATGGATTCGATGTAGTCCATGTTCACCATCAGGCGGTGGTAGCATTCAAAGAAGCGGGGGTCTTCCGCCAGGCCGGCGGAGAGCTCCTGGAAGGTGTTGGTGGTATTGACGGTTTTATCCATGAGGTGGATGGACGCGTTTCTTCCTTCACTGCAGTCTACGTAAAGGATGCGGCTGAAGGGGACGCGGAGGGTTTCGCACCCCGGAATCTTGGCGGAAAGCACTGCAGGCTTCAATGAGCCCTTGGGCAGGGCATGGTCCAGGGCCTGAAACAGCTCCTTCTTATGGCTCACCACAGGTTTCAGAATGTAGCCGGAGGCAAAGACCTTATATCCCTCCAGAGCGTGTTCCCGGCTGGTGGTGAGAAATATGATTTTCACACCCTCGTCCAACCGACGGATTTCCCTGGCTACATCGGTGCCCTCCATGGCAGGCATGTAAATATCCAAAAGAATCAGGTCGAAATCATCGGGACGGAAATCCGCCAGAAATGAAGGACCGTCCATGTAGGAAGAAACGGTGATTTCCATATTGGCCGCATCGCAGCGGCTTTTGAAATACGTCTGTACATACTGCTTTCCAATGTCTATATCCGTAGGATTATCGTCAACCAGAGCAATGTGTATCATGGGATCCCTTCCTTTCTCCAGAATGACTGCTTTGCTTTTATTATACTATATGAAAAAAGAAGAGGGATGGGGAAATAGGGGGATAGTGGGCTGGTGGACTAGTGTGCTAGTGTACTAGTGGGCTTCCGGCTTCCGGCTGTCGGCTGTCGGCTGTCGGCTTCCGGCTTCCCGCCGCCCGCCGCCGAAGGCGGCATTTATAAGTATTGCCCGAAGGGCAATCCACAACCCTCGGCCCTGAAAGGGCCGTCAAACTTAAGAACCTTAAGAACCTTCGGGGCGAAGCCCCGTCAAACTTCCTCCCACCCTTTGAACCCTCTGAACCCGGCGGCGGCCTGCCGCCGCCCTTATTGACATCCCCTTCCCCTATCTTCTATAATAATGCCAGTACTAAAAAAACGAATCCAGTACCAGGAGGAAGTTATGAAGGATAAACTTGTACAGGCGACGCTGGAGGAGATGGAGTCCAGGTCGCTGAAATTTACTATGGATGACCTGGCCAGGAAACTTCATGCCAGCAAGAGTTCCATTTATAAGATTGTAGATTCCAAGGAGGATCTGATACGGCTGGTGATGCACTGGGCCATGGATAAGTTTGACCGGAAGGCGGCGGAGCTCCTTTCCGGCCAGGGGCCGGTGAACCGGCGGCTTATGGCTTACTGCGGCCTTTTTTTCCATACTTTCTGGTACCTGCCGGATGCGGTGAATGAGGATCTGGAGGCCCGGTATGAGGATATATGGAAGGAATGGGATCAGTACCGGGAAGCCCGGTTTGATGATATGATGGCCCTTCTGAAGGAAGGGGTGGAGAAGGGCGAATACCGGAAGGTGAATCTCCCTGTGGTGCGGCAGTGCGTGTTTTCTGCGGCCCGGGGGCTCACGGATCCCGATTTCCTTCGGAAAACGAATATGACCGGCCGGGATGTGCTGGAGATTCTGGAGGATATTATGCTGAAGGGGCTGGAAAAGCGGGATGACGAATGTACTCCTGCTGAGGCTGAAAAGAAAGGGGAGAAAACGAGATGAGAAATTGGAAGAAGTGGGTGTGCCTCGTGGCTGCGGGCATGACCTTTTTCATGGCAGGCTGCGGCAGGCAGGAGGCGGTGTCCACCCAGGCGCCGCTGGTGAAAACGGTGGTGGCCGGTGAAACGGCGAAGGGGGAGAAGACCACCTTTTCCGGTACGGTGCACGGCTATTTCGAGTCTCCTCTGGCTTTCCAGACGGGAGGCCGCATTATGGCCCGGTATGTGGATCAGGGCCAGCGGGTGAGTGCCGGTGAGGCTCTTATGAAGGTGGATTCCAAGGACGCAGAGGAGCAGGTGGCTTCGGCCCAAAGTGCCGTCATTGCTTCCCGGGCCAGGGCGGAACTTGCTTATTCTACCCAGGCCCGTTACGAAAAGCTCCACGCCGCCAATGCCATTTCCGATTTAAACATGGACCAGGTGAACAACCAGGCCCGGCTGGCCCAGGCGGAGCTGGACTCTTCGGAAGCCACTCTTTCCCGGGCACAGAATAATCTGGGCTTTACCACCCTCACGGCAGACCGTGACGGGGTCATCGGCTCCACTATGTATGAGGTGGGACAGGTGGTGGCTGCCGGTACGCCGGTGGTGACCATTATCGACGATTCCCAGCTGGATGTTCATATTTCCCTGACGGAAAAACAGTATCGCTCCTATGCGGTAGGGACGCCGGCCACAGTCACTTTCTGGGCTCTCCCCGGTGTGACGGTGGAAGGAAAGGTGCGGGACATTGCAGCCGCCCCCAATTCCCAGACCGGCACCTATGACGCCAAGGTGACCCTCATGGACCCGCCGGATTCGGTGGTGGTAGGCATGACGGCGGAAGTGAAGTTTGGCGGAAATACGGAAGGCCGGGGCTTCATGGTGCCCCTCTCCGCCATGGCCACACAGAAGGAAAATCCTTCCCTGTGGGTGGTGAAGGACAATAAGGTGCACCTGGTGCCGGTGACCGTAGGCCGCTATGGCGATGATACGGTAGAAATCACCGGCGGTATTTCCAAGGGAGACCGCATTGTCACCGCCGGCGCTTCCAAGCTGACGGAAGGTGAAGAGGTGAGGACATGAAAAGGCTGAATCTGGCGGAGTGGGCCATCCGCCATAAACAGATCATCTATTTCTTCATTATCTCCATCATTATCGGAGGGATTTTTTCCTATTTCCGGCTGGGCCGAAGCGAAGACCCGAATTTTACTATCCGTGAAATGGTGGTTGCCGCCGCCTGGCCCGGCGCTACGGCAGAGCAGATTACGGAGCAGGTCACCTATCCCCTGGAGCGGAAGCTGCAGGATACGAAGGGACTGGACTATATCAAATCCTTCACCCACGACGGTAAGACCGTCATTTACGTGGATCTGAAGGACAGTGTGCCGAAATCGGAGGTGCAGCAGCGCTGGCATGACGTGCGAAACGCCATTACCGATGTGTGGGGCGAAATGCCTGCCGGCGTAAGAGGCCCGGTGATTAACGACCGCTTTGACGATGTGTACGGCTCCATTTACGCTTTAACCGGCGATGACTACAGCTACGAGGAAAAGCGTAAGTACGCCGAAGACATCCGCCGCCGGCTGGTGCTGGTGCCGGACGTGCAGCAGGTGAAGCTCTTGGGCGTGCAGGAGCAGATGATTTATGTGGAAATGGACCAGAACAAGCTGGCGTCCTTCGGCCTGAATCCTTCCGATATTTACAGGCTGCTGCAGCAGCAGTCCGCCATGATGCCTGCAGGCACCATTCATACTGATACCCGCAATGTGGCCATCCGGGTGGACGGCCTTCTGGGAACCACGAAGGCCCTGGAAAATATCCCCATCCATGCAGGTGAGCGGAATTTCCATCTGGGAGATGTGGCGAAGGTGACCCAGACCTATACGGATCCCGAAACCTCTCTCATGTATTTCAACGGCAAGCCGGCCATCGGCATTGCCATTGCCATGGCAGACGGCGGCAATAACCTTACCCTGGGCAAGAACCTGGAGGCCGCTGTGAACCGGATGAAAGGCGACCTTCCGGCAGGCATGGAAGTGAGCCTGGTGGCGGACCAGCCGAAGGTGGTGAACAACTCCATTGCTGAATTTACGGAAGCCCTCATTGAAGCCCTCATCATTGTTATGGCGGTGAGCTTCCTGTCCCTGGGCCTTCGGAGCGGCATGGTGCTGGCCATGTGCGTGCCGGTGGTGGTGTGCGCGTCCTTCCTCTTCATGAAATGGAGGGGCATCGACCTGCATATCGTATCCCTGGGCTCCCTCATCGTGTCCCTGGGCCTTCTGGTGGATGACGCCATCATTGTTATTGAAATGATGCAGGTAAAGCTGGAGCACGGCTTCAGCCGCATGGAATCGGCGGAAGGGGCCTATAAAGCCTGCGCCGCCCCCATGCTGGCAGGCACCTTGATTACTGCTGCCGGCTTCATTCCCGTAGGTTTGGCGGAAGGCCAGGTGACCGAATATACCAATTCCCTTTTCTGGGTAATCAGCTCTACCCTCCTTCTTTCCTGGATTGCTTCCATTTTCGTAAGCCCGGTTTTGGGATACCAGTTCATCAAGCTGGGGAAACCGAATCCCCTCAAGGTGAAAATCCAGAATAAGGCCTACGGCGCTTTCCGCAAAGCGGTGAAACTTTTCATCCATTACAGAAAAACCGCCATTATCGGCGTGGCAGGACTTTTCGTCTTTTCCCTCCTTACCCTGCCCTTTGTAAATCAGGAATTCTTCCCTGCGTCCGTACGTCCTGAAATCATTCTGGACGTGAACCTTCCCTCCGGTGCCTCCATCAAGGATACAAAGAAGGTGATGAGTGCCGTGGCGGACAGCCTGTACGGCGATGACCGGGTGTCTTCTTTCTCCACCTACATCGGAGACACGGCGCCCCGTTTCATCCTTCTCTTCGACCCCAAAGCCGCAGAGGATGACCATGGACAGATGATTATTGTGGCCAAAGATACCACAGCCCGTGACAGCCTGCGGCAGGAAGTGCAGGATTTCCTGGCAGAGAAATATCCGGAAGTCCGGGCCCATACCCGCCTCATCCAGACCGGCCCGCCGGCAGAATATCCTGTCATGCTCCGTCTCCGGGGCCCTGATGCCGGCAAAACGGCAGCCCTGGCGGAAGAAGCACTGGCTCTGGTGAAGCAGCATCCGAACGTGACCAATGCGTCCCTTGACTGGCCCCAGCAGACGCCTACGGTGCACCTTACCATCAACCAGGATAAGGTGCGGGAACTGGGCATCGACAACTACGCTGTCTCCCAGGACCTGTACGTGAAACTTTCGGGCTACAAAGTGGCTGAATCCTATCAGGGCGACCAGCTGGTTCCTATTTCCTTCCGTCTGGAAGGGGACAACGCTGCCCGCCTGGCAAGCCTCTCCTCCCTGCCCGTTTATGCAGGAAACGGCCGCTACGTGCCGCTGGGCGAATTCGCCGATATTTCCTACCAGAACGAAACAAGTACCATCTGGCGGAGAAATATTGAACCCTGCATTACCATCAGAAGCGATATTACCGGCAGCGTGACCTCCGACTCCGTGGCCAACGCCCTCTATGACAAGACGTTGAAAGATTTCAGAAATAACCTGCCTGAAGGGTACACCCTGGAAAAGGACGGCACCCTGGAACGAAGCGCCACCTCCATGAGCCAGATCATGGCCACCGTACCTATTATGGTGTTCATCATCCTCATGATCCTCATGTTCGAGCTGAAGGACTTAAAGCTCATGGTGATTGCCGCCATTTCCGCGCCCCTTGGCATGATCGGCTGTATTCTCACTCTGGTGGTGACACAGAAGCCCATGGGCTTCGTGGCCATCATCGGCATGCTGGCCATCGGCGGCATGGTGGTGCGAAACAGCATCATTCTCTTGGACCAGATCCGCCAGCACCTGGAAGAGGGCATGACCCCCTACAACGCAGTGGTGGAATCGGCAGTCCTCCGCTTCCGTCCCATCATGCTTACCTCCTTTGCGGAAGTGCTGGGCATGATTCCCCTTCTCCCCAACCCCTTCTGGAGCCCCATGTCCGCTGCCTTCATCGGCGGCCTCTCCGTGGCCACCCCCCTGGGCCTCCTCTTCGTCCCTGCCCTCTATTCCTTCTGGTACAAAGTCAAGGAACCGGAAGAAATCGTGGAACAGTTTGAAGAAATAAAAGAGCAGAAAATAAAAGGACAGGGAAGAAATGTGCAGTCATTTCTTCCCTGCCTTTTTTCGTGGGGGCAGCTCTGCCTTACCGTCATTTCGAGCGGAACTGCTGAGGCTCTGAGTCGAGAAATCTCCAGCCAAAAGCGGCTTGTGCCATTAGAGCGTGGGATTTCTCCACTCTGCTTCGCTGCGGTCGAAATGACGATGGCGGCGGGCCGCAGTATGGTTATTTCCCAATTTTCCCATGGCAGAAAGCCGGAAAAGGTATATAATAATAAAAGTATGGACTTATGATTTTATGGTATTTTTAGAAACAGGAAGGGATTATGATGAAGATTTCACAGAGAGCACTGAGCCTGACCACTTCTCCGATTCGCAGACTGGGACCTTATGCCGTGGAAGCGGAGAAGGCGGGGAAGAAAATTTATCATCTGAATATCGGTCAGCCGGATATTGAAACGCCGCCCCAGTTCATGGAAGCCATCCGCAGCTTTGATAAAAAGACGGTGGCCTATGGCCCCTCCCAGGGGGACATGCACCTCATTCACCAGATCCAGAAATACTACAGGGAATGGGGCATGGAATACAGCGAGAAAAATATTTATATCACCGCCGGCGGCAGTGAAGCCCTGGAGCTGGCAGCCCTGGCCCTCTGCGATCCCGGTGATGAAATCCTGGTATTTGAACCTTTCTATGCCAACTACAATTCCTTTGCCAAAATCGCCGGTGCCCATGTAAGGGCTGTGCCCACCAGCGCCGAAAGCGGCTACCGCCTGCCGGACCAGGAAACGGTGGAAAAGTATATTACCAATAAGACCCGCCTTATCCTCCTCACCAACCCCGGCAATCCTACCGGCGTGGTATACACCAAAGCGGAAATGGACATGATTGCCGCCGTAGTGAAGAAGCACGGACTGGCCCTCATTGCAGACGAAGTATACCGTGAATTCGTATACGACGGTGCTTACACCAGCTTCGGCACCTATGACGATCTGGCTGACAATCTGATTATTGTGGATTCCGTTTCCAAGAGATACAGCGCCTGCGGTGCCCGCATCGGCTGCCTCCTCTGCAAGAATGAAGAATTCACTGCCCAGATTAATAAATTCTGCCAGGCCCGCCTCTGCGTGCCTACGGTGGAACAGGTAGGAGCTGCCGCTCTCTACGATACGCCGAAATCCTACCTGGATGCGGTAAACCAGGAATACAAGAAACGGCGCGATACCATTGCCGCCGGCCTTGCCGCCATCCCCGGCGTCATTTCCTCCGACCCCAAGGGCGCTTTCTACGTTATGGTGAAGCTCCCGGTGGACGATGCGGAAAAATTTGCCATCTGGATGCTGCAGGACTTTGAAGAAAACGGTGAAACCGTCATGATTGCCCCGGGCAATGGCTTCTACGCCGAACCGGGCAAGGGCGTGGACGAAGCTCGCCTGGCCTATGTACTGAACGTGGAAGACCTCAAAAAAGCCATCCATCTCCTGGGCGAAGGCCTCAAAGCCTACCCGGGAAGAAAAATCTGATTTCTGCAAAATAAAGAAGCCGTGAAAAGATGGGAGCCATCTCTTCATGGCTCTTTTTGTGTGTAAGGTTTCCTACCGCGAAGATTCGCAGTGGTGTCATGCGCAATAGGAAACCTTTAGCAAATAGTTTCCTGCCGCGGTGATTCGCAGTGGTATCAGGCTCTATAGGAAACTTTTAGCGATTAGTTTCCTGCCGCGGTGATTCGCAGTGGTATCAGGCTCTATAGGAAACTTTTTGCGGCATATATAATCATAGCCGCCAAAGGCGGCTATCCACCACCCTCAGCGCCAAAGGCGCTGTCAAACTTAAGAACCTTCCGGCCCAGCGGGCCGGTCAATCCTAAGAACCTTCTCTCTTGAACCCTTTGAACCCCTGAAAGGGGCTGCAGACAATGATTGTATCTTTTGCAGCCCCTTTCTTATTTACACCATCCTCCCGCTGATATACAATAGTCCCAAACGAAAGGGAAGGGGAAGGAAAATGGAAAAATTATACTTTGCTTCAGACTACATGGAAACGGGAACGCCGGAAATTCTGGAAAGGCTTTCTGCCCTTAAGGGAAAGAAGCTCACCGGCTACGGGTCCGATGAAATTTCAGAATCCGCCAGAAACAGGGTGCGCGCCGCCGCAGGGGTGCCGGAGGGGGATGTGTTCTTCCTTTCCGGCGGCACCCAGACCAATGCCGTGGTGATTGACACCATGCTCCGTCCTTACGAAGGCGTTATTGCCGCCCACACAGGCCATGTATCCGCCCACGAAGCAGGGGCCATCGAACACGACGGTCATAAGGTGCTGGAAATTCCTGCGGTGGACGGGAAAATCAGGGCAGAGCAGATTGCAGAAACCGCCGATGCCTATTGGAAAGACGAAAACCATGACCACCTGGTCATGCCGGCCATGGTATATATTTCCCAGCCCACGGAATGGGGCACCCTCTACAGCTTGAAAGAACTGGAAGACATCAGCCGGGTGTGCCGGGAAAAGGGCCTTGCCCTTTACGTAGACGGCGCCCGTCTGGCCTACGGTCTGGCGGCAGAAGGAAATGACGTCACCCTTCCCGATTTAGGCAGGCTCTGTGACGCCTTCTATATCGGCGGCACCAAGTGCGGCGCCCTTCTGGGAGAAGCGGTGGTATTCCCGAAAAAAGACCGGGTGCCCCACTTCTTCACCATGGTCAAACAGCACGGCGCCCTCCTGGCCAAAGGCTGGATTGCAGCCATCCAGTTCGACACCCTCCTCAGTGACGGCCTTTACGAAAAACTGGGAAGAAACGGAGACCGTCAGGCCGACCGCATCCGGAAAGCGCTGGATGAAAAAGGGTACCACCAGCACGTAAGAAACAGCACCAACCAGATTTTCATCACCCTCACCAAAGAAAAAGCGAAAGAACTCTCCGGCAAAGTGGAACTGGGCTTCTGGGAAAATAAAGGAAATCAGGTAGTCATGCGCATCGCCACCTCCTGGGCCACCACCGACGAAGAAGTGAATAGGCTCCTGGAAATGTTGTAAGGGGGATAGTGTACTAGTGTGCTGGTGTACTGGTGTACTAGTGTGCTGGTGAACTGGTGCGTCCCACGCCCTCGGGCGTTTCTTTCTATGGTATAATAGGGAAGAGATGGAGGCAGATTTCCCTCAAAGCATTCTCAATACTGAGGAGGTTCCCCCTTTGGTGCCTTACGGCACCACCTTCCCCCCGCAGGCGGGGGGACAACAAGGCTTCGCGGTGCTGCTTCTTCGTAAGTTGCTCTAAGGGAAGCACAGGTGATTCTGCCCCCTGAATAGGGGGAAGTCCGGCGCAGCCGGATAGGGGGTGGCCACCGGAGGTGGCCAATTCAGCAGAGAAGTAACATGGAGAGATGAGTCAAAAGCATTCTCCGCGTAGAGACAGCACCCCCTTTGGTGCCTTATGGCACCACCTTTCCCCCGCTGAGTTCGGTCGGGCAGGCAAAAGGAAAGCGCCTTTATGGGCAGGCTGGGCGCCTTACTTTGCCCGACTTGCACATCCTATGCAGGATGTGCACAGTGGCACTATGGGTGCTGTGCATTGAGCCACATGACTCAACAGGATAGCGTAGGGAGGTTTTATTCTGCCCCCTGAATAGGGGGAAGTCCGGCGCAGCCGGATAGGGGGTGGCCACCGGAGGTGGCCAATTCAGCAGAGAAGTAACATGGAGAGATGAGTCAAAAGCATTCTCCGCGTAGAGACAGCACCCCCTTTGGTGCCTTATGGCACCACCTTTCCCCCGCTGAGTTCGGTCGGGCAGGCAAAAGGAAAGCGCCTTTATGGGCAGGCTGGGCGCCTTACTTTGCCCGACTTGCACATCCTATGCAGGATGTGCACAGTGGCACTATGGGTGCTGTGCATTGAGCCACATGACTCAACAGGATAGCGTAGGGAGGTTTTATTCTGCCCCCTGAATAGGGGGAAGTCCGGCGCAGCCGGATAGGGGGTGG
>ERZ1034920.1961-NODE-1961-length-12298-cov-5.373683_pt1 | contig 12298 bp, 9 predicted proteins | sample MGYA00520688_ERZ1034920 | MGnify/ENA primary metagenome ERZ1034920 (study PRJEB33766, sample SAMN09781785) | gut metagenome | biome: gut microbiome | host: Homo sapiens | place: Madagascar | study: EMG produced TPA metagenomics assembly of the PRJNA485056 data...
ATTCTGCAGTATTGGTGATGGATGAAAAAGCACAGTATTGCATACCAGTCCTATCCGGTCATGTCGGAGGGGGAATAGCGCTTGCACACATGATAGAAAACTGTATGGGTGCAAGGCCGGTTATTACGACAGCGACAGATGTACAGAAGAAATTTGCAGTAGATGTGTTTGCAAAGAAAAACAGACTGCAAATTACAGACAGAAAACTGGCAAAAGAAATTTCGGTAGCTGTTTTAGAAGAAAAAAAGATAGGATTTTACAGTGAACTTGGTTATAAAGGGAAAGTGCCGAAAGAAGTCGTGTGTTGTGAATCAGAAAGAGAATTGGATAAATTTGAATATGGAATTATTGTGACAACTCAAAAAAAAGAAAAAAATCAAAAATCGAACAGATTATATTTGCTTGCGAAAACATATGTTATAGGTCTTGGGTGTAGAAAAAACATATCTTATGTAAAATTAGAAAAAGGTCTTCAGTTAGCATTAGCACAAGTTCAAATAGATTTGGCTGAAATTTTAGCGTTTGCAAGTATTGATCTAAAGAAAGAAGAACCGGCGATAAAAAAACTGTCGGAGAACTATCAAATTCCATTTTTGACATATTCAGCAGAAAAGCTGAAAAAAGTAGAGTGTGTTAGTAGTAGTTCAGAATTTGTGGCATCGGTTACCGGTGTGGATAATGTATGTGAGAGAGCTGCAAAATATTGTTGCCCGGATGGAAGGATGATATTAGATAAACTGAAATTGGATGGTATGACGATAGCTATTGTACAGAAAAAGATGGAAGTTTTATTTTAAGAAAGAACAGGTTTTGGCGTGGATAAGAACGATAAAGAAGAAATGGAAATGTGCAGGATTTTGATATTTTCCGGAACAACAGAAGGAAATCAAATCGCAAAAGCAGTGTGCAGACTGCCGGCAAAGGTTTATGTCAGCGTTGCAACTGAGTATGGAAAAGTGTGTGCAGAAGAACAGTCCGAAGCTGAGATTATAGCAGGGAGAATGGATCGTGAAGAAATTCAAGAATTTTTAAATCTATATAAGATAGATATTGTGATCGATGCAACCCATCCATTTGCAAGAGTGGTGACAGAAAATATACAGAAAGCATGCGAGAATGGAAAAATAAAATATATCCGTTGTGTCAGAGAAGCGGAAAATGAAGCATTTGAAAATGAAAATTGTGTCTGGGCAGAGAGTGTCGATAAAGCAGTTTCTTATTTGCAGGAGACGAAAGGAAACATATTAATTACGACAGGTGGAAAAGAACTTCAAAAATATACTCAGCTTAAGGATTATCAAGACAGATGTTATGCGCGTGTGCTTTCAACAAAAAACTCTATGACAGATGCGGCCAAACTAGGATTTGAAGGCAGACATTTAATCGCTATGCAGGGACCATTTTCAACAGAAATGAATATTGCTTTGCTTCATTATACAGAAGCAGCATATCTGGTGACAAAAGAATCGGGAAAAGCAGGTGGATTTGATGAAAAGATTGAAGCAGCGCAAAAAACAGGCACAAAATTAGTTATTATACAAAGACCGATAGAAAATGGGTTGAGTGTGGAACAGACAATTTCCTATTGCATGGAGAAAATGTATTCTTTTTCATGAAAAGTTTTGTGAAAAGAAATGAAGATAAGGGCATAAAAAGAAAAAAGTTGTTTTTAGATAGAAAAAAAGCTATAATAAGGAACGAATTATATGTAAAAATAATAAGAACAACGAGCAAACAGGATACAACAAAAGGAGACAAAGACTATATGTGTGGATTTGCAGGATTTGTAGGAGAGGTTGAAAATCGTGAAGAGGTTCTGGAAAATATGATGAATACGATTATTCACAGGGGACCGGACAGCGAAGGAAAATATGTGGATGAAGATGCGGCGCTGGGGTTTCGACGTCTGAGTATTATCGACCTTTCTGAAGTTGGCGACCAGCCATTATATAACGAAGACAGAAGTAAGGTACTTGTATTTAATGGGGAAATCTACAATTATCAGGAACTGAGAAAAGAATTAGTGGAAGCAGGACATGTATTTGTGTCGAATACAGATTCCGAGACATTGATACATGGCTATGAAGAATGGGGAGAAAGCCTGGTAGAACGTCTGAGAGGTATGTATGCGTTTGTAATCTGGGATACAAAAACAAAAAAATTATTTGGGGCAAGAGATATTTTTGGGATTAAACCAATGTATTATGCACAGATGAATGGAACATTGATGTTTGGTTCAGAAATTAAATCTTTTATGGAGCATCCGAAATTTGATAAGATTTTTAATGAAGATGCACTTGGAAATTACTTGTCATTTCAGTTTGTTCCGACAAATGAGACATTTTTTAAAGGTGTTTTCTGCTTACAGCCGGGACATTACTTTACTTATGAAAATGAAAAGATGGAGATTACACGTTATTTTGAACCGAATTTTACAGGAGATACGACAAAATCATTTGAAGAAATCGTAGATGATATTGAAGCAGTGATGAAAGAATCTGTAGAGATGCATAAGATCAGTGATGTAGAAGTTGCTTCCTATCTTTCGAGTGGTGTAGACTCCAGTTATTTAACCTATTTAGGTCAGGTTGACCGTACATTTACAGTTGGTTTTGATGAAGGAAAATATAGCGAGATCCAGGATGCAAAAGAATTTGCTGCAAGTATTAATATGCAAAACGATGCAAAAGTAATCAGTCCGGAAGAATATTGGGATAAATTATCTGATATTCAGTATTATATGGATGAGCCGGTAGCAGATCCGGCAGCAATTGCATTATATTTCTTGAGTGAGGAAGCTTCGAAAAAAGTAAAGGTTGTGCTTTCGGGAGAAGGGTCAGACGAGCTGTTTGGCGGTTATAATATTTATTGTGAACCATTGGAACATACGAGCTTTAATAAGATTCCAATGCCGATTCGAAGAGCACTTGGCAAATTTGCAGAATACTGCCTGCCTAGAGGAACAAAGGGAAGAGGCTTTTTAATGCGTCATGGAAAAACCTTAGAAGAGCGTTATTTTGCAAATGCAACGAATATTTTTACGGAACGTGAAGCAAATAAAATTTTAAAGAAGGGCTGTGAACCTCAGATTCAAAAAGTGACAAAACCATTGTATGAACGTGTACAGGGAAAAGACCCGGTGACAAAAATGCAGTATGTTGATATGCATCTTTGGCTGGTTCATGATATTTTGATGAAAGGTGATAAGATGGGAATGGCAAATTCTCTGGAGGTCCGTGTTCCGTTTTTGGATAAAAAAGTACTGGAGCTTGCAGAAACATTGCCATTAGATTATAAAGTACGTGCACCAAAGACCAAAGTAGCACTGCGAGGAGCAGCTGAAAAAGTGATTCGCAGTAAGACGGCAGAGAAGAAAAAACTGGGATTTCCAATTCCAACGCGTGTCTGGCTAAAAGAGGATAAGTATTATAACCGAGTAAAAGAGATGTTTCAGTCAGAAGCAGCAAACAAATTCTTTAATACAGAACTTCTGATCAAAATGTTAGATGACCATAAGAATGGAAAGAATAAAAATGAAAAAACAGACAATAGCAGAAAAATCTGGACAGTTTATATTTTTCTTGTATGGTATGACAGATATTTTGAACATGGCAAACCGGTTCATCCGGAAATGGCAGCAAGATGATTTGAATAAACAGGGGATGTTGATATGGAGAATGGAACTGTAAGACCAAATAAGAAAAGCTTTCAATGGTCTAAATTATTTGTTCAGAATCCGCAATATTTTGACTATGATTTATTAATGATTCTGGTTTTCTTAATGTGTTTTGGGCTGGTGATGCTTTATAGTACAAGTGCATATAGTGCAAATGCGGATTTTGGAAATGATATGTTCTATTTTTCAAAGCAGGCAATTATAAGTGCGGTTAGTTTTGCGTTTATGTTGTTTGTATCAAAACTAGACTATCATGTGTATGGTGCTTTTTCCTGGCAGATTTATTATATTTCCTTGTTTTTGATGCTGCTGGTAAAAACACCGCTTGGAGTAGAAGCATATGGATCAAGAAGATGGCTTCAGCTTCCCGGCAAGATGACATTACAGCCATCAGAAATTGCCAAAATTGCAGTTATTTTGTTAATCCCTTATGAAATCTGCAGGCTGGGTCCTAAGATTCAGTCAAAGAAAGGGATTGAACGAGTTTGTGCAGTTGGAGCAGTTGCAGCAGGTGGTGTAATGGTTCTGACAGATAACTTAAGTACAGCGATTATTGTTGCGGGGATTACCGGGATATTAATCTTTGTTGCACATCCTAAGATAAAACCATTTTTGCAGTTAATTGCAGCAGGAGCTGTAGTTGTTGTGGTTGGACTTTCATATCTTTCGGCAAATATTTCAAGTAGTGAAAACTTCCGTCTGCGACGAATAATCACCTGGCTTGATCCGGAAAATCATGCAGATGAAGGTGGATTTCAGGTAATGCAGGGATTGTATGCAATTGGCTCCGGTGGATTTTTTGGGAAAGGTCTTGGAAATAGTACGCAGAAGCTGGGGGTAATTCCTGAAGTGCAAAATGATATGATTCTGACAATTGTATGCGAGGAGCTAGGCGTGTTCGGCGTAATTGTCGTTCTCGTACTGTTTGGACTACTTTTATATCGCTTGATGTTTATTGCAAAGAATGCGCCGGATCTCTATGGCTCATTAGTCGCAAGTGGAATCTTTGCACATATTTCGCTTCAGGTTATTTTAAATATTGCCGTAGTGACCAATATGATGCCGACAACGGGAGTTACATTACCATTTATCAGTTATGGAGGTACGTCGATTTTGTTTCTTATGACAGAGATGGGAATTGCACTTGGAATATCTCGTAAAATTAAATTGAAGCAATAAGGTTACTGTGAACAGTAACGCAATAAGATGGGTTTCCAAAAATGGAATGAAAAAGCTCTTTTCAATCACTCAAAAGTATGGTATATTATAATGTAGTATTAAAAACTACATGTGATAGAAATTTATCACACACAGTGTGATTTGGGAGGAACTACAATGAGTTATAGAGTGATTGTTGACAGTTGCGGAGAACTGACAGATGAGATGAAACAGAGCGGAATGTTCGTATCAGCCGCATTGACTATGCAGGTGGGAGAATATCATATTATAGATGATGAGACATTTGATCAGGCAGATTTTTTAAAGAAAGTTGCTGAATGTCCGGAAAGTCCAAAGTCTTCTTGTCCTTCACCGGAGCAATATCTGGCGAAGTATAATTGTGATGCAGATCATATTTATGTCGTTACATTATCGGCAGAGCTCAGTGGTTCTTATAACAGTGCTCAGTTAGGAAGAAATTTGTACTTTGAAGAGTATGGAGAAAAAGACATCTATGTATTTAATTCTCGTTCAGCATCCATAGGTGAAACATTGATCGCATTAAAGATTCAGGAGTGCGAAGAGGCCGGGATGGATTTTCAGACAGTGATCGATACAGTAGAAGCTTATATAGAAGGGCAGCATACCTATTTTGTACTGGAGAATCTGGATACACTTCGTAAGAATGGAAGATTAACAGGAATCAAAGCACTGGTTGCAGGCGCATTGAACATAAAACCGGTTATGGGATCAACACCGGAAGGTACGATTTGTCAGAAAGCGAAGGCTCGTGGAATGAAGAAGGCATTAGTTAAGATGGCAGATTATGTTGAACAGGAAACAGAGAATGCAAGAGAAAAAGTGCTGGCAATTTCACATTGTAATTGTGAACAGAGAGCAAAAGATTTTGAAAAAATATTATTAGAGAAGATGGAAGTAAAGAAGAGCATCATCGTGGATACAGCCGGAATAAGTTCTATGTATGCAAATGATGGCGGTATCATCGTTGCGATTTAATAGATGAAAGGAAGGTTTATATGAGTCAGGAGAAAGTAGATCGATATAAACAGGAAAAAGCAAATAGAAAAAAGAATATCCGCAAACAGAGAGTTATGGGTGTTGTAAGAACCTGTGTATTGTCGCTGGCAGGCTTGGCATTAGTCGGATGGTTAGGATATTCTGCATATGATACATATGAGTCAAAGCAGGAAAGAGAAGTTGCTTCAGTTAATTATGATGCGATTAACAGTTATTTATCAACAATTTCTCAGTAAGATAAGAAGTAAAGAAGAGACAGAGAAGAAAAAATCTTTTCTGTCTCTTTTTTTATTGCCGTGTATACGACAAAAAGGTCCAGTGGATTTTTTTAGTTCTAATTTTTTTCACAAAATAAGGGGTTGAAAAAGGGTGGGAAGTGGTTTACAATGGTTCTAAGTGGTAGGAAGTGGTGAATTGTGGAATAAAGTGGGAGAAAAGTGGAGCCCATAAATTCTAAAAAGGAGTTCTTAATGTTACTAGGAGAGTTTAATCACAGCATAGATGAAAAAGGCCGATTGATTATACCAGCCAAGTTACGTGAAGATTTGGGCGATAGCTTTGTAATCTGCAATGGACTGGAAGGCTGTTTATTTGTGTACTCTCAAGATGAGTGGAACAAATTTGTAGCAGAACTGGAAACCTTACCACGGATGAATAAGGATGCCAGAATATTCAAGAGATATTTCTTTGGAAGTGCTTCAGAGGGCAGTTTCGATAAACAAGGGAGAGTTTTAGTACCGCCGTCACTCAGAAAAGCAGCACATCTTGAAAAGGACGTTGTTCTTGTGGGAGTTCAAGATCGTGTAGAAATCTGGGATAAAGGACTTTGGGAAGAACGCAGTATGGTCAGCGAAGAAGATTTGGATGCAATTGCAGAACGAATGGAAGCAATTGGAATCAGGATATAATGAGTAGTAGTGAGTCAGGAGCGTGTTTGCACGGTTATGACGAACGGCGATCATAAGAGCTGGTAATATAATGCGAAAAGATGGAGGAAGATATGGCATTTAAACACAAATCAGTATTACTTGAAGAAACAGTAGATGGTCTGGCAATTAAACCAGACGGAATCTATGTAGACGGAACGTTAGGCGGAGGTGGACATGCATTTGAAGTTTGCAGTCGTCTAAACGAACAGGGGAGATTTATAGGTATAGATCAAGATGCAGCAGCAATAGAAGCTGCAAGCGAAAGATTACGTGACTTTGGGGAGAAGGTTACAATAATAAGAAGCAATTATTGTGAGATGAAGTCACGGCTTCATGAAATTGGTGTAGATAAAGTTGATGGTATTGTGATCGATCTGGGAGTATCGTCATATCAGCTGGATACTGCAGAAAGAGGATTTTCTTATCGAGTAGATGCTCCGTTAGATATGCGAATGGATCAAAGACAGCAGCTGACAGCACGAGAAATCGTGAATACGTATAGCGAAGCAGATCTTTTCAGGGTGATTCGTGACTATGGAGAGGACAAGTTTGCGAAAAATATTGCAAAGCATATCGTAATAGAGCGTCAAAAAGCACCGATTGAGACAACGGGACAGCTTAACGAGATTATTCGTCATGCAATCCCAATGAAATTTCAAAAGACAGCAGGACACCCATCAAAGAGAACATTTCAGGCAATTCGTATTGAGTTAAACAGAGAATTGGATGTTTTAAGGGAATCGCTTGATGATATGATCGAGATGCTTAATCCTGGTGGAAGAATATGCATTATCACATTTCATTCTTTGGAAGACAGAATTGTGAAAAGTGCATTTCGAAAAAATGAAAACCCTTGCATATGTCCATCGCATTTTCCGGTATGTGTATGTGGAAATGTTTCAAAAGGAAAGGTCATTACAAGGAAACCAATTCTTCCAAGTGAAGAAGAATTAGAGTATAACAGCCGTTCTAAAAGTGCAAAGTTACGTATTTTTGAACGCTGTTAGCAAAATAAAGGGAGTATATCAAATAGAATTTCATCAGGAGGGGAGAGCCTGGTGAAAGAGAAAGGCAAAAAGCAATGGCAGATATAGGACGTATGAAGACGTATAGTAAAGCAGAATATTATGCTGGACAGCACAGAAGAATGTATGTCTATGGAAGTGCAGCTTTGCAGCCGGAAACAGTGCCAAAGCAGATAGAAAAGCCGAAAAAGCCGAAAAAGCAGAATGCGAAAGCTAGTCGTCAGGTGCGTAAGAATCGAAAACGTGCACAGAGCATAAGTCCTGTATATGCTGTCTTTCTGACAGGAGCAGCAATTTTTGCAGTATGTATCAGTGTTATGTTTTTGCAGTTGCAGGCAGAGGTTGTAAGTCGTTCGGAAAATATTACGGCATTACAAGAAGAACTTTCAAATCTGACAGAAGAAAATGATACAGCTTACCGAAGTGCAGAAGATGCTGTGAATCTGGAAGAGGTTCGCGATAAAGCAATCAACGAATTTGGAATGGTATATGCAGCCCAGGGGAGCGTGGTGGAATATACAGGTCCAGAGAGTGATAGTGTAACGCAGTATAGTGATATACCAAAAGATGGTGTGTTAGCAAAATCAAAAGATGTGTCAGAATAAGGTAAGAAGATGGCAGTCAAAAAGAATAAAAAAAACAATTATCAATTTTTAACAAGAAAATTTCCAAAAAGAATGCAAAAGAAGCTGGTAATGCTATTTATGGCAGTTATACTGGCTTTTGTTGTTCTTATAGCAAAAATTACATATATCAATGCTTCCAAAGGAAGTAAATTTACAAAAATTGTTTTGGATCAGCAGACATATGACAGCAGGGTAATTCCATATAAACGAGGAGATATTGTCGATCGAAACGGAACTAAGATTGCGACAAGCGAGAGAGTATATAATGTAATACTCGATGTTTATGTAATGACTTCCAAAGAAGAATATATCAATCCTACAAAGAAAGTATTATCGGATTGTTTTGGGATAAATGAAGGGGATGTAGATCAAATTATTTCTGATAACCCGGATAGCAGATACCAGATACTTGCAGAAAATGTAACTTATGAAAAAGCACAGGAATTTAGGGCAATTGAGGAAGATACAGAAAACTATCCAAATGTAAAAGGAATCTGGCTTGAGGATGATTATAAGCGTAATTATCCATATGCTACATTGGCGAGTGATGTGATTGGATTTGCTACAGTAGATAATATTGGAGCACTGGGGATTGAAAGTGCATATAATGATGTTTTAAATGGATTGAATGGAAGAGAGTATGGCTATTTTTCTGATAATGCATCATTAGAGAGAACTGTAAAAGATGCAAAAAATGGAAACACGGTTGTTTCGACGATTGATGTGACATTACAGAGCATTGTAGAGCAGTGTATTAAAGAATTTAATGAAGAACATACCGGTGAAGAACGGGAAGATGAGCTGGGAAGTAAGAATACAGCAGTAATGATCATGAATCCAAATACCGGAGAAATTCTTGCAGAGGCTTCTTATCCTAATTTTGATTTAAATAAGCCAAGAGATTTGTCTGCTATTTATTCGACGGAAGACTGGAATGCAAAAACAGAGGATGAGCAGTTTGAGGCAATGAATGAATTGTGGCGTAATTTTTGCGTTAGTGATGCATTTGAACCAGGCTCGACGATCAAACCATTTACAGTGGCAACAGGTCTGGATACAGGAGCAATCAAAGGGGATGAAACCTATGTGTGTGGAGGATATCTGCATGTGGGAGACTGGGATATCCGATGTCATCTTACTTCAGGACATGGAACAGAGACAGTTGCGGATGCTATAGCAAATTCCTGTAACGTTGCACTGATGGAAATTGCCGAATCGATAGGTGTTGAAGACTTTATTCGATATCAGCATATTTTCGGCTTTGGGGAATATACCGGAATTGATCTTCCGGGAGAAGCTTCGACAGCAGGATTATTATTTACCAAAGATACAATGGGGGATACGGATCTTGCGACCAGTTCATTTGGACAGAGTTTTAATGTTACAATGACGCAGGTGATAACAGCATTCTCATCTCTGGTAAATGGCGGTAATTACTATGAGCCACATATTGTAAAACAAATCCAGGATGAAAATGGAAAAGTTATAGAAACAAAGAATCCGGTTTTGCTTCGAAAAACTATTTCAGAGCAAACGTCAGAACAGGTAAAGACGTATTTGAAAGCTGTTATGGATTATGGTACAGGTAAAACAGCAGCAGTGGAAGGATACAATATTGGGGCAAAGACAGGTACTGCGGAGAAGCTTCCGCGTAATAATGGAAAGTATGTATTATCCTTTATCGGATGTGCCCCACTCGATAATCCGGAAGTAGTAGTGTATGTGGTAATCGATGAGCCAAATACTGCGGCACAGGATGACAGTTCACTTGTGCTTGGGCTGGCAAAAAAAATCATGTCACAAGCATTTCCGTATTTAAACGTTACCACTGTGGAAGGATATGATCCTGCTGCGGTACAGGAAACAGAGGATTCATCGGATACATCAAATAGCAATGAGGAAACAGGGGATTATGATTATACAGATTATGATGCATCATATACAGACACCTATAGCAATTGGGATGGGGCATATGTAGATGATACATATACACCGGATTTCACAGACTGGACTTCGGACTATTATACAGAATAAAATAGATTCGTTCATGAGATGTGAACGAAGAAGCATAACCTTACAGAAGACATAATATTTTATATAAACTGTCTTTTGTAAGGTTTTTTATGAAAAATCGTACTTATAATAAGAAAAAAATAATGATTGTTTTTTTCGCTGCTGTTATTATGATCATAGCATTGCTTGGACGAATGATTTTTTTGATGATATTTGATGCAGAATATTATCAGAAAAGAGCAAAAGAATTACATGAAAGAGAACGTAAGATCAAAGCGGCCAGAGGAGAGATTTTAGACCGGAACGGGGTGGTTCTTGCAACAAATAAAACAGTTTGTACAATATCGGTGATACATAATCAGATAAAAAATAAGGAACAGACAATACAAATGCTTTCAAAAGAGTTGGGGCTGGAAGAAGCATATGTACGGAAGAGAGTAGAGAAAATTTCTTCTATGGAAAAAATAAAAACAAATGTAGAAAAAGAGGTTGGAGACAGAATACGCAATCTGGATTTAGACGGAGTGAAAGTGGATGAGGATTTTAAACGTTATTATCCATATGGAGAACTGGCATCGCAAGTACTGGGATTTACAGGCGGTGATAATCAGGGAATTATCGGACTTGAAGTGAAATATGAAGAATATCTAAAAGGAGTTAATGGGACAATTCTTACAATGACAGATGCAAGGGGAATAGAACTGGAAGGAGTGGCAGAAGACCGTATGGAGCCGAAACCGGGAAATACATTAGAGATTACGATGGATTATAATATACAATCCTACTGTGAGCAGGCAGCAAAGAGAGTAATGGAAGAAAAAGAATCTGATGCGGTGGCAATTATTTTGATGGATCCTCAAAATGGAGAGATTTATGCGATGGCAAATGTTCCGGAATTTAATTTGAATGACCCGTTCACATTGGCTTCAAAGATTGATACAAGTGAGCTTACAGATGAAAAAAAGCAAGATTTATTAAATCAGATGTGGAGAAATCGGTGTATTAATGATACCTATGAGCCTGGCTCAACATTTAAGGTAATTACTTCAGCAGCATGTCTGGAAGAAGGTGTTGTAACAGTAAATGATACCTTTTCGTGTCCGGGGTACAAAATAGTAGAGGATAGAAAAATCAGATGCCACAAAGTGGGAGGACATGGTCTGGAAACATTTACACAAGGAATTCAGAATTCATGTAATCCGGTATTTATGGAAATAGGTTTGCGATTAGGTTCTGATAAATTTTATGATTATTTTCAAAAGTTTGGGCTGTTAAAGTTGACAAATGTAGATTTGCCGGGAGAAGCAGGAACGATCATGCATAAAAAAGAAGATATTGGATTAGTAGAACTGGCGACGATGACATTCGGACAATCATTTCAAATCACACCGATACAACTACTTACAACAATAAGTTCAATTATAAATGGTGGAACTCGTATTACGCCTCATTTAGGAAAGAAAGTTTATAATTCAGATGGAAAGGTAATAAAAACACTGACATATCAAAAGCAAAAGGAAATCGTATCAAAAGAAACTTCAGAAACTATGAAAATGCTGCTGGAAAGTGTTGTTTCAGAGGGGTCCGGACATAATGCATATTTGGAAGGATATCGCATAGGAGGAAAGACTGCGACTTCCCAGACTCTTCCGCGAAGCTCAAATAAATATATCTCTTCATTTGTGGGATTTGCCCCGGCAAATGATCCGAAAGTGATTGGAATGGTGATTATATATAATCCAAAGGGAATTTATTATGGAGGCACAATTGCGGCTCCGGTACTAAGAGATATTTATGATAATGTTCTTCCGTATTTGGAAAAACAGGAAAAAT
>ERZ1034920.1963-NODE-1963-length-12295-cov-5.472794_pt1 | contig 12295 bp, 9 predicted proteins | sample MGYA00520688_ERZ1034920 | MGnify/ENA primary metagenome ERZ1034920 (study PRJEB33766, sample SAMN09781785) | gut metagenome | biome: gut microbiome | host: Homo sapiens | place: Madagascar | study: EMG produced TPA metagenomics assembly of the PRJNA485056 data...
CGCGATGCAGAGCGCGAACAGCACGGTGGTGAACTGACGCACGCTCAGGCGCTTCGAGACGAAGAGCCACACGAAGGGCCCCGTCGCCATGACGAGCGCCGCTGCGCCGAAGAACAGGCTGTAGCCCATCTCGCCGACGGCAAAGAAGTCGATGTAGATGTAGCTGCCCGCGGCGATGTATCCCATGAACGGGATTTCGAACAGGCTGCTGATCACGAGGAATGCGGTGAAGCCGCGGTCGCGCGCCACGGTGCCGAGGTGGGCGAGCGTGGTGGCGATCGAGTCGGCGGTGCGCTCGGCGGCAGCGAGCGTCTCGGCGAGCAGCAGTGTGAGCAGGAGGCAGATGGTGCCCACGACGGCGAGGATCCAGAACGTCATGCGCCAGTCGGCCATTTGCAGCACGAGCGTGCCGATACTCGGCGCGACGGCGGGGCCGATTACGAACAGCACCTGCATGATCGAGAGGATCTTCTCGCGGCGGTCGGCCTCGAAGGAGTCCTTCACGACGGCCATGCCCACGGCGCTCACCGATCCCGCGCCGAGCGCCTGGACGACGCGCGCGCCCACGAGCGCGTACACCGAGGGCGCGATGGCGCATGCGGCGCTGCCGACGGCGTAGAGCGCAAGCCCCGCGAGCATGATCGGCTTGCGTCCGTACTTGTCGCTGAGCGGGCCGAACAGGAGCATGCCGGTGGCGAAGAAGAGGTAGTAGCCCGTGAGTGTGAGGTTCACGGTGCCCTCGTCGGTGGCGAAGTAGTCAGCCATGTGCGGGATGGCGGGCGTGTACATGTCGAGCGACAGCGGCGACACGAGCGACGTGACGAGCAGCAGTGCCACGAGCCCGCCCAAACGAAGGCGTGGCTGCGACACCCGCAGCCACGCCTCCTGCTCCCGCTCTGTCAACTTCCGTTCCCGCATGCCGCCCAACAAGCCAAAACCAACAAAACGTCCCCGATTATACCAAGGGCGGGCGGTAGGCGCGGCGTCTGCGAGCAGCGAGAGAGGTTCGGTACGTCTTGGATTTCGGGAGGGCGCGCTGGGGGCATTTGCGCCAACATGAGCGATCTTGGCGGTTCGTCGGTTCGTCGGTTCGCTTCGCTTTCGGGGGGGCGGATTTCGCGGGCAGGAGGGGTCGCTGGGTCGAGCGAACGCGCGCAATCAGATGAGGTCGTAGGGCATCTTTCGCTTGATCAGGTAGAACACGAGGCAGAAAAGCGTCACGAGACCGAAGCGCGGCTCGATGCCAGGCAACCCGCAGGCGCAGAGGATCACGAAAAAGCGCGCGGCGTAGAAGAGGATGCGGCGCGCACCCGCGCGCGGCCGCGTCTCGAACGTCATGCGCACGAACGAGCCGCCGGGCGTTCTGCCGCCGCGGCGCCAGGGGATGACCACTTCAACGACGACAAGTGCGAGTGCGCCGAGCAGCGCCGTGAGGGGCGGTGCGAAGAGGGGCGCGAAGGGCGCGCCGGTTGCGTAGAGCGCCAGCATGAGGGCGGCGCCCGCCACGAGCGACGCGACGAGCGCAAGCGTCGCATCGATGCAGAACGCCACCATGCGACGCACGAAGCCAGGTTTGTCCGTAATGGGCGGCTCGACGTCGGGGCGTGCGGGGAGTACGCGGCCGAGCGCCGCGGCGCCGAACCACCCGATCACCGCGCCGGCGGTGTTGGTGATGAGATCGGTCGTCTCGAAGGTGCGGTAGGCGTACGGATAGATGCCGAAGAGGCCCGTGAGCTGCGCACATTCGATGACGAGCGATACGGCGAATCCGATGACGAACGCATGGGGCCATCCCCAGCGCAGGCCGCGCTGCACGATGAAGCCGAGCGGCACGAAGAGCGCCGCGTTGGCGACGAGCTGTGCTACGGGTGCGATGCCATCTTTGCGGATGTCGTCGATGAAGTGGAGCGGGTTGAGGATAGGGTCGAGCCCGTAGGTGATGCCCGGGCCTGTATCGCCCGAGGGAAGCGGGTAGAGCGTGAAGCAGGCGAGGCCCATGAGATAGAGCACCGCGATGTATGCGCCGGCGGCCGACAGTGCGCGGATGTGCCCGTCGCGGTGGTACAGGTAGGCGAGGATGGGCAGCGTGAGAGCCATCGATGCGAACGGCCAGATGAGCAGCGCCGCCTCGAAGCTCGCGCTGTAGCTGGAGAGAAACCGCGTGATGAACCCCATGACCGAACCTTTCGCCGACGTTGACAGGTTCGATTGTCGGCGCAGGGCGTGTGGGCTGCCATCGATTTGCCTTGCGCGCTCCTTACGCTTTTGTCATGCGCTCGATGGCAGGGCGCTGCGTGGCATGCAGAGTGCCTTCCGAAAAAATTTGAAAATACCTCTTGTCAGAGCAAGTGCTTGTGCTAATATATCCCTCGCACCTTTTCGGGGCCTTAGCTCAGCTGGGAGAGCGCATGGCTGGCAGCCATGAGGTCAGGGGTTCGATCCCCCTAGGCTCCACCATTAACAGCAGCCTGCCTACATCGGCAGGCTTTTTTATTTGTCGCGCTCGCCGGGGATCGAACCCCGCGAGGGCGCAACAGCCTGGTGGGCCGTTGCGGGCCGAGCCCGGAGGGCGAGGTCGGCAGACGCGACCGCAGGGAGCGGATGCCGCATCCCCCTAGGCTCCACCATCAATGACGCGGTCGTCAGCGGAAGTTGGCGGCCGTTTTTATTTTCAGACATCCCTAACAAAAAGCGGCCCTGCGGGCTTCTGCCTGCGGGGCCGCTTCGCGGTGCGAGCCTCTACACCGTCATACCGCCGTCGACGGAGAGAACCTCGCCCGTCACATATGACGCCAGGTCGCTCGCGAGGAACACGAACGCGTTCGCCACATCCTCGGGCTGGCCGACGCGCTTCATGGGAATGGCGTCGGCGATCGGCTTGATCATCTCTTCGGGCAGCGCCGCTACCATGTCGGTGGCCGTCACGCCCGGCGCCACGGCGTTCACGCGGATGCCGCGCGGGCCGAGTTCGCGGGCGAGCGACACAGTGATGCCGTTCACGGCGAACTTCGACATGGGGTAGCCCACGCCTGACGGCTGGCCGTTCTTGCTCACCATCGAGCTCGTGTTGATGATCACGCCGCCGGCGTCGCCCATGATGTGCGCGGCCGCCTGGCAGCCGTTGAGGACGCTCTTGATGTTGGTGTCGATCGCCTTGTCGAACTCCTCGGGCGTGTAGTCGTCGAACGGCGTCGACTGCGAGATGCCCGCGTTGTTGCACACGATGTCGAGCGCGCCGAAGCGCTCGACCACCGAGCGAAACGCGGCTTCGACGTCGGCCTCGTCGGCGAGCACGGGGGAGAGCCCCATGACGGGCGCGTCGGGGTTTTCGGCGAGGATGGCATCGACGGCTTTCTGTGCTGTTTCGGGGCGGCTGCCGCACAGGGCAACGTTGGCGCCTTCCTCAAGGAATCGCTTGACGATGGCGAATCCGATTCCGCGCGTTCCTCCCGTGACAACAGCGGTTTTTCCTTCGAGCAGCATACGTCCGCTCCCTTCTCTTCGCAGGGGTGGCTTCGCGTTGCGCGTGCTCGGAGGCAACCTGGGGCGTGCGCGTCGAGCAGCTCCGACGCGAGATGCTTCCACCTTATCCGATCGGCGTTCGCGCACCGTTCGAACGCCGGGGTTCGGGTCGCGCTTCGCCTGCAAAAGGACGCATGCGTTGGGCGTTGGTGACAAGTGAACAGGTCCGCTCGTTGTGCGGGCGTTTCGCGGCTCCTACAGCAGGCCGCCGAATCCGCCCGTCAGCTGGATGAGCGCGAACCATAGGGGTGGCACGAGCAGGGCGGGCAGCAGGTTCATCGTGGAGATCTCCTTGATCTTCAAGATGGACAGGCCCGAGGCGAAGATGAGGAATCCGCCCACGATGGAGATCTCGGTCATGAGGCCGCCCGAAAGCAGCGGCGCCGCCAGGTTGGCGAGCAGGAAGATGGAGCCCTGCCAGCAGAACAGCACCCCGGCAGCGACGGCGATGCCGTAGCCGAACGTGGAGGCGAGCACCATAGAGGTGACGAGGTCGAGCATGGCGTTGGTGAAGAGAAACGTCTCGTCGCCGTAAAGCGCGCTGTTGATGGGTCCCAAGATGGACAGCGTGCCGATGCAGAACAGCATGATGGCGGTGGACAGGCCGCGCGAGAGCTGCGAGCCGTCTTTCGAGAAGCGCTCGACGAGGCGGTTGAACCCTCCCTGGATGTCGATGAGCGTGCCGATCACGCCGCCGATCGCGAGACTCGCGATGAACAGGACGGGGTAGACGCTGTTCGCCATGTTCTGCACCACGGCGTTGATGCCGAGGCCCGTCGCCGCAAGCCCCATCGCCACGTAGAGGATCTCCTGGTACTTCTCTTTGAGCCCGTGGCGCACCGTTCCGCCGATGGCGCTGCCGACGAGGATCGCGATGGTGTTGGCGATGGTTCCGATCATGGCGCGCCTTTCTTCAGCGGACGACGGGATTGGCTCGGCTGCGTGCTCGTCGAGTTTTTCTTCGGCAGGCGGCGGAGCCGATCCTCTCACTTTACAGGTTTACAGGTGAGAGCATTGTAGTGAAAATGGGCGGGAAGAAAGAACGTCTTGCTGCGAATGGTTTCTTTCTCGTACAATGCCATGCAAGTATTAGATTAAGTCCTATAGCGTTCCATCAAGGAGAAACAAGGGGGATAGCTCATGCTGTTCAAGAACATCGGCGCGCTCGATGAGCATCTCGATTATCAAGCTGACCGCTGGGTCGGGGTGAAAGACGGGCGCATCGCCTACATCGGCGACGTCGAGCCCGCAGACGCCGCATCGTACGGCGAAGTGTACGACGGAGCGGGTAAGCTGCTCATGCCCGCGCTCTACAACGCGCATGCCCATGCGCCCATGACGCTGCTGCGCGGTTTCGCAGAGAACCTGCCGTTGCAGGCCTGGCTCGAGACGAAGTGCTGGCCGTTCGAGGGCAAGATGACGGCCGAGGACAACTACTGGGGCACGCTGCTGGCGTGTGCCGAGATGGCGCGCTACGGCTGCGTGAGCCTGTCCGACATGTACTATCACACCGACGAGCGCGTGCGCGCCGTCGTCGAGGCGGGCATGAAGATGAACGTGTGCGAGAGCGAGCTGTTCTTCGAGCCCAAGCCGTATGCCGAATACGCCATCAGCCAGAAGATGCCTGGCTTCATCGAGCGCTACCACGGAGCCGCCGGCGGGCGCATCCTCGTGGACTACAACATCCACGCTGAATACACCTCCAACGAGCTGACGTGCCGCGGTCTGGCCGAGGCCGCCAAGGAGGCGGGTCTGCGCATCCACATCCACGCGTCGGAGACGAAAAGCGAGCACGAGGAGTGCAAGGAGCGCCACGGCGGCATGACGCCGCTTGCGTACTTCGAGTCGATCGGCGTGCTCGACGTGCCCGTGATCGCCGCTCACTGCGTGTGGGTGGAGGATAGCGACATCGACATCATGCTGCGCCGCGGCGTGTCGGTGGTGAACAACCCGGCGTCGAACATGAAGCTCGGCAGCGGCTACGCGCCCGTTGCGAAAATGCTTGAGCGCGGCGTGAACGTGTGCCTCGGCACCGACGGCATGGCGTCGAACAACAACCACGACATGTTCCAGGACATGTACCTCATGGGCCTCATCTACAAGGGACACGAACTTGATCCGGCGATCATCACGCCGAAGCAGGTGGTGAACGCCGCCACGCGCGCCGGCGCGCTGGCCCAGGGCCGCGAGGACTGCGGCCTGGTGAAGGAGGGCATGAAGGCCGACCTGTGCGTGCTCGACGTGACGGGCCCGCAGTGGTGCCCCATGACTGACCCGATCTACAACGTGGTGTTTGCGGGCTCGGGGTCCGATGTGGTGCTCACGATGGCCGACGGCGCGGTGGTGTACCGCGACGGCAGCTGGCCGACCATCGACATCGAGCGTGCGAAGGCCGAGGTGAGCGCGCGTTCGCAGCGCATCATCGCCGAGCTGTAGCAAAGCGCGGCTAACGACCGACAGCGGGGCGGTGCTCTTCGGGCGCCGTCCCGTTTTTCTGTGCGGAGCTTGCACGTGCGGGCGTTTCCTGCGCGCGCTGCGCTGCGGCGCGCGCGAAGATGCGAAACTCACTTCGATTGCGCACGTGCGTCTTCCGGAAGATGTTGCGCGCGTGGAACTTGACCGTGCTTTCGGTAAGGCAGAGCTGGTCGGCGATGACGCGGTAGGGCTCAGGCCCTGCGATGAGGCGCGCGATCATGATCTCCTGTGCGGTGAGCGCCGCTCGTGCGAGCGTGCTTTCGAGCGGCGCAGGTGCGCGGTGGAACGGTTGGGCGCCGGTTGCAGTGCGGTCGGGATTGCCGCTGACGTTTGCCGTGCCGCCGTCACATACCGGCGTGCGCGGTAGGGCGGCGGCGAGGCCCGCGCCGAGCAGCGCGGCGAAGACGCATCCGCCGAGGATGGCGTGCCCGATTTCGAAGGGAGCCGGCGAACCCGCCGCAAGGCCCATGATCGCGCCGATCGAATAGCCCGTTATGCCGATGGCAAGCGCGGAGGCGATGACGCGTGCACGCGATGGAGCGGCGGGGGTTCGGGTCGGACATCCTGCACATGAGGTTGCGCGCGCTTCGGCAGGCGGGCGCCAGGAGCGGACCGGTTCCTCCGCGCTGGCGGGTGGATGCACGATGTGCTGCTCGCGGTGTCTCTCGCGCATGGGCGGCTCCTTCGCTCGCGGTTTCGCCGCACGCTTCCCCGTGCGAGGCGCAGCTCGTTGAAGCGCGGTGGGTATCAGCATTGTATACGCTGATGCGGCGGAGCGTAAGAGGCAGAAGGGTACGAATTTGGAACGGAAGGCGTTTTCGCACGGCATGCCGAACGCACGCAGGGCGTCGCGCAGTGCAACGCCGCCGCATTGCGCGAAAAGCGCGCGACGACTATTGGCGCGGGCTCACGTAGCTCTGGTCGATGGTGATCTTGCAGATGGTGTTCGGGTAGTGTTCCTCCACGAGCGCGGTGACGCGGTCGCGCAGCTCGTCTTCCGAGATCGCGGCGTCGGCGGGACGCACGCAGTCGAACAGCACGTTGGTGTGCGTAGGGCCCGGGACGGTGCGCAGATCATGGATCGACAGACGCTCGTCGATGAGCTTCACCTGTGCGTCGATCCAGTTGCGCATGTCGCGCACCTCGGGATCGTTCGTCACGATGGGGTCGTAGTGCAGCGTGACGATGAGGCGGTCGTCGTTCTTGAAATCCTGTTCGATGTTGTCGATGAGGTCGTGGCTCTCCATGGGGTCGGCTTCGGCGGCCATCTCCACGTGGGCGCTCGCGAACTGGCGTCCGGGGCCGTAGTCGTGCACCATGAGGTCGTGGGTGCCGAGCACGCCCGGGTAGCTCATGATCTTCGTGCGGATGTGCTCGACGAGTGCCGGGTCGGGCGCCTGTCCGAGCAGCGGGTCAACCGTCTCGCGCACGAGTCCCACGCCGCTCCAGAGGATGAACGCGCCCACGGCGAGACCCACCCAGCCGTCGAGGTCGACGCCGGTGAAGTGGGAGATGACGGCGGAGGCAAGCACGACGCCCGTGGAGATCACGTCGTTGCGCGAGTCGATTGCCGTCGCCTCGAGCGTGGTGGACGAGATGCGGCGCCCGATGGCGCGGTTGAACACCATCATCCACAGCTTCACGAGGATCGAGAGCGCCAGCACGCACACCACCGCAGCGTTGAACTCGGTGGCGGCGGGGTTTGTGATCTTGTCGAGGGACGACTTCAGGAGCTCCACGCCGATGAGCAGGATGATGACGGCCACCACGAGGCCCGAGAGGTACTCGTAGCGCCCGTGTCCGTAAGGGTGCTCGGGGTCGGCTGGCTTGCTCGCCATCTTGAAGCCGAGCAGGCTGATGACGTTGCTCGACGCGTCGGAGAGGTTGTTCACCGCGTCGGCCATGATCGACACCGAGCCCGCGATGAGGCCGATCACGCCCTTCGCGAGGCAGAGCGCCACGTTGCAGACGATGCCCACGATGCCCGCGAACTGCCCGTAGCGCGTGCGCACGGCCGGATCGGTCACGTTGTCGGCGTCCTTGACGAAATGTTTCACGAGCCAGTTGGTCATAATGCGCTGCCTTTTCATCCTCCTGTTTTTCCTTAGCGGATTGTAGGCGCGTCGGGCGGAATTGCAAGGGAATTGCCGCATGATCACGCCACGCCTCCGCGCGTGTCCATATAAAGAAGAAAACACCACGTCACACACCATTTTTTCGGCGTCTTAACAACATCGTTTCCGTGGTCCACTCCCTGTAAAAGTTGCGTTAAACTAAATTCCGTCGGTCGGCGCGCACGCGTCGGTCGGCGGATTGTTGTTTTGCCTGTACGAAGGCTCGAGCGGAATCGCGCCTCACGGACTGGACGGGACGCGACCGCGCAAGACGAAAGTTGGTGGTCAACATGGCAGCTCCTGCTACCGAACATGTGCGCAACGTGGTGCTTGTAGGACAAGATGGCGCCGGCAAGACTTCTCTCGCTGAGGCCATGCTCTACATCTCCGGCAAGACCCCGCGCATGGGCACGACGCACGACGGGAAGTCCTATCTCGACTACGATCCCGAGGAGATCAAGCGCAAGTTCACCATCAGCACGTCCATCGCTCCCATTCCGTACAAGGACTACAAGATCAACGTGCTCGACACGTCCGGCCATCCCGATTTCATCGGTGACACGCTGGCGACCATGCAGGCTGCTGAAATGGCGCTGTTTATGGTGGACGCCGTCGCCGGCCCACAGGTCATGACCACCAAGCTGTGGCGCGAGGCGGAGAACATGCGCTTGTCACGAGCCGTGTACATCAACCACATCGATCGCGAGAACGCGAACTTCGACACCATCATGGCCACGCTGCATGCGCGCTTCGGCTCGCGTCTGGGCGCGGTCACCATCCCCATGGGCGTGGACGCCGACTTCAAGGGCGTCATCGACATCATCCGCATGAAGGCACGTTACTTCGACCAGGGCAGCTCGGCCGAGCGCGTCGAGGACATTCCCGAGGAGTATGCCGAGACCGCCCAGGCCGCGCGCGACAAGCTGTGCGATCTCGTGGCGGAAGCCGACGACGAGCTCATGATGAAGTACCTTGACGGCGAGGAGCAGCTCACCCAGGAGGAACTTGAGAGCCTGCTCGACAAGGCGATCGCCCAGGAGCTGTTCATCCCCGTGTTCGTGGGTTCCACCATCATCATGCAGGGCGTCCAGGGCCTCATGGAGGACATCTGCACGTACTTCCCGCATCCGCGCTCCCACGGCCGCTTCCAGCTCGCCGACGGTGTCACCGTGCCGATTGACGAGACGAAGCGCCCCTCGGCGTTCGTGTTCAAGACGGTGTCCGATCCGTTCGTCGGCCGCCTGAGCTTCCTCAAGGTACTCACGGGCTATCTGGAGCCGGGCCTCGAGCTCATCAACGGCCGCACGGGCAAGAAGGAGCGCCTCGGCAAGCTCCAGGTGATGATGGGCAAGGAGACCACCGACGTGAAGAGCGCCAAGGCGGGCGACATCATCGTGGTTCCCAAGCTCGCCGAGACCCGCTCGGGCGACACGCTGTCGGTCGAGGGCGACATCGCCGTCGAGCCGATGCCGCTGCCTGCGCCGCAGTACCCGGTGGCTATCGAGGCGGTGAACAAGAATGAGGAGGACAAGCTCGGCACCTTCCTCGCACGTGCCGCCGAGGCCGATCCCACCATTCGTCTCACGCGCAACGAAGACACGCATCAGACGATCCTCACCGCCATGGGTGACACGCAGGTCGATATGCTGCTCGGCCACCTCAAGGAGCAGACGGGCGTCGAGGTGAAGCTCGTGCCGGTGCGCGTACCCTACCGCGAGACGATTCGCAAGACCGCCGAGGCTCAGGGTCGCCACAAGAAGCAGACGGGCGGCGCCGGCCAGTTCGGCGATTGCTGGCTGCGTCTCGAGCCCAACCCGGGCGCAGGCTACGAGTTCGTCGACGAGATCAAGGGCGGCGCTATTCCGAACGGCCTCATCCCCGCGGTCGACAAGGGCGTTCAGGAGGCGATGGCCGAGGGCTTCCTCGCCGGCTATCCGATGGTCGATATCAAGTGCGCCGTGTTTGACGGTTCGTATCACTCGGTCGACTCGAACGAGATGGCATTCAAGACGGCGGCGCGCATCGGTTTCCGTGCGGCGTGCGAGAAGGCCGATCCCGCCATCCTCGAGCCGATGGCGAGCATGGACATCACGGTAGGCGAGGAGTACGCCGGTACCATCATGGGCGACATCTCCACGCGCCGCGGTCGCATCATTGGCACCGACTCCAACGATGCCGGCGAGACGGTCATCATGGTGCGCGTGCCGTATGCCGAGGTCATCACGTACACGAAGGACCTGCGCTCGCTCACGCGCGGCTCGGGTTCCTACACGCTCGAGATCGACGGCTACCAGGAGGCGCCGCGCGATGTGACGGCGAAGCTCGTGGAGGCGTACGAGGCAGCGCGCGCAGCGGGCAACTAACGGGGTCTGCTGCAGCGTGTTCTCCGTACACCGCAGGTCGTGCTGAGGGCTGCTGATCGCGTTTTCGAAGGTCAAGGGCCGAGGCGGAATGTCGCCTCGGCCCTTCTTTTTGCGTCCTTTGCTATAATGCGGTGTCCGCGTTTGCGTAAAAACTAGGGATTACGCTTGCGTTTGTCGGTCTTGCGGCCGCTGTGCCGCGGGCTTTTGCATGTTGGGGGCTTTGTAGGGTAAGGGGATGATTATGAAGCCAGCTAAGTCCATCGTATACAGTTTCCTGATCGGAGGCATGTTCGCGCTGATCGCCCAGGCTATTCTCGCTTTCTGGACGTTCGCGCTCGCGGGCACGCCGATGGAGTTCTTCATGGGCGGCGCCACGCTCGTGTCCATGGGCGTCATCGGCTGCATCTTGGGCGGTTTCGCCGTGTACCAGTACGTTGAGGAGTGGGGAGACTTCGGTGCGCTGCTTCCGTTCTCCGGTTTCGCCATGGCGGTCGGCATGAAGGCTGTCGGCCCGTGGACCACGCAGAACGAGAAGCTCGGCAAGTGCGTGTGGAACTGCGTCTGGTTCGTCGTGTGGTTCAATCTGCTGTTTGCGGCCATCTGCATCGCGATCGGCTTCGCCTGCGGCTCACTCGGCCTGCACAACCCGGTCATCGAGGTGCCCAAGACCGAGGGCGGCATGCTCTTCTTCTTCGCGTTCGTGGTGGGCGGCATCCTCGCGGCGCTGTTCCAGTGCCTGTACATGATCATTCAGCGCATCACGCCGAAGGTGAATCACCTGCACATCCTGATCACTGCCTGGATGGTTGGCTGCGTTCTTGCTCCGATGGGCATCTCCGCTGCGCTTGCCAACTTCGCGGGCCAGGGCTTTTCCGTGCTGATCCTCGTCGGCGGTTACAACATGTACAACGTCGGCCTCGACTTCGCCCTCGGGCATGCGAGCGCGGCGCTGCTGCACCTCGGCTCGTTCGCGCTCGCCGTCACGGGCCTCGCCATCACGGCGCTGTTCACGTTCTTCATCTACAACTGGAAGTTCGGTCGCACGCCGCTGCGCGAGGTGCATAAGCGCAAGGCGGTGCATTCGCTCGAGGAGCTCGGCTTCGAGGCTGAGCTCACCGACACGAAGTCTGCCTAGACCGTCGGTTTCGCATCGGTTCGAGGGCCGTCTCCGCACGCGGAGGCGGCCCTCGTCTTTTCCGGGCATACGTCGTCTATGCTATGATTAAAGTTCCAAGCAAAACGAGTCGCCGCGCCTTCATCGCGCGGCGTTTTTTAAAGGAGGGTCCCGCAATGGGCCGAGGGGTTCAGAAGAAGAAGCGCATCGCGCACGAAATCGAGGCGCTCAAGATCAAGCGCCGCAACGGCATGATGCGCCTCATTGCGGCCATCGTGGCGTTCGTCGTGGTCACGGCGGTGAAGGAGGCCCTCGTGTACCAGGGCGTCCAGCTTGCCTCCGACATCATCGTCAACGGACTGTTCTTCATGTTCGTCGTGGTGATGGCGGGCGTTGCCGGCTGGGGTTCGCGCGACTACATGCGGGCGAACAACGAGATCCGCGCGCTGGAGCAGAAGCGGCGCTGAGCGCTTCGCTTCCGGTGTTCGCTTGAGATGGGTTTGCGGTTCCCGCAGGGGTAGAAGGAGGAGCGCACGATGAAGCTGCTTGAGGATCGAATCAGGCGCGACGGCACGGTGAAGAGCGGCGATGTGTTGAAAGTCGACGCCTTCCTGAACCATCAGATGGACGTCGAGCTGTTCGACGCCATGGCGGCGGAGTGGCAGCGCGCGTTTGCGGGCAAGCCCATCAACAAGATCCTCACCATC
>ERZ1034920.1964-NODE-1964-length-12293-cov-14.238765_pt1 | contig 12293 bp, 8 predicted proteins | sample MGYA00520688_ERZ1034920 | MGnify/ENA primary metagenome ERZ1034920 (study PRJEB33766, sample SAMN09781785) | gut metagenome | biome: gut microbiome | host: Homo sapiens | place: Madagascar | study: EMG produced TPA metagenomics assembly of the PRJNA485056 data...
AAATGTCATGTTTATTAATAGGAATCTAATTTACACAAGGAATTTTACACCCTCTTCCCTCGCCCGCAAGGGCGGTTGTAAAGGTTTTATCATACTGGCGCCCATAAAGGTGTAAAATGCACCCCCTCTGTCGCCTTCCGGCGACGTCTCCCCCATTTATAAGAAAGGGGAGATTGTTAAAGGTAGAACTTATTTACGCCCACCACGGCCTTTGCCCCTGAGCGACAGCGACGCAACCCTTGGCCCGTGCGTTAGCACAGGGCCATATGCCCCTCTGCCGCGCAGCGGCAGGTCCCTTCGGGAATACAGAGTAGCCCACCAGCTACCAGCCACTAGCCACTAGCTACCAGCCACCCACCGATCCCAGCCGCCCTGCGGCTGCACGCCCACCAAGGCTGATAGCCGACAGCCGACAGCCGGCAGCAGCCCCGGTCCCGACCGCGCCGTCAGGCACCCCAGTATCAGAACATGGTATTATGATTTTCCGACTTCTCCGGAATATCCTGGATCACATCCCAATGCTCCACGATCTTGCCATCCTTCACGCGGAAGATATCCACCGCCGCCTGGCCGCGGTCAGACGCATTGAGAGTGATATGGTTATGGATAAATACCAGATCCCCGTCAGCTCCGATGTGCTTGATTTCTGCCCTGCTGTCCGGGAATTCCTTCAGAAAACCTTCCACACCCTCCTCAAAAGCCTGCCGGCCATCGGCAAAGCCCGGATTGTGCTGGATATAATCCGGCGATGCCATGGCAGGGATGACAGACGTATTGTGCTTATTGAACACTTCATTCCAGAAATAAGCCACCATCTGCTTGTTACTCTTAAAAGCCGGCACTCCGTCAGCTGCCAGCGCCGGTGCTGCTGCCATGCCCGCCAGAGCGAGACCCATGGCCAGGGCTGCGATTTTCATCTTCATTTTCATATGGATTCCTCCCGATTTCATAAATTCAGTAGTTGTAACTGTTTGAATTATATCATGAAACCAGGGTATTGTAAATATTAAAATTACAATCGCTAATTATGAAATCCTCCGCCGGTGGGTAGTCTTCCGGAAGAATAATAACCACCGTTTCCTTCCTAAAAAGCTCTAAAAAGAACAAAGAGAAGAGGCGCCAGCCCCCCACCGAAACGGGCGAAGGTTCTGGTACCTCTCTTTGACTATATTATATGCGTATAAAAATATGCGTATAAAAGCCGAATTGCAAGGATAACTTATAAAAAAAATTCTATCTTTTGCATATTTAGCTCCTCATTCATCATACTTTCCCTTTCCCGGGGCTTCTATCTTTATTATACGCAGCGCCATGACAGGTTCTGACAGCAAGAGATTAAGTATAGATTAAATATGATTTTCCCTGACCCATGGTAAAAGGCGCCCTGCGAAAGGGCGCCTTTATTATTCAGGGTTCTTTGTACTGCCCGTTTTGCCGGATGCATATGCCATTCTTATTTTCCAAATGTTACGTCCACCAGTTCCTGCAGTTTTCCTTCCTTCGCCGCCTTTGCCGCGTCAGCTTCGGCAAAGTGTCTGGCGTATGCTTCTTTAGATGATTTATCAAAGCCAAGGATGAAATTGGTGGCAATGAGGTAGATGATTCTTGTAGGTGCCATGCCGTAGACCTGTTTGGAGAGGATGTGTCCGATTCGTTCTTTGTTATCCGGATACAGCGCCTTCATTTTGGGACTTCTGAAAAGCCGTTTGATGATTTCGGTGATGTAGAGGCCCGATTTCATGTAAAGGTCTGCGAAGGTGGCATCGGGATTGTCGAAGCAGCCTGGATTTTCTTTTTCCAGGTCGTCCACCATTTTCTTCACCACCCGGCGAGGCGTGAAAATCTGGTTCGTTTTTTGGGGCGGAATGTAGTTGAAAATATCTTCGCTCTGGTTTTCGTCGAAGTAATTGGCCAGTTCCTTCCTTTTCTCCATGAACTGTTTGATGGAGTCGTCAAATACCACTTCATCGAAGAGGTGGCCGTCGAAGTGTTTCTTTTCATGGGTTTTCGGATCGTCGTAGTCGCCGCCGTCACGGAGGAAGCGGAATTCATCTTCCGTAATGCCCGTCACTTCTTTGAACACATCATCTTCGGTGTAGTCGTCCAGGTTGGCCAGGGTGAGCTTGTCGTCGCCGTAGGCCATGAGGAAGCTGGGGATGGTGCGGGAGAAGCCGCGGAGGTGGTCACGGACCGTGTCTTCGATGGAGTCTTTCGCTTCTTCCGCCTTTGTTTCTTCCATCTTACGTACCAGGTCCGTGGGCTGGTTCTGCACGATGTTCTGAATATCTTCATGAATGCCCTGATTGAAGCTCTTTTCGTTTTCCTTCATCCGGTTCTCGAAGTCCTTCAGAATCTGCTCCTGTTTTTCCGACGTTTCAGCATTCCGGATTTTCCTATCCCTTTCCGCTTCTGCTATCCGTTTGTTCTGCAGGAAATCGTCCTTTCGCTTCTGCAGGGTGATTTCGATTTTATTTTTCACGTCTTTGGTGATTTGCTTCGTCTTGGATTTGGGGATATTGTACTGCCCCGCCAGCGGCGTAATAAGGGATGTGGTCACCGTTTCCACGGTGGTCTGCACCAGATGGTCCACCTTGTCCGCCACCTCCGCTTCGTCCTTCGGCGTTTCCCTGAAGCTGTCTACCACATCCTGGAGGCCTTCATTCATGGTGTCATAAATCTTCGGTCCGAAAATGTCGGTGGCGGTGCCGATGACTTTTTCATCCGAAATATCCACATTGCCTTCTTCATCTACGGGGATAGTATCATCAGTCAGGTCTTCCAGATGGTCCTCTTTATGCAATTCTTCCCTGGCAGGGGTGAGCTTGTCCAGTATATCCTTCACCTCCTGCGGTGCCGCAAAGATGCGGCTGATATTGGCAAAGAGGAAATTGGACATAAAGCCCCGGCGCACCACTTCTTCCGACTTCAACTTCCTGGGGATAGAGAGCACCTGGGCCGCATTGAGTTTCACCATGGAGCCTTGGCTGTCCTCGCCGATGACAGGGAAGAAATTCAGAAGGCGGCGGATATTCTTTGCCCTGTCATCCTTTGTTCCATGACCATCCACCGTATCCTTGGAAAGATCATTGGCAAATTCATCATAAATGGTAAGGGTCCTGGCCGGGTCGAAATCAAATACATAGGCCGTCTCCTTGCGGAACCGCTCCCCCCTTTCTCCGATGAAATCGTGGGGATTCTGGGCGCGGAAGGCCGCCTGCATATAGGCGGAGGGGCTCTTCATGTTGCAGAGCATGAGCACGCCGCACCACTGGGGAATGGTGACGCCCACCGTGAGCTGGCCCACGGAGAGGGTAATGGTCTTCGGATAGTCGTGAATGGCTTTCTTCACCTTGTCATAGGCCTTTACCGTTTCTTCATCTTCCGACAGTTTCCCATCCCCGGCCGCCAGCACCACATGGTAGTCCTTGAATACCGGATCCTCCTTCAGAAGCGATGCCAGCGCTTTGGCGGAGCTCACATAGTTCAGGAGCCACAGCGTATGGGGCAGCTTCTTACGGAGCTCTGCCGTAGAGAAGGGATACTTGTCATTGGTAGAAAGGGCATGAAGGAATTTCTTCACTTCCTCTTCGTGGATAAATTTCCCGCTGCCGTTGGTCAGGAAAAATTCATTCAGGTCAAAGGCATAGTCCGTGAAATCTTCCTCGTCCTTCGGAATGGAGGCCCCCTGCTTGATTTCCCCTGTAATCATGGGAGACATCTGGTAGGTAAACATGGAAAGCTTCGGCAGCCGTTCGTAGGGGTTGAAATCGTCGCCCTTCCAGTTTTCCTTGGCTTCCTGCTCGTCCGCATAGGACCAGTTGTAAATCTGGCTGTCGGAGAACTGTCCCTTCGCCAGCTGCTTGAAAGGCGTGCCGGAGAGGTAGAGGATATGGTCGCAGTGCACATGGTCAAAGGCCCGCTCCGTTTTGTAGGTCTCCACCCCTTCCTGGGATTCGTCCACAATGAGAAGGTCGAAATGAAGGTCTGCTATCCACTTCAGCTTGTCGATGCCGCCGCCGAAATAGACGGACCCTTTCAGGCCCTGCAGGGATTCAAAGGCCACCATGCCCTGATGGTGCTCCTCGTCATGCTCCATGGCATCCAGAAATTCATCCCTTGTCATGACCCCCTTCTTTCCCTTCAGGGCGTCCGTTTCTGACACGAAATCAAGAGGCGTCTGCCAGGCGATGAACTTCTGGAAATCTTCAGCCCAGGAATTGGCAATGCTGGGCCGGTTCGTCACCACCAGGGTATTCTTGAATCCCATGGTGCGGATAAGGTCATAGGACGTCAGGGTCTTGCCGAAACGGGGCTTCGCATTCCATAGGAACTCCCGGCCGCCCCTTTCAAAATAAACCTTCGTCTTTTCCACCGCTTCCTGCTGTTCACGGCGGAGCACATAGGACAGACCCTTTTCCGTTTCCGTCTTGAAATCCCGGCAGGCGAATTCATTGAAATAGGAGCGAGAGCGATTTCCGTCAATGTGAAACCACTCCGTCTTCGGCTGGCGCTCCACATTCTTATACCGCTCCAGATAATCATGGAAATCGTGGTCCGTGAAGCTTTCCCCGCTGCCATCCTTATAAATAGCATTGTCCTTCCAAAGGAGCTCCACCTGGATGTCCGCCGTGTGAGTCTGCTGGCGGATGCGGTCCTCCACCTTCTGCTTTTCGGTATACCCGATTTTTGTCCAGCCCTCATGATAGGAAATACCCGGCGTGGTATAGGCGTAAATCATGGGAATAATGCGGCCATAGGGCTGAATCATATCCACCGTCTTCATTTATTTCATCTCCTTTACATGGGATTCAATAAAGGAGATTTCCTTTTTATTTGCCAAATGTAACAAATGGGAAGTATTCATTTGGAAGACCTCCTCATATTGTTTATTCTGGACTTGATATAATCCATATCCTCTTGACTAAGACCCATCAGTTCAACAAGCTGCTTATCAATGTCTTCGTCAAAATTTATTAAATTATTATTATCGGTATAATCAAGCAAATCGGGCACTTTTTTCCCAAGTGATGAAAGAGCTTCATCCGTCAACAGGAAGGCATATCTTATAATGTAACTTTCAACATACTTATAAAAATTCTCAGCCTCTTTTGGTGTTCTAAAAGACCGCAAAGCAACACGCGCCCTGCCAAATGCTGAATGATTATCTATAATTTCCAACTGTCTATCTCGTTTCTGTCCTCCAGCATTGGCACTGGAAACTACTACTTGCCATTGAGAAAGATAATCCATGTTAGAAATCACATTTCTGTCAGCAATAAACCATTTAGCTCTTCCGCTTTTACCTGCTTTATCATTTGTAAATAACTTTATCTGCCTACTGAAATCAATCTCAGAATCTTTACTTAACGGTTCTACTTTATCCTGGTTTTTAGAAACGAAATCACTTTCTATGCCAAAAAGAGACCTTGGTAAGATGTGATTATGCAGGAAATCCAAAGAGTTTGTTTTTACAAAGTTGGAAAATTTATCAGCTAAAATCATATCTGTTGGATCCAGTGGGATTAAGTCTGTCCCCGGATTATCCAGATGTACTGATTTTACCTTTCCGTGTTTAATGTATGTATAAGTGAATCCCCCAGATGTTTTCTTCATTTTCTTCACCACTATAGAGATTCCATCTGCTATCTGAACATCTGGGAAAACATCATTTGCATCGGCATAAAATAATACTTTATCTAAATGTGGATCATTAATCTGCTTGAGTCCAAAGTCCTTCATGCCTTTACCGGATTGATGAATCCATCGCCCCCCCGGATAAATTAATGAATTACTAATCTCTGTTACTTCATCCGCGGCTAACTGAAATTTTTGGAATATATTTTTCCTTGCACGCTGACCATTAACATCTGAATAATGTTCAGTTTCCTCCTGATAGGGTGGATTTCCGATAATATAATCAAATTTCATACCCCTGTCCCTCTTTCCTATTTCATTAAATGCAACACTCTTACACTCATTTCTCCAGTCATAGATCCGGCAGGCGGGATGCACATCCTCTTCCTTAAAATCAGGATCCCCCAGTTCAAAGAGGCTTGGCCCCAGCGGGTCCATGCGGGAATAGGGGATTTCCCCTGTGAGACCATCCATCTGCCACAGGTTCCAGGTGATGATGTTTTCGATTTTCTCCCATTCCCTGATTTCCGGCTCCCGATTCCAGCGATTTCTATAAAAGTCCCGGTAGGTCATCATGAAATTCACCCGGGATATGAGGAGATTGTCCCCCTGGAATTCATAGCCATAGGCAGCTTCATAGGCCCGTTTCGCCCAGACTTTCCATTCTTCTTCTGTTTCCGCATATCGGGACACCGCCTGCAGTTTCCTGTCCAGTATGCCCTTCCGCTCCGGCACGGGAATCATATTTCCTGTGGACACGTCATACCGCTGCACCAGAAAAGGCCCTTCACCGCAGGTAATTTCCAGCCTTCTGCTGTCCACGTACCTTTTCCATTTCTTCTTTGCAAAAAGGTCATCCATGGAAGAAAGGAAATCGATTTCCTCCACCCCAAACCATGCTTCATCCAGATGGTCAATCATAGCGTCGCAGATCCAGCGGGGCGTGAACACTTCCCCATGCTGTTTCGTCCGTTCCGACTGCTGCTCAAAGGCCTTCCGTGCCCGGGTCTTGATAAGCCCTGCATTTTCATAAAGAAGAAGGGGCGTATCTATTTCCTGCTCCCTTTCAAAGGCAGGGCCCCGGTCCCTGTATGCGTCCGTCCCCCAGAGAATATGCCCCTTCGTGGTTTTATCCACCAGAAGCTTCTTCAAGAGCCCCGCCCGATTCAATTCGATCATGTCGTCCGATATATTGATGATCAATGGCATCACCTGTCATTAAAATAAAAGATACAGTCCAATCCTCTTCCTGTATCATCCATTCCATTTACTGATAAAACACTTTATCTTTATTTTACTAACCTGCCGGTTTATAGTCAAAATCAGCCTATGTAAAGTCATGTGGTACAAAAAAAGACGAAATCAAAATTCGCTTTTTTGCGGTCATGTGGATAGCGGCCCCCGATTCCGACCGTGCTGCCCCGCTGACTGATATTTACCGGCGTTCAGCTCACTTACGCCAAGTACCGAGATCCTTCGCTGGCGCTCAGGATGACAGTAAACGGCGGGGCTGTCCGATTTGAATCAGAATCTCGATCCCATCCGCCAGCCCTATTCTGCAGGTAAAATTTTACATTCCTTTTCGCTGCGGTCAAAATGATATTAAAAAAACAGCCCACTCAGTCAAAAAGGGACTGTGAAAAAATGTAGAAATGACACCGCTGCCACTCCACCTCATTGTCATTTCGACCGCAGCGCAGTGGAGTGGAGAAATCCCACGCCCTAATGGCACAAGCAGCATAGTGGCAGGAGATTTCTCGGCTCAGAGCCTCAATAGAACAAAAGGCATTATCATCCATAACTACATGCAGCATCGCTCGAAATGACGTAGAGGCAGGAAGCAGACTGTCATTTGCCCAATTTCCGTGAAAATTTATGTATACAAAAGGGGCTGTGAAAAAATGTAAATCATTTTTTCACAGCCCCTTCCGTTTTTTTTATTTATCATCCGATGAAGCAGCATCCTCTTCGGAAGATGAAATGAAACGATTTCCAATAGGAGTGGCAGTATGTCCATCCAGGTAGGATATGATATTTTTCCAGCAGGAACGGAATGCACGATCGTCTTTTTCCATAGAGTCCCGCGCTTTTTCAAGAGAACAGGATGGTTCCCTCTCTGTATCCCGCTGCAGGATGAACTTATCTTCCCCCTTCGGCAGAGAGACGGTCTTCTGTTCCGGAGAATGGATGTCCATTTCCGTTCCACTATGATTTCCGGCAGGTTCCTTGTCTTTCTGCGTAACGGTCCTTACCGTATCCGCCGTACCTGTCACGTGGAAGGCCTTATCCACAACCAGCTGGACGAACTGTTTCCGTTCATCAGACTGCAGCACGCCCCATCCAAGGGACCGGATCACATTTCCAAGAATTCTGGCCTGTTCTTCCTGTGATTTACCGGAAAGGTTACGGGCTATATCCTGCGCTGAAATTTCCGCTTCCTGAGAATGAACCTGCAGCGGCATTCCATAGGTCTCCCTGGAGAGACGGTCAGTCATAGCCTGTACATCAGGATTAAAGATACCTGCATGGACCGGGCTCCTGTTCCCTGCAATTTCCCATGCACGGTCAAGTCTTTTCATAATGGTATCCCGGCTGCATGATGTGTGGATCAGCACGGGGTTTCTCTGCCCCTGCAGCGGATAGAGCTGGATAGTACCGCAGCCGTCTACGTCTTTGAAAACGGATTCAATATCATGAAAAGAAAATAGTCCTGTTCCGTTTTTCTGGTATACAGGTACAGGCACCAGCAGAAGGCCGTCAGAAAATTGATAGGCAATACCGCGGCTGGTTTTAAATAAGGAAAATCGCTCGACTGAAATGCCATGTGATTCCATGTCACCGATAAGATGGTTCATAAATGTTTCCATGGAGCTGTACTCCGGTGTCATGGTCTCATTATTATCAAATAAAGAAAGTAACCTTGGATATTTGCCTGCGGTGCCGTCGGGAATGACGCATCGCAGTTTCCTGATATTTTGATTGATCATTATTTAAACCTCTTGAAAAATAAACAATGATGATATATTTAACAAATCCCCTCTAATCATCATGTCATTGCTTTTTTGATAAACCATCTGCCTTTCCCGATAAATCCACATATCATTCCTGCTCCTCCTATTCTGAGGGATTTCCTTCCCTCATCGACCCGATCCCTTTCTACCGAGAGGAAAACTGTACAGCCTGTTCGGAAATATTTCATTTCAGGCAAAGCACAGTGTATACTGCAGGAAAAACAGCCGCGCTGGAGGAGGGCACCATATACCCAAGCTTCCCTGGAAGTGGAAATATTTCTTGTCCGAAAGTGATAAAGTATGTATTAATATCCCCATATAATACAGTGGCTTTATCCGTTAAGGAAGCGCTGATTAAATCACTGTCTGCTTTTATTCTTGGATTTTTATGCAATGCAAGGAATGGGACGACGCGAATAGCCAGCTATTTAAGGAGTCCCATGACGAAGCAGTGCATAAAAATCCTTATAAAAGCAGACTCTATGAATTAATCAGTGCTTCCTTAACATTAGCATACTATATATGCACGCAAAAATAAATAGGCAGAAACTGTCATTGTACTGAACAGTCAAGTATATATCGAAATCGCCGTATATGTGCGCAGCCCTTTCATTATGTATAATCTTGCATAAAAATACAATGCACACTCTATCTCATTCTAATTATATATAAAATATAATTATCGGAACCTGCTTATTTACCATTATCCGTCATTATCTCAAATCCTCAATACCGTTGTATAACGGTGAAATTCTAAAATTTTATTAGAACAGATGCAGAATTAAAACAGCTATTCAGCATTTCATAAATGGTTAAATATTCAGTTATTCACAGCTTTATAGAAGGATTGTTCCGGATGTGAATAACTATGGAAGATTTTTATTAAGCGATATAGGAATTTATAATATCCTGCCGGCTTGACAGATTCGACTGTATATTTTCCTGTTTTTCATCGTTTTCCTTTCATTTCCATGCTCTTAATTCATAATGGAAATGGCTGCACCTCTTAGCAGTCCCATTTTCCCCTGCTTCACCGTTTCCTGCAGGAATGAAAAAATCCCCGCCCATAGCTGAGCGGGGATTTTTTCATTCCTTATCCGGCTTCGGTGAGATCATAGGTATTGATCAGACGGATTCCGGAAAGGCTGGAGGAGAGAAGTCCTGCAATAGCCTTTCCTGCATCCATCAGCTGGTCATCGGTGGCGGTGATCTTGATCTGGCTGAAGGAAAGGTTCTTTGTGGCTTTTCTTCCTGTACCGGTAGTACCGTTTTCGACGACTACCTGAAGTTTCACATCGGTCATGGTTTTCTTTGCTGCCATGATAGTCTACCTCCTTTATTCCAATTCTTCCGTGGTGGTGGTGGAAATGGTCACTTTTTCAAGTTCAGTCACTTCCGCACCGCTGCGGGTAACGAGGACGGGAATCAGTTTGGCGGCAGCCGTATTCACTTCTTCCCTGGTGAGGCTGTCCTTGGGATTGGCCAGAGTGACAGTCATTGTGGATTTACCTGATGTTTTGAAAGTAAGATTTAAGGTCTTCATGATGAAGGTCCTTTCTGAGGGGAACCACTTCCGGATTTTTCAACCTCTCGGCCGATGGGGTTGTTCCGGTTCTTTTTCTCCCCTCTGATACTAATATCGCAGTACCTTCCCATTTCTTACCCCCATTAGGCAAAATAATTTCGGAAAATTTCATTTTTCATGACAATGGCCCGGATATTCTGCTTATGCTTGTGTATGTTCTTATAGGAAAGATGACAGATACCATGGATGTCAGCCCAGGAATATCCTTTCATGCGGAGCTGCAGGATCTCTTCCTGCCGTGAGGTAAGTCCAAGACCTGCAATCAGCTGCTCTACTTCCCTTTCCGTCAGTTCATCCTGTTTCATTTCATACCAGTTCTGACGAACACCGTCTACCATGATTTCACCGGATAAAAGGCGATCCTTAGTCTCCTCGTCTTTGATGCCTCCATGTTTCAACATGACTTCATGGCGTCGCATATAATCCACTGCTGCCTGTGATAGCCTTTTCTTCATGTAGGCAGCAAAAGGAAGTCCCCTGCTGCTGTCGTAATCTGCCAGATTTTCAAGAAATACAATCCAAAGAACCTGTGCCATGTCTTCATGGTCAATGGTTTCATAGGCAGTCCTGGTAAGTCCATACACCAGGGGACGGAAGCAATGACATAATTCATCTTTGGCCTTCTTATCCCCCAGTTGTGCTTTGGAAACAAGGTGAGCCGTATGTTCATAATCATATTCTTTTTTCATTGGGAATCTCTTTTCCCCGAAGCGCTCCGGATATATTACCGGCTGGCCATACTATACCATGGCTTTTTTGCGGAAAAGATCATTTGTCACTCATCATTTACTCATAAAAGTCGGTTCACGGTTCTCGAACGGACAATTTTGTCTCTTCAGGAAATTCGAGCTCCTTTTTTCTCCACTTCACCAACAGCGAAGGAACAAAATACACTCATTTTTGTGAGAAATTGAAAAAACTCCGATATTATCGGAGAAAATAGGCCATAAAAAAGTTTTCCCAAGGGCTTGACAGGTTTTGAAAAATGCCTGATTTTTATCCATAAATCAGACTTGAAGCAGCAAAAAAGACAGAAAAGCCTATCAGGGGGAGTATCCAGGTAAGTTCAACCAATGAATCAGGCGTCTGCGCCTTGGCCCTCCCATTCGCATGGGTGCTGCTCAGATCTTGTCGTCAGAGAGAGGAAAGTCCTGCGATCGCTCTTCCTTATTGCTTTTCTGTCTTCTGTTTTCTTGCTTCCTTCTGTTTTCCCGGGCTTTCAGAAGCGGAAGGATGAAAAGTGGAATTCCCTGATGTCTCCCCTCTCCCCTGCCCTCTTCTCTACCGCGGATATGGAAAAAGGCATTTAGAAAATGGGATTCATCATCTCATGAGGTCTCTTCATCCCTCTGATACTAATATCGTTTAAGGTGTGCATTTCTTACCCCCCCTTGTATAAAAATATTTAGAAATTTTCTCGTTGTTCCTCAGGACTCCGCCAGGCTCCTTCCTGAGAAAGGGGCCTTACGTTGCGCTCTTTATTTTTGTGTCACAGGTGCTGCATGAGGTGGTGCAAAAGCCCCTTTCCTCTGGAAGGCAGAAGCCCTGCAGAGGGCTTCTGAGCCGGGCTCTTATTTGAGCATAGCCTGCCGCCTGCCCATAAAGCGAACACCTTAATGCCCGGCCGGAGGTGTCGCCGGACGACCGAGGATAGCGGCCTTTTGAAAAAAGGCCGAGGCCCTGAAAGGGCCTGTGTGACACATAAAGCTGCTCACCGCATATTCGGGCCTATCCTCAGGGCTTCGCCCAGCTCCTTTCTGAGAAAGGAGCCTGCGTTACGTTCTTTCCTCTTGTGTCACAGGTGCAGCATTAGGTAGTGCAAAAATCCCCTTCCACCACTCACGTGGTCCCCCTCCCCGTCAGGCGGTGGGAGGCAGGTTCAAAGTAAGCGCCTCGATTCCGATCCACTAGGGAAGCGCTGATTAAATCATTGTTTGCTTTTATTCTTGAATTTTTATGCAATGCGAGGAATGGGCTGACGCGAATAGCGAGCTATTTAAGGAAGCCCATGACGAAACAGTGCATAAAAATTCTTATAAAAGAAAACTCTATGAATTAATCAG
>ERZ1034920.1965-NODE-1965-length-12293-cov-5.708041_pt1 | contig 12293 bp, 6 predicted proteins | sample MGYA00520688_ERZ1034920 | MGnify/ENA primary metagenome ERZ1034920 (study PRJEB33766, sample SAMN09781785) | gut metagenome | biome: gut microbiome | host: Homo sapiens | place: Madagascar | study: EMG produced TPA metagenomics assembly of the PRJNA485056 data...
ATGCCGACGGTTTCAACGCGGCATCCGTCAGCGAATGTGAGGATGTATTTTCGCGTTCCATCAAGTGAGATCTGTTTATCCTCAACCGTCGGTTTTTCGAGGGGATGGGTTTGTTTGAGCTCGTCACGCAGGCGAGCAGGGAGATTGGTCATCTCGTCGTAGGTTGATGCATGATGGGTGTGAAGCCATTCGTAAAGCTGCTTGGCTCGAAACCTTGGTTGTCCGAGCTCTTTGACGAGTTCCTCAAGTTCATCGAGGGTGTATGTTCTGATTTCGGTTTTCATATTCGGCATTATAGGTGAAACGCGAAGTGACAAGGGGTTTGCTATACTTTTCAAACTGCATCTCACGAGAGTAAGGTGGAACTGATGTTCGAAACGATTGAACCGAGCCAGTGTCGCGTTGCGCTATTGTGCGGCGGAACGAGTGGAGAGCGTGAAATCTCCCTTGCATCTGGTCAGGGCGCGCTTGGTGCGCTGACGGAGGCAGGGTACTCCGTCGAGATGTTCGATCCTGCGAAGAAGGAAGATCTTCTCGCGCTCATCAACGGGGAATTCGACGTAGCGTTCCTCTGCCTGCACGGAAAAGGCGGCGAAGACGGTGTGATTCAGGGCTTCCTCGAGCTGATCGGGCTTCCTTATACGGGTTCGGGTGTCGGCGCGAGCTCTATTGCGATCGACAAGGCAAAAGCGAAGCTGTTCTACGAGCGCGCAGGGCTGTTGACGCCGCGATCGGTCACGCTTTACAAGGATGAGCCGTGGGTGTTGGCAAACGTGATCTCCGAGGTGGGGGAGCATTGCGTCATCAAGGCGGCTACCGAGGGCAGCTCGCTCGGCGTGTTCATCGTTGAAGGCCCTAAAGCCATTGAGCAAGCGCTCGATGAGGCGTTTACCTACGACAACAAGGTTGTTGTGGAGACGTATATCAGTGGAACCGAGCTGACCGTGGCTGTTTTGGGCGACGAGGATGCTCATGCGCTGCCGATCATCGAAATCATTCCGCAGAATGATTCCTATGACTTTGATTCCAAATATGCTCCTGGCGGATCGCGTCACATCTGCCCCGCGCGTCTTTCCGACGTGGTGTCTGCCGAGATTCAGGATGCTGCCATCCGTGCCCACAAAGCGCTCGGCTGCTCGGGCGTGTCTCGTTCCGACTTCATTCTCGACGAAGAGGGACGCTTCTGGCTGCTCGAGACCAATACGCTTCCCGGCATGACGGCTACGTCGCTTCTGCCGGATGCGGCGCGCGCGGCGGGCATGACGTTCCCTGAGTTGTGCACGCACCTAATTGGATACGCGCTGAAGAAGGCTGAAAAATAACCCGAACAGCTGTCTGAAAAAAAACCGAGGCGATCGAAAAGATTCTCGCTTCAACTTATTGGTTTGAAGGAGAATCGCCCGATCGCCTCGGTTTTTCTTTTATTACGTCGAAATTGCATTCAGCTAAAAGAATTTGCGTTAAAAGCGTGTTCAATCGAAAGATTTGCGTTCGAAAAGCCCGCACGGCAGAAGATCTCGCGTATTAGAACACGCCACACGCTTTCAGCCCGAAGAGCAGTGCGGCAACCAACGCGATGATGAAAGCCCAGCTCACCACATAGCAACCTTTGTTGCCCTTGCGTCCTTGCTCGATGAGCTTCTCGCTGACCGAGCGCTTGCTCTTCATGATGACCGTTCCCTTTTTCTTGCTCGGCATGGGAACGGTCTGCTCGGGAACCCACGATCCACCAGACGAGATGATGCGCTCAACTCCTTCGGCGTCGAAGTTGACGCGTGTGCGCACGTTGTCGAACATGCGCGTGCAAACAGTGGTGATGAACCGCTCGAACGCCTCCTTGTGCGCTGGGTTGTAGGCAATCACTGCCATTTCGCCCCAGTAATGACCAGGTTCGGGCATGTCGGTATAGGCGACAAACGACAGGATGGCCGTAAGTTCGAGACCGTTCGCCTTCAGGATGCTCAGGCGCCGCGAGAAATTTCCGTCGAAGAAACCGATTCGCTGATCGAAGCGACTGATGAGCCACGCCTTGTGAGCATCGCCGTCGAGTTCGATCTCGATGGTGTAGCGATCGCCCACGAGGTTGTCGGCGCCAAGCAACACGGCGGCGTCTTTCTTGGACACGGTTTCAAATGTTTGATATGTACCGAAATACTGATCCATCGTTCTCGCAATCCTGTGGTTGATACAATGTGCTATTGCTAAACGTTCCTTCCTCACCGCAACGAAAATGTTTCACGTGAAACATTTTCCGTGTGAAACACCGCGATGTTTCACACGGCGTGTGGAAGCAGCTTAGCGAACCATATTAGGATATCTACGCCGTAAAGGCTTTTGCATTGAAGAGAATTTCCGCATAGCGTTCCTTGCAGGAGTTCACGTGACGGATGGGGAGAATGCTGGCACCGCGCCGAGCACAGTCGCCTGTCACCTACATACCCGCAGGAACAGCGCATCACGTGCGGAAGAGGGGTCGAAAATATGACTGAACAGCACGCGCCGCAGCTCAAACGCTTTATTTCGAATGGAACGCCCGAAGATGTGCTCGAGCGCTATGCTGCGCTTCCCGAGCAGGCGCGCGGCGCAGATTACGGCGAGTTTGACCGCAACATCGTCGTGCTCGACACCGAAACGACGGGCTTTTCGCTCAACCACGATGAGCTGACCCAGATCGCGGCGGCGCGTATGGAAAAGGGTGAGATCGTCGACTGGTTCGTCACCTTCGTCAATCCCGGCAAGCCCATTCCCGACGATGTTGCCCATTTGACGAACATTCACGACAAAGACGTGGCCAATGCGCCCTCGCCACAGGAGGCGCTTGCAGACCTGGTGGCGTTTGTGGGCGACGCGAAAATCGTTGCGCACAATGCGGAATTCGACCGCAACTTCACGACGAAGCATCCGTCGGGGTACCCGCTGCTCGAAAACACCTGGCTCGATTCGCTCGATCTTGCACGTATTGCGCTGCCGCGCATGAAGTCGCATCGCCTGATCGACCTCGTCAAAGCATTCGGCGCGCCCGTGTCGACCCACCGCGCCGACGACGACGTGGCGGCAACCTGCGCGCTCTTCCGCATCTTGCTTGCGGCCGTTGACGCCATGCCAGCAAGCCTGCTGCGCGAGATCGCCAGTATGGCGACGCCGCAGGAATGGTCGACCTCGGTCGTGTTTGCATCGTTCGCTGCCCGCAAGACGGCAGAGGAAGCCGAGCGCGCGGTGGAACGTGGAGCCGTCGCAACAACGGGGAAATACGCGCCGCCCGCGTTCTCGCTGCGCACACTGCGCCGCGAACGGGTGTCGAAGACTGACACGCGAGCGAAGCGCGATGCGAAGGCGATCGTCAACCAGGGTGGTCAGACGCTCGCATTTCCTCAGGAAACCGAGATCAACCAGGCATTTTCCGAACAGGGACTCGTGGGTTCGCTATACGTGAGCTACGAGCGGCGCGATGAACAGCTTGAAATGGCACAGGCCGTGCGCGCGGCATTCGCGACGTCTGACAACCTCATCGTTGAGGCGGGTACGGGCGTTGGGAAGTCGATGGCCTATCTGGTACCCGCCGCGCTGACGGCGCTCGAGAACGACGTAACCGTCGGCGTTGCCACGAAGACCAACGCACTGCTTGACCAGCTCGTATACCAAGAGCTGCCCGCTCTCGCAGCAGCCATCGAAAAGCACACAGGCAGGAAGCTCACCTACGCTGCTCTCAAGGGATTCTCGCATTATCCTTGTTTGAGGAAGGTTGAACGCATTGCCGACGAAGGCCCGTCGATGAGGCTTGTCGGCAACGCCGAGTATTCGCAGGCACCCGCGCTTGCGGGTCTGCTTTCGTACATCGAACAGACGGACTACGACGACATGGACACGATGAAGATCGACTACCGTCTTCTGTCGCGTCGCGCCATCACGACGACGAGTTACGACTGTCTTCGTCGTAAGTGTCCCTATTACGGAACATCGTGCTTCGTGCACGGATCGCGCCGCCGCGCCGAGGCGGCGCATGTGCTCGTGACGAACCACAGCCTGCTCTTCTGCGATATTGCCGCCGATGGCGTTCTGCTTCCACCCGTGCGCTTCTGGATTGTGGACGAGGCCCACGGTGCCGAGAATGAGGCGCGCCGCGCGCTTTCGCTCGAGCTGCCCGTTGACGAGCTGATGCATCTGGCACGGCGTGTCTCTGCCGAGGAGAGCACCCGCAACGCGTTCGTTCGCGCTGAGCGCACGGTAGTGGTGCCCGGCGATGAGGAAGCTGCCACGCTGTTTTATGCGCTCACGAGTAAGGCGAAATCGGCGGGTCGTTCGTTCGCCGAAGCGGCTGAGGAGTTCGCGCCGCATGTACGCGACCTCCTTTTCTTCGATCCAGCAAAGAAGAGAAGCAGCTACGAATACACCGACCTGTGGCTTAATGAAGAGATTCGTCATTCTGAGACGTTCAAGGCGATTGCCGGCTATGCGCGCACGATGAGCGAACGCGCCGAGAAGCTCGTGACGGCGGCGCAGGAGCTCGTGGGCTACCTCGAGGACATCGAGGGTGCGGGCGTGGTGCAGCGTGAGATCGCGACGATCGCGATGGAGCTCAAAGACGTTCTGCGCGCGGTGGAAACGATCTTCTTCTCCGAGTCGGAAGCGTATGTGCACGGCGCCACGCTCTGCCGCAAGCCCGATCGCGGCGGCGATAAGCTGCAGGCGCTTCTCTACAACGTGGGCGCCGCGCTCAACGAGCAGCTGTACGGTGAAGCGTTCTCGGTGGTGTACACCTCCGCCACCATGACGGTGAACGGCACGTTCGACGCCTTCGAGGAATCGATCGGCCTCGGCGGCGCCGATCAGGCGCATGCCACGACGCTCGTGCTTGATTCGAGCTACGACTTCGACAACAACATGGCGATCTACGTGATCAACGACATTCCCGAGCCAAATGAGGCGCGCTACCTCGGCGAGCTGCAGAAGCTGCTCATCGAGGCGCATCGCGCGCAGCGCGGGTCGATGCTCACGCTTTTCACAAACCGTCGCGAGATGGAGCGCTGTTTCGAAGAGGTGCAACCTGCCCTCAAGCAGGACGACCTGCGCCTCGTGTGTCAGAAGTGGGGCGTGTCGGTAAAGGGCCTGCGCGACGATTTCCTCGCCGACGAGCATCTGTCGCTTTTCGCGCTCAAGAGCTTCTGGGAAGGATTCGACGCTCCTGGCGCCACGCTCAAGGGGGTTATCATTCCCAAGCTGCCGTTCTCGAAGCCGACCGACCCGCTGTCGTGCGAGCGTGCGGCGCGCGATGACCAGGCATGGCGCCGCTACGTGCTTCCCGCCGCCGTGCTGGAAACGAAGCAGGCGGCGGGCCGCCTCATCAGGAAGGCCGACGACAAGGGCGTTCTCGTGCTTGCCGACCGCCGTCTTGTGACGAAGGGGTACGGCAAGGCCTTCCTCCGCTCGCTGCCGAGCAAGAACATCACCGTGTGCACGGCGCGCGAGGCGGTTGAGGCGATAAGGCACCACGCGGAAGAGTAGCGGGCAACGGCGATGAAGCTGAAGAAGAGCAAGATCGGGCGCGCCGCGCACATCAAGAACAGCACGATCGGCACGTCGAACGAGATTTCGTTCAGCGTTCTTGATGCGGCGAAGGCGGCTCAAGACGACGAACAGCGACGCAGCGGCAAGCGCCCCCGCTTTCCGCGTCCGAACCTGGGCGGCATTCCGTTGTTCACGCTCGGCCGAGGGAAGAAGCCCATCGCGACGCCGACCAAGGAGAGTGGCCTGCCCCTTTCCACAGGCGAATTCGTCTCCGCCGACGGCGTGCAGGCGACGTCTTCGACGCCGCGCACCGTCCCTGGCATTGCGACGGATGCGCCGGGCGCGGGCGACGCGGCGGCTGCCGGCGGGCGGGCGGGCAGCTCGAACAATTCCCCGGCGCTGGCATCTTCCAGCGCATCTGATGCAATCGGATCAACGGTACACGGCGGCGCAGCAGCGCCCGCGCGCGAGCGAAAGACGCCCGCCGCAAGCACGTGGCAGACGCCGTTTGACGAGGTGGCGCGCCGCAAGGCCGCGCGCAAGAAGAAGCGCGGCATTGTGATCGGCGTCATCGCCGCCTGCGCGGTGTGCGTCGCCGCAGCGGGCGGCGTGATGCTCTACTCGGGCATGCAGGCGCACAGCGAGAAGATCACGCAGCTGTCGCAGGCCGCCGACGTGATTGACGAAGCGAACGAAAGCGTGACGCGTCTCAACGAGCTTGTGGTCAAGGTGTCCTCGACGTCGGTGGACCAGCTTTCCAGCGCCGAGATAACGCAGAGCCTCGATGGAATGAGCGCTGATCTCGACGCGGCGGAGGAAAGCCTTCTGTCGACGAAGCAATCTGTCGAAGAGATGCAGCGCGCGTTTTCCGACGCCCGCGACAAAGAAGCCGTCAACCAGGCGATTGCGCTTGTGAACGCGCGCATCAACATGATTGATTCGGGTAGAGACGTGGTTGAAGCTGCGCGTGTGGGCGTGCAGTCGTACGAGGAGGCGGAAGAGGCGTGGAACCGCCTGCTTGAAGCCGACTCGCTTGCACGCGATGCAGCGAATCTCGTGACCGATACAAGCGTTGACAACGTGAACGCCTCGATCAGCAAGACGAATGAGGCGATTGCGGCATTCAACGATGCGCGTGACGGATTGTCGGCGCTCGAAGAGCCGTACCTCGACGACGTACGGGCTTACATTTCATACATCGATCTGCGTCTTGAGGCGCAGCAGTTTGCGCTCGAGTCCGATCAGGCCTACCTCAACCGTAACAAGGAGGAGGCCGCCGCGGCGAACGATTCCTACAATGCGAAGGACAGCGAAGCGGTCGAGGCGATCAGGGAACAGCAGAAAGACCCGCTCGAACTCGTGTCCGAGCGCTTCTCCGCTGTGCTCGATCCGCTCAAGGCGTCTTACGAGAACGAGCGCGCGATGGCGGAGCGCTCCTCCCAGGCACTCAACGATTATTTGGGGCGTGTTTCCAAATAGCGTATACTAAATGCTAACTATGCCCTCATCTGCGATGATGAAACAACGAAAGGCAGCTCAAATGGCTGAGATTCAAGAGCACGTCGCGTATCTTTCGCAAAACATCGGGCCGCGTCCCGCAGGCACCGAGGAAGAACGCCAGGCAGCGCTCTACATGGCTGACATGTTCCAAAGCGAAGCCGACCTGACGGCTGAGGTTGAGGACTTCACCTTTTCTTCGGGGACGGGTTTGGCGCGCCTGATTTGCTGCGCGCTGACGATCGTGATGGCGGTTCTGGCTCTGTTCCTGCCCGTCATGGTGGTTCCCAGCCTTGTTGTGACGCTCGTTGCTGCCGTGATCTTCGCTCTTGAGGCGCTCGGCATTCCCACGTTGTCGCGCATTCTCAGCAAGGGTGTGAGTCAGAACGTGGTGGCGAAGTACCTGCCCGCAACGTCTGAGAACCGCCCCGGCCGCCGCCGCAAGATCATTCTCGTGGCTCACTGCGACAGCGGATCCGTTCGCCGCGAGCTCAACGCCGGCTTGGTCGGCGTGTTGCCGGTTCTTCGTTGGGCTGAGCTCGGCGCACTCGTTGCGATTCCGCTCATTCTGCTTATCCGTCTGGCCTCGACGGCAAGCGGTGCGCTCCTCATGGTGCTGAACGTTCTCACGGTCATCGCCGTGATTCTCGCGCTGCTTCCCATCGTGGCGGAGCTGCTGCGCCGCACGGCACCGCTGACCGAAGGGGCGAACTGCAACGCCTCGGGCGCCGCCGTGCTGCTTGAGCTGGCGAATCGTATTTCGCTGAGCCGCACGCCTGAGATTGCCGACGACGAGATTGAGATCCATGGGGAAGACGCCGCGCGTGGTGCGGGCCTTGTGCCCGAGGGCGCTGATCTCGTGTACGATGCCGCGCCCGAGGCACCCGCCGATGAAGGCACGGCCGAGGAGCGTCTGCTCGCTGCGAAGGCCGCCATCGCCGCGCTGTCGGGAAAGCCCGTGAGCGCTACGGTGAACATCGACGTTTCCGACAACCTCGTTCAGACGGAGCAGCCGCCGATTGAGAGCGACCCGAGCTTCGAGAGCATGCGCGAGCGTCGGGCCGAGGCGATCGAGGCGTTCGCTCCCCATGAGGCTGCACCCGCTGCGGCAGAGGATGTTTCCGCTGCGGCGTATGCGGAAGGTGGTGTACAGGGTTCCGAGGAAGGCGCTGCCGACGGCGCTGTGGCTGCGGCTGTTGCTGCGCCGGCTCCCGCTCAGGCGGCTGTTGTTGTTGCTGCTGGATCTGCGCCCGCTTCCGATCCTGTTGCCGCCGAGCCGCCCACGCCGCGTGACAGTGTTCCTGCGTGGTTCAAGTCGGCTCAGGAGAAGGCGCACAAGAACGCCCCCGTCGAGCCCGCCGCTCCCGTGCAGCGCTCGCGCTACGCCGACGCGCTCGATGCGGCAGTGCGTGAGAGCAGCATCCACTTCCAGCAGGCGAACGCCGCGGTGACGTCCGAGGCTGAGATGCGCCTGCAGCAGATGCGCAACAGCATCATGGAGGTGAAGGCGCCGAGTTTCGACGACGCCGAGGCGGCGCAGATGAGCGCCACGGCAGCGGCTGCCGACCCGCAGGCTCGTGCGGATCGCGACGATTCCGCCCCTGCGGCGCGCGGCGTGGACGGCTATCTCGCGCGCACGATGGAAGGTTCCGGCTATGCGGCGGCGCCAGAGGCCGCTGCTTCTCAGCCTGTCGATGCGTCGGCTGCTGCGAACCTTGCCGCAGCGGTGCCTGCCGTTAATGCGGAATCCCCAGCTGATCCTTCCCAGACCGTTCCGTTCGTGATGGACGCTGCTGAGAGCGCCGCTTCTGCAGAGGCAGCTGCGAGCGCAACGGGCGCTGCTGCTGGTGTAGCGGGCGTAGCGGCCACGCAACCTGCGTCTGCGCCGGCGTCTGACGCGGCGGCTGACCGCACGATTGCCTTCATTCCCGTTGCCATTGACGACGAGGAGTTGCTGAAGGGCGCGGGCATGAGCCCCGCCGCGGCCGACGTCGCCTCTGCGACGGCTGCCGAGTCCGCTGAGGTTCACCATCGCAAGAAGCGCGACATCGCCCTTCCGAGCCTGTCCTCCTCGTTCGCCCCGATCGGCGAGCACAAGCAGCGCGCGCCGCTTGCGGGCGATGCACCGCGTTTCGATGAGCGCGCTCAGAAGCTGCGTGCGATGGTTCCTTCGATTGGCGAGGAGCCCGCGGCTGCCGCGCCTGCCGATGCTCACGCACGTCAGGCGGCGCTGCGCCAGTCGCTTCCGTCTCTTTCGGGTGTCATCCGCGCTCAGCATGGCGAGGACGAACCTGCCGATGAGGCGGCCGACAAGGACGCCGCAAGCATGAGCCAGGCCGGCACGTTCGCGTCGATTGGCGCGACGGGTGCCTTTGCGCCTGTTGGCGATGAGCTGCTCGACGATGTTGATCCCGATGACATGTACATCGAAGACGCCGACGATTCGGCTTACGACGAACAGTTCACGGAAACGGGTGCGTTTGCGGGTCCTGGTTATGTGGACATGCCCAAGTCGCGCGCGTCGCGTTTCTTCGGTAAGTTCCACTTTGGCCGAAAGAAGAAGGAAGAGGAGACTACGCCGCAGGAATGGATCGGCGTTGATGGCGAGTTCGAGGCCCGTGCCGTCGGCAAGGCGCGCGGCGGCTGGGAGAGCTTCCGCGAGGATCAGTCCGGCGCGCCTGCGCAGCCCGCAGCTGACTCTTACCAGGATGAGGCGTACGACGACTACGACGGTTACGACGACGCGTACGACGATGGTTACGATGATTACGACGGCTACGACGACGCGCCCGCGCCGAATGATCGTGGCCGCTGGAACGGCGGCGGGTTCTCGCGCGGTGCGCTCGGCGAGGCGCTTGGTCGTTTGAAGGGCGGTCGTGGCGGTGATGCTCATGGTACGGCTGATGACGAGATCGAGGATCGCCGTGCGCATCGTGCACATCGTACGCGGAGGAATGCCGACGTCGAAACGCATGCTGATGCGTCCTATGTCGATGATAGCGGGTATGCGGAAGGCGAAGACCTGCGCACCCACGGCGACGAGGCCGATCAGTTTGCGGCGGTTGCCCGCGCGGCGGCATCGCTCGGTGGTTCCTCGTATGTCGACGATGTCGAGAAGATCAAGGACTTCCGTTATCGCGGCATCGACACGGAGGTGTGGTTCGTTGCCCTCGGAGCCGAGCTTGCCGACAACGGCGGCATGAAGGCATTCATTGCCGAACATGCAGCCGACCTCAAGGGTGCGATCATCATCGATCTCGAGGGTCTCGGCGCTGGCGAGCTCACGCTCATCGAGCAGGAGGGCACATATCGTTCGGTGAAGGCGTCCTCGCGCATGAAGCGCCTGACGCGTAAGGCGTCGTCGCTTCTCGGCATGCCGATTTCTTCGGGCACCATGCTGTGGAAGGACAGCGCGGCTACCTGCGCAATGCGCCACGGCTGCCAGGCGATGCACCTTGCAGGCATGGAGCGCGGCAAGACGGCGCTCTTCGGCGAAGCTGACGATGTGATCGAGAGCATCGACGAGGCGACGCTCGCCGCCAACGCCGACTTCGTCATGGAAGTGGTCCGCGCTATCTAATTAGTTCGATCTATCGGCCAGATTGTTCTGCAGAAAACGGGGCCCGCCTTCGCAACGTTGAGCGAAGGCGGGCCCCGTCGTTTCGTTGCATGGTTTTGCCTCGCGCAGCGAAACATCTCACTCGACACAAAGCGCCGCGCTCAAAGTTTTCTTTTTCAAAAGATTTCGTTTTGTGCGAAGTGTCGCAAAATGATCCCATTTCCCGCGGAACCCTGTGTCTAAAGGTTGTTTTCTGCGCAGAATAGTGCGCAACAACTTCACGTGCGCGAAACAGCACGCCACGGTTTCACGCCATGCGAAACGCCGCGCCCGTATGGTTCTGTTTCACGTGAAACAATGTACTCGCAGGGCTCCGCTTGGAGCAGAGCATTGTGCCCTGGAAGGTTTAACTCCGCATTCCGCTGTTTGCGGCGTCCATGTCCCATGGGTCGCGTGCGTTTTCGGCGGAAACACCCGTAACGGTGGGATTCGTGCGCACGACGTCTTGCAAATTTGCGATGTAGCTCGTGAGCAGTTTGCTCGGCTTGCGTTCGCGGTGCATGATGTATCCAACGTGCATGATGCCGGCACCGTCGAGAGGAATCGACGTGATGCCCGAGTGCATCTCACCTGACAGCACACCCGTCGAAAGCGTGTAGCCGCTGTAATGGGTGAGCAGGTTCGTCAGCGTACCGCGGTCGGAAATGCGGATGTTCTTCTTGTGCGGCAGATGGCTGAGTGGCTCTTCCGCATAGTAGAACGAATTGGCGGTGCCCTGCTCGAATGAGTAGCGCGGATAGGCGGCCAAGTCGTCAATGCTCAGGACGCTTTTCCCCGCAAGGGGATGGTTCTCTGAAACGAACACGTGCACATGGGCGTCGAACAGGTGGTAGAAATCGATATTCGCATCGGCGAGCGCCTTCGACAACACGCGAATATTGAAATCATCGAGGTAGAGGATGCCCGCTTCGCTGCGGAAGGTGCGCACGTCGTCGATGATCTCGCCCGTCGCGCATTCGCGCAGAATGAAATCGTACTCGTCGCCGGGGAACTGATCGATCGTATTCATGAACGCCTGAACGCTGAATGCGTAGTGTTGCGTCGAGATAGACAGGCGCGCGTGATTGACCTCGCCAGGGGCATAGCGCTCTTCGAGCATATCGGCCTGTTCGATAACCTGACGTGCGTACCCGAGCAGTTCCGTTCCATCGTTTGTGAGCGTGACGCCGCGGTTGCTGCGCGTGAAAATGGTGATGCCAAGTTCGCGCTCAAGCTCCTTGATCGCTGTGGAAAGGTTCGACTGCGACGCGTACAGGTTGTGCGCCGCCGCATTGATCGAACCATATTCTGCAATGGCAATAAGGTAGCGAAGTTGTTGAAGCGTCATGTGAATCCTTTCTGCTGATACCGCGTCAGCGTCGTACCCGCCAATGCGGCGCCAGATGCGGTGCCAAAGCCACACGTCCCCTGCGTGGGAATCGTCTGGTGGCGATGCGGCGTGCTCAAGCCAGTGTTGCGCGGTCAGAATGTTTCACGTGAAACATTCGTACGACCCGCTCATGCGGGGGATGTTCCCAAGGCAGTGCTTTGCAGTTACATTCACGTGCAGTGATCCCCGCGCACGTGGAGATGCTCCCCAGCGCAATACCTTGCGGTCGACCGCCTCGCTGTGATCACCACGCAAGTCGGCGGTGCGCGGATCTGAATGTTTCACGTGAAACATTCAGATCCG
>ERZ1034920.1966-NODE-1966-length-12293-cov-5.317290_pt1 | contig 12293 bp, 10 predicted proteins | sample MGYA00520688_ERZ1034920 | MGnify/ENA primary metagenome ERZ1034920 (study PRJEB33766, sample SAMN09781785) | gut metagenome | biome: gut microbiome | host: Homo sapiens | place: Madagascar | study: EMG produced TPA metagenomics assembly of the PRJNA485056 data...
CAGGAATAATTTAGAAAAATTTTATATAAAAATCAAGCAATACTCGCAGAATTTTACTATACACTCAAAAAATCTCGTAATTTCGGGCAACGTCGGAACGGGCAAAAGTTTTATGGCGGGATGCATATGTTCCGCGGTTGACGAACTTGGATTCAACACGCTCTTTTTAACCGCTTACGAACTCAATTCGATTTTGCTCAGATATCACACCGCCCCGATAGGTGAAAAGGAATTATATTCGCAACTTTTATGCGATTGCGATTTACTCGTGATTGACGATTTAGGGTGCGAACCCGTTTATAAAAACGTAACCGAAGAATATTTGCTTATGATTTTAAGTCGAAGGTCGGCTAACGAATTTCCGACTATAATCACAACTAATCTGACCCAAGAGCAACTACTCGATCGTTACGGCGACAGGACTTTATCGAGAATAAACGATAAACGCAGAGGAATTTTTCTCGAACTCAAAGGCGAAGACTTACGCCGTATCAAACAATGAATATACAAACCGCCCGAATTGCTGTTGCAATTCGGGCGGTTTGCATATATATGACTTTAATTTACTTCGTTATATTGATCGTCGTCGAGAACTTTAATAAATTCTTTTACGGCAAAAGAATGCTCTTCGATTTCGCCCCTGATTATAACGCCGGTTGCGCGAAGAGGAAGAGACGGAGTAACTTTTACTTCGTGCAATTCTTTCTTTGCCAACTCGTCCAAAACGTAACGGCGCGGAACGCAAGCGATTCCCAGACCGTTTTTAGCCATCTCTATCAATAATTCGATACTGCCCGCCTCGAATTCGGGAACGATTTTTATACTCATGGAATCGAAAAAGTCGTTTATTTCTTTAGTCGTAGAAGTTGTCCCGTCAAGCATCAGCACCGGATAATCGGGCAAATCTCTTAACGAAAGATTCTTATCGAATAATTCTTTATATTTATCCGAAGCAACGAAAATATCTTCTATAATGCCCGTTTGCCCCGTCATGATTACGTCTTTATCGTATATCGGAAGATTGACCATTCCGATATCCGCTTTGTTGGATTTTATCATGTCGAGCGCTTCTTTGGTAGTACTGTTTTTGAAAATAATATTTACGTTGGGATAAATTTCATGATATTTTTTTATATAACGCATTAAGAAATGCGTAACTATAGTATCGGCGGCGGCAATTCTTATCTGCCCGGTCGCGATATTCCTGCGTTCTCTGAATCTGTCTTCCGCCGAATCAAGCATTTTCAGAGCCTGTTCGACTATATCAAACATCTGCTTCCCGCCGGTTTCGGTCAATTCCATGCCGCGGCTGACCCGGTTAAACAACTTTCCGCCGAGTTGAGATTCCAACTGCTTGATAGCCTGCGAAACGGCAGGTTGAGAAATATATAACTCTTCCGCCGCTTTCGTCAGGCTACCGCATTTGGCAACCGTGTAAAATACCCTATACAAATCGAGATCGACCATAATCGATACCTCCTGTTATTTTCCAACGCAAAATTTACTGAAAATCTCGTCGATTATTTTTTCGCTTGCGGTTTCTCCGCTTATTTCGCCGAGCGCGTCCCACGCGTTTTTTATATCAATCGTAGACAAATCCGCCGTATTTGATTCAAAGCCCGCAACGGCTTCTTCGAGAGATTTTTTCGCAGAACGTAAAGCATACAAATGCCTTTCTTCGGTAAGGTAATCGGCATTTGCGTCAACGCCGCTTTCAAACGCCTTTTCGTAAAGTTTTTCTTTTATCTTTTCTATATTTTCACCAGTTTCAGCAGACACCGTTAAATCTGACGGTAAATTAGCATTTATTGCGATATCCGACTTATTCGCGACTATCACACGCGGTTTATCGCCGATTTCTTTTAATATTTCTTCGTCTTCATTCACCAAACCGAAAGTTCCGTCCAATACGACGAGGCACACGTCCGCTTCGCGTAAAAATCGTTTCGCCCTATCAATACCAACGCTTTCGATTGTATCGTCGGATTGTCTAATGCCTGCTGTGTCGGTAAAGCAAAATCTTACGCCGTTTATATCCAAGTCGCCTTCTACTGCGTCGCGCGTAGTACCCGCAATCGGCGAAACTATCGCTTTATCGTAATCGAGTAATCTGTTCAGAATAGAACTCTTACCTACGTTAGGTCTTCCTACGATAGCGACTTTTACGCCGTTTTTTATCTTTCTGCCCGTACCGTATTTACCTATAAGAGCCGAAACTTCGTTTTTGACGCTTTTTAACGTATTAAGAATTTCGTCGTAATTGTCTTCGGTAACTCCTTCTTCGGGATAGTCTATCCCCGCGTCGATATATGCAAGCGCGTAAGTTAATTTTGCCTGCATACCTTTGATTTTGCGGGTTAAGTTTTCTCTGTAAAGATAATATCCCGCCTTTGCCGCGCCGACGCTCTCGCCGTTTATCATATCTATAAGACCTTCGGCGGAAGCAAGACTCATTTTCCCGTTTACGAATGCCCTGCGGGTAAATTCGCCCTTCATTGCGGGCGCAGAGCCGAGCTCAAACGTCTTTTTCAATATTCCGCGAGAAATCGATATGCCGCCGTGGCAATGAAATTCGACCATATCTTCGCCCGTATAACTTTTCGGCGCTTTGAAATACACGCACATACCGAAATCGTAAAATCCGTCGCCTTCGATATTGCCGACGTACATTTTATACGGTTCAAAATCTTTTACGGCTGTTCTACCGAGCGGAGTAAACATTTTTTCGGCTATGTCAAGCGAATTTTTACCGCTTATTCTTATTATGGCGACTCCGCCGATTCCCGGCGCGGTCGATATTGCGCTGATATTGTTTTCCATCGTAAATTACTTTTTGTCGTTATCGAAATCCGTAAACGGATCGTCTTCGCTTTTGTTTGAAGAAAACTCCGCGAACGGATCGTCCGCTTGTTTATCGCTCTTACGTGATTGCGGCTTTTCGTTTGCGTATGAAGCCGTATAATATTTTCTTCTCATTCCGTTTACGTAATCGTCGTAATCGACGTAGGCAGCGTTCCTGTTTATAAACAAAATCAACGCAGGAACGAAAAAACTGCCGAAAAACACGTATCCGAGAAGCGAAAAGAGATTATATCTCATAACCTTATCGGGTGCGTAAGCACGGAACAAATTCGAATAAGTAAACAACGAAAATATTGCGTAAGCGGTCATTGCAAGGTAACCTATCGCGTCTATTGCGTTAAGTAGGAAAGAATTTCTTGCAAAATCGTCGGCGTTAAGAGGTCTGCCTTCCGAAAACAGCGCCTTTAACGGCTTTACCGCAAAGCATATATCCGTAACGAGCGCAAGCGCAAGATAAACCGTGCAACAAATCATGGCAACGATATAGAAATTTTTCGTCCTTGAAACGTACTTCCCGTTTGCTTGAAGTTTACCCATAAGCATATAACTCAAAAACGGAATAAACGCAAAATACGCGTTTTTAATATCTCTTCTTTTTGCCATTTTATACAGCGCGATTCCGCGGAATATAAAGAATGCCAGAAAGAATAACAACTGCCTGCCGATAATCGCAGACAACATAACCTTATAGCCCGTTTGATTTAAGGCGTAACCGGATTCGTATAAATTGCTGCTTATACCGTACAGCGTATAAAGATAGTCGTACAACATATTAACTCTCCGAATAAGTTAATTTCTGTAAGCGTCAAGAAGTTTTTCGACTTCTTTTTTAAGATAAACCGCCGCGTCGTCAATCGGTATTTCGCCTTTGAAAGATTTATCCCTGTAAGAAATTTCGATCACGGCGTTGTCGAAATTTTTCCTGCTCACTACCGCCCTTAACGGAATTCCGAACAAGTCGGCGTCGGCAAACATAAAGCCGGGTCTTACCGCCCTGTCGTCGTATAATACCTCTACGCCGCTTTTTTGTAAATCGTCGTAAAGTTTATCGGCAACACGCTTGACTTCCGCATCGTCGGATTGCAGACAGCAGATTTCGACTTGCCACGGGGCAATACTCATCGGCCATATCGGACCGAATTTATCGTGCTGTTCTTCGCAGATAGTCGCGGCAAGTCTGCCTACGCCTATACCGTAACAACCCATTATCGGGAATTTCCTTTCGCCGTCTTTGTCGATATATGTCATGTTCATCGACTTGGTATATTTTTGACCGAGTTGGAAAATATTGCCGATTTCAACGCCCTTTTTAAGCGTAATGGTCGGCTTGCCGCAACACGGACAAACTCCGCCGTTATAGGCTTTTGCAACTTCGACGTATTCGACTTTGCCGACGTCCCTTTCGATATTCATCCCCGTATAGTGGTAATCTGCTTCGTTTGCCCCGCAAACGAAGTCGTCTATATTCAAAAGCGACTTGTCGTACACGACTTTAGCCTTACCTTTGAAGCCGACGGGGCCTATAAACCCGGCGACAATGTCGCTGTCTTCGGATATACCGACCGCCGGATGAACTTCTTGTTTCAGATAGTTCCGGAGTTTTGTTTCGTTTACTTCCAGGTCGCCTCTGATAAATACAACGACGTATTCGTCGTTATCGTTAATCTGATATACGACCGCTTTGCACATTTTAGTCTGTTCGACGCCGAGTTTACGCGTAAGCCCTTCTATCGTCTTTACGTTTGGAGTATATACCTTTTCCAGAGTTTTGAGTTCGCTGTCGATATTATGCGTAATACACTCCGCGACTTCTACGTTTGCCTTGTAATCGCAACTTTCGTTCGAACAAATCGCAAGCGTATCTTCGCCTATATCCGTCAGGAGCATAAATTCATGCGAAACGTTTCCGCCCATCATACCGCTGTCGCTTTTAACCGCGATAAAATTTTTCGCGCCGCAACGGCGGAATATCCGATTATACGCCTCTAAACAACGATCGTAATAACTTTCCAAATCCTCCTGTGAGGTATGGAACGAATAGGCGTCTTTCATGGTAAACTCTCTTACCCTTATAAGTCCGCCCCTCGCTCTCGGTTCGTCTCTGAATTTGGTCTGAATCTGATATATCATAAACGGGAAATCCGTATAAGACTGCGCGGTATCGCGGGCAAGTTGTACGGCTGCTTCTTCGTGCGTCATACCGAGTACGAGTTTATTCCCGCTTCTGTCGGTAAACCTTGCCATTTCGCTGCCTATACTCGTATATCTGCCCGACTCTTCCCATAAAGAAGCGGGCATGACGACGGGAAACAATACTTCCTGTCCGCCGATCTTGTCCATTTCTTCTCTGATTATAGCCTCTATTTTTTTCGTTATTCTTTTCGTAGGCGCAAACAGCGAATATATTCCGTTCGCGACGTATTTCATATAACCGCCCTTCATCATAAGCGCGTGGCTTGCAATCTGGCAGTCTTTGGGTGTTTCTTTATATCTTACGCCGAGTAATTCTCTGACTAACATAATTTTATGGTTTACACTCTCCCGTATAAGTTACGCTTATATATTACTATAAAAACGGCGTTTTGTAAAGTATTATCGCAAAAATTAAGCGATATTTAGTGAAATTTCGCATAAAAAAACGTCCGACGAACGTCGGACGTTAATAAAACGTAATCAAATCTTAACCCTGACTCCGTTTTCTGCAAGCCATTCGATAGATAAATCTACCCACTCTTTGACGGACTGCGTCATACCGTTTATCGCCCTTTTATACGCCTCGCTTCCGTATACGCAGGCGTTTGCCAGAGATAAACCGTGTTCGCCTTTGCCCCAGACGTGCAGGGAAAACGGCACTTCCGCCTCGTCGTAAGCGAGCGCAGCCAACAAAGCGTTTCTGCACGGCACGGCGTTATCGGTATTCGTAGACCATATAAATGCGGGGGCGGAATTTTTATCGACGAGATTAGTTATATCCAACTTTTTTATAAGTTCTTCGTTTTCTTTACCGCACAACTCCATAAAACTCCATTGATGAGCCTTTTTACCGCTCGTAATTACGGGATAACCGAGAACTATCGCGTTCGGGCGAGCGTTTACTTTTGACTTAAAGATTTCGGCTGCGCCGTCGTCGTCGGGAATCGAACCGAGCATGGCGCAAAGGTGTCCGCCGGCGGAAAATCCGACTGCCGCAACCATATCCGGGTCGACGTTTAATTCGTCTGCGTTAAGCCTCATATAGTTCATCGCCATAATCGCTTCGGCAAGTTGGTACGGATGTCTTACGGGCGAACAGGAATAACGTAAAACGAACGAATTGAAATTCTTCGCGGTGTAAGCAAGCGCGACAGGCTCGGCTTCCCTGTCGCTCGTCATCGAATAGCCTCCGCCGGGTATAACGAGCATAGCGGGGTGTTTTCTTTCAAGTTCGATCTCTCTGCTGTTATCGTTTACATAAGAATAAATAACGCCTACGCCGTTTTCGGGTTTTTTAACGCCGAAATATTCGTATAAGTCTATTTCGTTTATTTTCATGGACAGCACCTCTTTCAAGTAAATTTTATTGTATTATTTTTTTTCGGTTTTGTCAATTATAATAAGTAAAATATTATCGGATTTTTTCTTCCCGCTTGACTTGCCAAAACGTTTACAAAATGTTATAATTAACGAGTTATTACCAAGGAGCCTTCACACCATGACAAAAATCGGTTTCGACAGCGAAAAATACCTGAATTTACAATCCGAAAAGATACTCGAACGCATCGACGAGTTCGGCGGAAAACTTTATATCGAATTCGGCGGAAAATTATTCGACGATTTCCACGCGTCGCGCGTACTCCCCGGTTTCGAGCCCGACAATAAAATCAAAATGCTCTGCAAACTGAAAGACAGAGCGGAAATAGTTATCGTTATCAACAGCAACGATATCGCCAAAAATAAAGTCCGAGCCGACCTCGGCATCACCTACGATCAGGACGTAATAAGACTGATAGACGTATTCCGCAGTTACGGATTATACGTTTCGAGCGTCGTTCTGGCTCAATTTTCGCAAGAAAACGATTCCGCAAAGGCTTTCGAAGAAAACTTAAAAGAACAGAACGTAAAAGTTTATCATCACTACGCGATAAAGGGATACCCGAACAATATTCCGCTTATCGTAAGCGACGAGGGCTACGGTAAAAACGAATACATAGAAACTTCGCGCGATCTCGTTATAATAACCGCGCCGGGTCCGGGTTCGGGTAAAATGGCTACTTGTCTTTCTCAATTATACCACGAACACAAACGCGGCAAAAAAGTCGGCTATGCAAAATACGAAACCTTCCCCGTGTGGAATTTGCCGCTTAACCATATGGTCAACCTTGCATACGAGGCGGCTACAGCCGATTTGAACGACGTAAACATGATAGACCCATGGCACCTTGCCGCTTACGGAAAACAGGCGGTAAATTACAACCGCGACGTTGAAATCTTCCCCGTACTCAATACTATGTTCGAGCAGATTATGGGCAGTTCTCCGTATAAATCCCCTACGGATATGGGCGTAAACATGGCAGGCTACGCGATTTGCGACGACGAAGTTTGTAAAGAAGCGTCCAAACAGGAGATTATCAGGCGTTATTTCAAAGCGCTTGCAAGAGAAAGAAGAAACGGCGAAGAACCTGCGGAATCCGTTAAAATTGATATGATAATGAAAGGCAACGGCATATCCGTCGACGATCGCAGAGTTTACGTTGCCGCAAATAAATTATCGGACGAGCGCGGTTGCCCCGCGGCTGCGATAGAACTCGACGACGGAACGATAATAACCGGCAAAACAAACGATTTGTTCGGTTGTTCTTCGAGCATGATCCTCAACGCGCTTAAATACCTTGCAGGTATCGATAAAGAAGTCGATTTAATTTCTAAAAATTCGATTATCCCGATTCAAGACCTTAAAATCAAATATCTCGGAAGTAAAAATCCGAGGCTCCATATCGACGAAATGCTTATTGCTCTGTCGTCTTCGGCGGAACACGACGAAAACGCAAAAAAGGCGATAAATCAACTTCCGAAACTTCGCAACTGCGAAGTACACACCACGGTGCTTCTTGCTCACAACGACGAAAAATTCTATCGCAAACTCGGTATAAACTTAACTTCCAACCCGATATTCAAAGATAAAAATCAAGCGCATTAACTCGTATTAAAAAATCCCGATTGCCGTTTGGCAATCGGGATTTTTGTTTTTGACTCGTTACTTCAAAAATGAAAACAAACCTTTTTTAACGTATTCTTCTTCGGTTATGCCTTTGACTTCGTAGCCTTGCGAAGCGATAGCCGCCGCAAGTTGCTCTCTGTCGATTTCGTTTTCGGCAATAATCTCCGCTTCCTTTTTCATATGCGAAGCCTTAACCTTTTTTACGTTGAAATTCTTTCTTATGACGTCGGAAACGTGCGCTTCGCACATTCCGCACATCATACCGTCTATTTTAACCACGTATCTTTTCATTATTCTACTCCTTTTAACGCTTCGACCATGTCGATTTTTTTGTTTTTACGCGCGACCGCAAGACTTACGAGAAGAGAAACTCCGAAGGTTATCGCTATGCTGACGACGTAAGACAACGCGCTTACCGAAATTTTCAATTCGTATTCGGAAGCAAGAGCCTTCATCAAGCCGGCAAGAAGCCCTACCCCGCACGGAATACCGATAATGACGCCGACGAGCGTAACCCACATGTTCTGGCTTATTAAAAGCCCACCGATCTTTCTGTCTTTATAACCTACGACTTTAAGAGTCGCCATTTCGCGATAACGCTCGGTGTAACTCATAACTCCGAGATTGTAAAGAACGACCACGCCGAGTACCACGCCCGCTACGATAAGTAAAATTATCATATTGTTCATTATTTCAAGGAACGAATCGAACGATTTGATAATGTCTTGCTTCGATTGCGCGGTTTTTATTTTATTAGCAAGCGACGAATCGGTTACTATCAGATTATTTATTTCCGTTTTAGTCTTACCCGTATAAATAGCGTCGTACTTTATCGGAACTTTGAACGTTTCGGCGTAGCCAGTCGTAACGACTATACTTTCCGAAACCGAACGGTTTATTCCGGCGACTTTTATCGTATATTCGGCGCTCGAACCGTAGGGTTTAACCTTAAAAGTGCCGCCTACTTTTACGCCGAGCGCGTCGGCTATTCTTTCGCACAGATACGCGCCTTCGTCGCCCAATTGAAGATATCCGCCGTCGTTCGACGGAAATCTGACTTTGTTATGGGTAATTCTGTAAATATCGAGCGAAACGGTTTTTTCGCTGCCGTCTTTTTCTTTCAACTGCACGGGAATACTCGCGCTCGCGTCGCCCTCAAACGTATCCGCAAGCAACTCCCTTTCATTGAGTGGAAGAGTCGCTAAATCGTCGGTTAAAAATATCTTCGTCGAATAATTCATCGCACCCGTATAGTAGGTATTAAGATATTTATCCATGGTATTTCTCATACCGAACGAAGCCACTATTATAATCGTACAACCGATTATACCGATTAAACTCATTAAAGTTCTCGATTTATGGCGCATAACGTCGCGCATATTCCACTTCGTTCCGAACGAAAACTTATTCCAGAGTTTTGTTTTTTCGATTGCGAGTTTTTTAACTTTTTTCGGCGAATACGGTTGTAACGTTTCCGCCGCAGTGCCTTTGAGCATTTTTCTGACCGAAAAAAATCCGATAAGAGTCAACGCCGCGAGAAGCAATGCGAGAACAAGCCAACAGAACCACGGGGCGTATAACGTCCAACTCGGCATATCGAAGTACGTGCTCATAGTTCCTTTCGGGTTCATTATGATGTACGCTATCAGATATCCGAGCCCTATGCCGATAGATATGCCGACAACGCCTATAAAGAACGCGTAGGAGGTGTAATGCGCCAGAATCTTTTTATTTTTGAAACCGAGCGCTTTAAGTATACCTATCTGACCTTTTTCTTTTACGGTAAGACGATGCATGGTCGTTACCATAGTCAGAACGGCGATAATCAGGAATACTACGGGTAAAATCGAGCCCATAGTCTGCCCTTCTTCTATTTCGCCTTTAGACTGCGAATAAGAAACGTTTTCGTTTTTCGTCGTAACGAGCATAGTTTTGCCGAAAGCGGTGTTTACTTTTTCTTTGAACGAATCGGAAGCGATATTCGATCTGACGTAAATATACGTATAAACCGCCGACGACGATTTACCTTCGTACAAAGCGGGAGATACGTAAGCGTAACCGTAAGTCGTATAGTCCGGCATAAGTTGACTTTCGTCGCGAACGCAAACCATGTGTTCTGCCGCTTTTATAAACGCCTTAACCTCGCCTTCGATTTTCGTATTGCCGTAAGAAAACGTTAATTCGTCGCCGAGTTTTACACCGTTTTTGTTGGCGTACGTTTCTGATAACCATATACCGTCTGTAGAAGAAGGATCGTATTTTTCGCCTTTAATCACGACGAACTCCGAAACACCCCGCGTTTTCGCGACGTCAAGAGCAACCTGCGTTCCCTCTTTTTCTTCGACTTCCGTATTGACCGAAAAATAAAGCGTAGCCGCGTCTACTCCGTCGATAGCCTTAATTTTTTCGACGTCTTCTTCAGAAAAGCCCGACGAAGCGACGTCTGCTATTTTATAGTCGGATAATTTGCAATCGCTGAAAAACGACTTCGTATTTTTTTCGATCGTATACCATTCGGTATTGAACCCTACGAAGATTCCTATACCGATCGCTATCATAACGATCATCGATATGAACTGGGCTTTGTATTGCCCGATAGTTCGAATGAGTTTTTTGAATAACATTACCAATCCACCTCGTCTGCGTCAAGCGGGTCAGCCTGTTCTTCGACAGACTTGATTTTTCCGCTTTTAACTTTAATAACGACGTCTGCCATTTTGGCAATGTTCTGATTATGAGTAACGATGATTATTGTTTTACCGTAACTTTTCGCCATTTTCAAAAGTAACTTCAACACGAGAACGCCCGTTTCGGAATCGAGCGCGCCCGTAGGTTCGTCGCATAAAAGAATCTGCGGGTTTTTAGCCAAAGCGCGCGCTATGGAAACTCTCTGCTGTTCGCCGCCCGATAATTCCGACGGGAAATTGTTAAGATGATCCGCAAGACCTACTTCGCCGAGCATTTTATCGGCGGGCAACGCTTTCGGTGCAATCTCTTTTACGAGTTCCACGTTTTCTTTAACGGTAAGCGTGGGGATAAGATTGTAAAACTGGAATACGAAGCCGACTTTTGCGGCTCTGTATTCTGCAAGTTCGTCGGACGTCAATTTCGAAATGTCTTTTCCGTCAACGAGAATCTGTCCTTCGGTAGGACTGTCAAGACCGCCTATTAAGTTGAGAAGAGTGGATTTACCCGCTCCGCTCGGTCCGAGAATGACGACAAATTTACCCTTTTCGAGCGACATGTTTACGTCGTCTAACGCCTTTAATACGTGGTCGCCGCTTGTGTATACGCGGCTTACTCCTTTGAATTCTACTATTGCCATAATAACTCCCATTTAATATTTTCGCCCCCGCGCAATATAGAAGCGCGGGGGCGAAAATAATTATTTTTTCTTATTGTCCTTTTGCACGTATTTGCACGCGGAGCACGCGCCGCAACAGCCGCAATCACCGCCGCAAGAACTCTTGCCTTTCTTTTTTCTGATAATTGCCGCTATCGCTACGCCTAATACTACCGCCACACAACCTATTATCAGGACTATATCCAACGGTTTCATAAGCATACTCCTCTTTCTGATTTACGCATTAAGCGGTAAAGATTTTTGTTTTTTCGCCTGCGCCTTGTTCCAATACGCTACCGCAAATACTACAACCGCGATAACTGCCGCCCAGATGAAGAGCGTCCACCACCAGGCGCCGATGGTATATACCATAGAAGCAACGATATACGAAGTCGCAAGCCAGAACAGAAGCGTCATGTGATAAGTCTTTCTGTTTCCGATTTCCGCCTTTGCGGTGGCTACTGCTGCGAAACACGGAATAGTCGTCATATTGAACGCTATGAAAGCGAGCAGACCGGGGATGTCGATGCCGGTGGCTTTAACCATTGCGGTAGTCGCAAGTATACCGTCTTCATCGGCAAGTATCTCCGCGATAGAAGCAGTACTTCCGAGGCTGACGTGCATCGAAACCACAAGGCAGGAAGCAAGCGTGCCGAACGTTGCGATAACGTTTTCTTTCGCGATAAGACCCGCAACCGCGGCAACGACGAATACCCAACCGTATCGGTTAAGTTGACTGCCGAAGCCGAGCGGAGTAAACAAGGGCTGGAAGAGCATACCGATCTGACCGAGAATAGATTCGTTCATGCGGACGTTTACCAAACCTTCTACGCCTTCCAACGCCGCATACTTAACGGCATCCGATTCAAACAATTCTTCCGCATCCTGAAG
>ERZ1034920.1967-NODE-1967-length-12280-cov-4.897996_pt1 | contig 12280 bp, 8 predicted proteins | sample MGYA00520688_ERZ1034920 | MGnify/ENA primary metagenome ERZ1034920 (study PRJEB33766, sample SAMN09781785) | gut metagenome | biome: gut microbiome | host: Homo sapiens | place: Madagascar | study: EMG produced TPA metagenomics assembly of the PRJNA485056 data...
CGTTAGCCGAGCAGCGCGAGGATGTTCTGCTTCGGCTGGGCACCCACGGTCTGCGCCTTGATCTGGCCGTTCTCGAACAGGATCAGCGTCGGAACCGAGTTCACGCCGTAGCGGGCGGCCACATCGGGGCTCTGATCGATGTCGACCTTGTACACGTAGACGTTACCGGCGACCTCAGTCGCGATCTCGTCGAGGACGGGAGCCACCATGCGGCACGGGCCGCACCAGGTGGCGAAGAAGTCGACGAGGACGGGCTTGTCCGCCTCGAGAACCTTGGACTGGAAATCGGCGGAAGCGACAATCTCACTCATGTCATAACTCCTTTTTCTCGCGTCGTGCGCGGCGGGGCGAGGAGGCGCGGGCGCGCAATCACGCAACCGCATCGCATCGCCCGCCTCAATCGGCCGACGTCGCATTAACCATGCATCCATTGTAGGCGCACGCCCCCACCGCACCCGCCCGTGCGACTGCGAAGGGCGCAAATCGGGGCGGAGACGGCAGCGGCGGGAGCGGATGCCCTCGCTTTGCGCGCCAGGTAGCACCCCGTCGCGCTTCCCTGGCGAAGCCCGAACGCACAAAGGCCCCTCCACACGACGGCGGAGGGGCCTCCCGAACAAGCGAAGCTCACGCAGCGGAAGCGCGAGCTTCGCGTGCTAGCGGTTCACTCTCTCGTTGCCGAGATCCTTCGCGGCGATCTTCTGCTCGTCGTTGAACTGGTCGGCGCGCAGCTGGTCGCCGAGCGTGGGCTTGGCGAACTCGGAGGGCTGGTGCACGACCACCTGCGAGTACGGGATCATGATGTTGTGCTCGTCGAAGATGAGCTTCATCTCGCGACGCAGATCGCGCTCGAGCTGGCCGCGGGCGTTCTCGGCGCACTGGACCACCACGCGGATCGTCACGCTGTTGTCGGCAAGCGACACCACGCCCTTGTAGAACGGACCCTCCTCGATGGCGGGCAGACGGCGGCGGATGTGCGGGAACTCCTCCTGGAGGATGTTCTCGACGCGCTCAAGCGACTCGCCGTACTCGATGTCCATGTCGCACGAGGCGTACGAGCTCTCCTTCGTCATGTTGATGACGTTGCTCACCTCGCTGTTGCGCAGGATGATGATGTTGCCCGAACCGTCGTTGATCTTCGTGGTGCGCACGCCGATGTCCATCACGGTGCCGCTGTTGGAGCCCACCTTGATGATGTCGCCCACGCGGAACTCGCCCTCGAAGATGATGAACAGACCCGACAGAATATCGCTCACGAGCTCCTTCGCGCCGAAGGACACGGCGATCGACAGGATGCCGGCGGAAGCGAGGAGCGTCGTCGTGTCGATGCCGATCACCATGAGGCAGTAGTACACCATGCCGATGATCGAGGCGTACTTGATGAAGCTGCTCACGAGGCGACACATCGTCTCGCCACGCGGACCGAACACGCCCGCGAGCAGGTGCAGCAGCTGCTGTACAAGCATCGTGACGGTGATCACAACGCACGCGATCATAAGGCACGCGGTGATGGCGAACACGTTGAGGCCGTATTCCCAGCCGCCGTTGAGCACGTAGGAGAACACCGAATCGCTCGGGAACACGGCGTCCTTGAACACGACGCCGAGGCACACGACGATCGAGAACACCGCCACGAGCACCTTCACGATGGTGAGCACGCGCTGCTCGGGCGTCTTCTCGCCCCAGTCGAGCGAGTCGTACAGCCAGCGGCTCGCCGCCGATTCCGTGGTTCTCACGCGACCGTCGGGCATCGTCACATCGAACGTACGCGAATCGGGGTCGCCGTCGTTCTCGCCCGGCGTCGGCAGATCAGGCTCGCCGAGGCGCGTCCTGCGCACCTCGAACGCCACAAGCAGGAAGATGACGATCTGGCACACGAGACCGCTTACGCCCGTGGCGATGGTGAGCGGCACGCGCTCGGTCATGAGCTCGCCCTCGGGCTGTGCGACGTAGATGTAGTTGTCGCCCGACTCGAACGACGACGCGTAGTACGTCGCACCCGCGACGGTGAGGAAGTCGTTGTAGCCGTCCTGAAACTGCTTGTCAGTCATGCCGTAGCCGGTCGCATCGCGGCCGACAAGGCGGGAGTCGGGGAAGTAGGTGAACGTGTGATCGTTCTTGTTCACCGCGAAGGCGAAGCCGTCCTGACCCACCTTCACGCCCTCGAGAATGGTATCGAGCTGCACGCTTGAAAGCAGATTCTCAAGGCGCGACGAGCGAATGCCGAGCTGCACGAAGCCGTCGGCGACACCCGCATCGTCGTGCAGCGTCACGCCGATGTACTGGCGCAGCTCGCCAGAGATCTCGTCGGGCATCGGGTCCTGGATCACGCTGTCAACGCCCTGGAGCAGCTTCCTGAACTCGTAGCTCTGGTCGGCGGGGTCCTCGCTCAGCACGAAGTTGGTGTACGAGGAGTTGGTCGAGGCCAGCGTGCCCGCACCGTCGAACACGTACACGTACTGGATCTGCAACACGTCGGCGAGCTCCTGCAGCTTCTCACGCGTCTCGAGCGTCGGGTTGGCGTCGAGGATGTAGACAGCCACCTGGGCCTTGTTGAGGTAACGCTCGTTGTACTGCTCGATGAGCGCGCCGGCCTGGTCGTTGGTGCGCTCGATCGTCGTCTCGATGTCGGCGGCGCGTTCCTTGCTGCTCACCGACTCGGCCGACAGCGAGAAGAGCGTCTGCATGTAGAACGTCACGACGATCACGGCAAGGAAGCCGACGAACGACAAAACGATGGACTTGCGGCCGATCGCCTTGTTGTAGCGCAGCGGACCGATGCTAACGTAGTTCTCGGGGTTGTAGCCGCGCTTCTCGTCCTCGCGCATGACGAACAGACCGTAGAGCGCCACAATCATCGCAGCGGAGAAGAACACGAACAGGATCACGCCCACCGTGAGGTTGCGCGACGAAACGAGCTCGCTTTCGGGCACGGCGGCGATGTAGTAGGTGTCGTCGATTTCGGACACGCCTGCATAGAGACGCTCGCCGTTGAACTCGAGCCAGCCGAAGCGGCCGTTCTCGAGCTGTGAGGCGTCGATGCCCGCATCGAGCGCATCCTGGCCGATGTAGTCGGCGTTCGGATGGTAGGACACGAGGTAATCGCGGCCCGACACGGCGAAGACATAGCCGCTCTGGCCCACGCTCACGCCGCTCAGCACGGCCGCCGTCGAGGCGGTGCTGTCGACAAGCTCGTCGAGCTCGGCGGGATCCTGCTCCACGACAACCATCGTGTCGGCATTGATCGCCGCGGCGTAGTAGCGCCACGTCGTGCCCTCGTCGACGAACTCGACCTCAACTGCGTCAGAGGGCTCGCCCGTGTCGAACGTCGTGCGCAGCAGGTTGAAGCGGGCGTGGGTGAAGTCAGCGAGCGTGTCCTGGGCGCACGCGATCACGTCGCCTGCGTGGTTCACCACCATGACGTTTCTCACGCCGAGCAGGTCGCGGTACTCGGCCATCTTCGCGTCGGTCGCCTCGAACCCGGTGTCGTTGTTCGCCATGAAGGCCACGCTCTCGGCCTTCGACTGGTAGATCTCGTCGTAGGTCTGCGTGTTCTGGGCGGTCTCCTCATCGGCCGCCTCGAGAATGCCCGGCAGATCCTCCATCTCGCGCTCGATGTCGGCGGTGTAGTTCGACATCGACAGGTCGTCCTGCATCGACGCCACGATGAAGCCCATCGCAACGACGCTCGCGATGACGAAGGCGATGAGGATGCCAGCTTTGATCTTGAGTTTCTTAGACATCGCTCCCCTCCTAGTTCCACTTGTCCACGAGCGCGGTGATCGTGCCGTCGTCGATCATGCCCTGGATGGTCTCGGCCACCTGGCCCGACAGCTCGGAGCCCTTCTGCGTGGCCACGCCGTAGGACTGCTCCGCCATCTCGAAGCCCTCGAGATAGGAGCGATCGTCGTTCAGATAGGTCTGGGCGATGGCGCCGTCGAGCACCATCGCGTCGACCGCGCCTTCCTCGAGCGCGTCGGAAAGTTCCTGATACGAGGGGAACTGCAACAGGCGCCAGGTGTCGAAGAGCACGTCGCTGTTGTCCTCGTTGGCCGACTCCACGACGCCGGAGGAGAAGCCGGTCTCCGCCAACTTGATGCTGAGCAGCGGCGCGGCGTTGGCGCCCGACATCGTGCCGAACGTGAGGCCGTTCATGTCGTCGATCGAGCTGAGCAGCGCGCTGTTCTCCACCAGCGCGATCACGTGGTCGGTGTAGTACGCAGGCGAGAAGTCGAAGTTCTCGAGACGCGAATCGGCGATCGAGTAGCACGCCACGAGCGCATCGACCTCGCCGTCGAGCAGCATCTCCTTGCGATCGTCGGGCGTCACCGTCACGTACTCGACGTCGGCGTAGCCCATGCGCGCGGCCATCTCGTTCGCGATGTCGATCTCAAGCCCGTAGTACTTGCCCGTCTGCTCGTTGAGAAAGCCGAAATTCACCACGTCGGCGCGCACGCCCACGCGCAACGTGCCGCTGCCCCCCTGGGCCGCGTCGCCCGAACCGCATCCGGCAAGCCCGATGCAAGCGCAGGCAAGCAGCGCGGCAGTAAGCAGCGCCGCGATCCTTCCCTTCAATGTCACAAATACTCCCCTTCTCTTCCTTTTCACGTCGCGCGTCTCTTCGCGGGCGGTTGCAGGCACCCTGCTGCCGCGAATACGCGCGCGAACACACTTCTTCGCATAAGCGCAACTGGATATTGTGGCAAAGGAAGATACCCGTCCATCAGGTCAAACGGTCGTTCAAAAAGATATTGAAGGATATGAGGAGGGGTGCTGTGCACTATATGGGACACCTGTACGCGGCCGAGCACGGGTGCTTTACATGCGATGAAGCCCCGCTACGCTCCTCGCACACCTCGCCTACAGTGCGAGGAAACGCTGCGCGCAGCGACGCTACGCCCCGAAGGAGCGGATGAGATCGGCCGTGCTTCCCTGGAGCTTCTCGATTATGTCGCGCAACTCCTCGTGGCGATCGGCGCGCGAGAGGATGCAGATGGAAATGGGCCGCATGTCAGTCGAACAAACGGGAACCATGCGGGCGTCCCTGACATCCTTGTACATCGAGGAGACCGCCGCGCTGAACACGTACACCTCACCGTTGAAGAAGGCACGCTTGAACGTGTCGCGGTCCTCGGAATGCTCCACGCGCAGCACAGGCGAGGCAAGCCCCTCCTTGCGGTAGAGCGAGAGAACCGATTCGTTGAAGTCGTCGTATTCCTTCGAGAAGAGCACGGTGTAGTCGTTAAGCTCGGCGATTGTCGCGCAGGAACGTTCAGCGAGCGGATGGCACGGTGCAACGACGACACCCGTCGGAAGCATGCCGATCGGCGTGCAATCGATGCCCGCATGCTCGAGCACGCCGATGGACACGGCGAGGTCAACCGATCCGTCGAGGATGCCTTTGACGCCTTCGCGCACGTCGGCGCGTTCCATCTCGACCCGTACACCGAATATGCGCGAGAGCATGAGGGGAAACGCCTGAAGCGCCCTATCGATATGGGGAAACACCGGAGAGCAAAGCGCCATCTTGAGCGGTCGCGCCGAACGCATCCGCTCATAGTCGCCGGGGAACGACTCAAGCGCGGCGAATTTCTCGAGCGCCACAACGGCGCGATCGTAGAACGCCGTGCCGAACTCAGTCGGGCGCGCACTGCGGTTGCCGCGGATAAAGAGACTCTTCCCCAGCTCACCCTCGAGATCAGATACGGCCTTCGACACGGCCTGAACCGTAACGAACTGCTTGCGAGCCGCGGCGGAGAAGCTCCCCTCTTCGAACGCCGCCACGAAATACCTGATCTGACCGATGTTCATGACTACCTCGAGAACCACCATGCAAAAGAAACGCCTCGCTCGAAGGAGGGAGGCGCACTCCATTTGTCCATAAAGATGGTTCAATACTAACATTCACACCTGTCGACACCCCTTGTTTGACCCACCCTCAACCAAACTTTAAAGTCGATGTCAGTGGCTTTGCGACGCATCGTCTCTATACTGGTGTCTCTCGGGCCTGCATCGACGCAGGCCCGCCCTGTGATGGGCGCTCGCGCTGCACGATGCTGAACGCGACACGTTCCATCCGCTTTTGATCCGCTGTCTCTGAAGGAGCTCCATGGCCCTCGAATTCACCTCGCTCGCCGTCATCGCCCTCGTGGCGTTCGTCTGCCCGATCATCGCGCGTCTCGTTCCCGGCAAACTCGTTCCCGAAACCGTGTTCCTGCTCATCGCAGGCGCCCTGCTCGGCCCGCATCTCGCCGGCGTCATTCAGACCACTGAAGCGATCGATTTGCTCTCCGAGCTCGGGCTCGCGTTTCTGTTCCTGCTTGCCGGCTACGAGATCGACCCCAAGACGCTCACGGGATCGCAGGGCAAACGCGGCCTTGTCACCTGGGTGGTGAGCATCGTGCTCGCTTTCATCGCCGTGCGCCTTTCCCCCGACTTCTCGGTAAGCCATTTCGACGGCATCGCCGTGGCCATTGCGCTTACCACCACGGCACTCGGCACGCTGCTGCCCATCCTCAAGGAGCGAGGCCTGTCGGACACGCGCGTCGGCACGTCCATCCTCGCATTCGGCACCTGGGGCGAGCTGTGCCCCGTGCTCGCCATGGCGCTGCTGCTTTCGACGCGCAGCGAATGGCAAACGCTGCTCATCCTCGCGCTCTTCGTCGCCGTCGCCGTGGCCGCCGCCATCGTGCCGGCGCGCGCTCGTAAGGCGGGCCATGCGCTCTTCGCGTTTCTTGAGCGCAACCGCGACACCACCTCGCAGGCCATGGTACGCGCCGTCGTCGTGCTGCTCGTCGGTCTCGTGGCGCTTTCCGCCGTGTTCAACCTCGACATCGTGCTCGGCGCGTTTGCAGCCGGTTTCGTGCTACGCTACATCATCCCCGAGGGCGACCACTCGCTCGAGCACAAGCTCGAGGGCATCGCCTATGGCTTCCTCATCCCGACCTTCTTCATCGTGTCGGGCGCCAAGATCAATCTCGCGGGCGTCTTCGCGCAGCCAGGCCTGCTCGTCGGGTTCATCATCATGTTGCTTGTCATCCGCGCTGTGCCCATCTTCGTGGCACTGTCGACCGAGCGCAAGGAAACGCGCCTGTCGGTGTACAACCGCCTCACCGTGTCGCTTTACTGCACGACGGCGCTGCCGATCATCGTCGCTGTGACGAGCGTCGCTTCCAAAGCCGGCGCGCTTTCCGCCGAGGCGGCCGGCACGCTTGTGGCGGCAGGCGCCATCACGGTGTTCCTCATGCCGCTGCTCGCCTCCATCACCCACCGCATCTCGCTCGCCGTCAATCCCGACCAGAGCGCGCTGTAGCGTCGCTGTAGCCCGAAACGAACGGGACCCCGCCTTCGAAGAGGCGGGGTCCCGTCATGCGGTGCATCCGTTAGCGCCGGACTGCTAGAGCGCGGCCTCCCTAATCACCTCGAGGAACTTCGCACGATCCCAGGCGCCCAGGTCGCCCTCGGCGCGGTCGCGCACGCTCACGGTTCCCTCTTCGATCTCCTTGTCGCCCATGACGACCATGTAGGGGATCTTCTGGCTCTGGGCCTTCGCGATCTTGACCTTCATCGGCTCGTTCTGGTCATACACCTCGACACGGCCGCCCGCCGCCTTGATCTCGCGCGCAAACGCAGCGGCCGCCTCCTTGTGGCGGTCGGCGATCGGGATGACGATCGCCTGAATGGGGGCAAGCCACAGCGGCAGCGCGCCGGCGTAGTGCTCGATGAGGATGCCGAGGAAGCGCTCGATGGAACCGAAAATGGCGCGATGGAGCATCCACGGGCGCTCTTCGGTGTTCTCCTCGGTGCGGTACGTGAGGCCGAAGCGCTCGGGCAGGTTGAAGTCGACCTGCACGGTGGAGCACTGCCAGGTGCGTCCGATGGCGTCCTTCACCTTGATGTCGATCTTCGGACCGTAGAACGCGCCGTCGCCCTCGTTGATGTCGTAGGCGAGGTTGTGGCGCTCGCACGCCTGCTTGAGCGCGTTCGTCGCGTGCTCCCACATGTCATCGGTGCCGATCGACTTCTCGGGACGCGTCGAGATCTCAGCCGCGTACTCGAAGCCGAAGGTGGACATGATGTGATCAACGAGGTCGAGGATGGCCACCACCTCGTCGACCACCTGATCGCGCGTGCAGAACACGTGCGCATCGTCCTGGGTGAAGCCGCGGGCGCGCAGCAGGCCGTGCACGACGCCGCTCATCTCGTGGCGGTACACGGTGCCGAACTCGAAGTAGCGCAGCGGCAGGTCACGGTAGGAGTGGATCTCGTTGCGATAGAGCATCACGTGGCCCGGGCAGTTCATGGGCTTCACGCCGTACTCCGACAGACGGGGATGCTCGTCGTCACCCTCGTTGATGTTGAAGAAGTACATGTTCTCTTTGTAGTAGTCGTAATGACCCGAGGTCTTCCACACGTCGGCCTTGTAGATGTGCGGAGTGATGACCTCCTCGTAACCGCGGTCGTACAGGTCGCGGCGCAGCCACTCCTGCAGCAGACGGATGATGCGCGCGCCGCGCGGCAGGTAGAGCGGCAGGCCCACGCCGGCGTCCTCGTCCATCATGTAGATGCCGAGCTCACGGCCGAGCTTGCGATGATCGCGCTTCTCGGCTTCCTCAAGGTTGTGCAGGTGCGTCTCGAGGTCCTTCTTCTTGAAGAAAGCGGTGCCGTACACACGCTGGAGCATTTCGCGCTCCGCATCGCCCTTCCAGTAGGCACCGGCGAGCTTCATGACCTTGAACGCGCCGATCTTGCCAGCGGAGGGCATGTGCGGGCCGCTGCACAGATCGACGAAGTCGCCGTGGCGGTACACGGAGATCTCCTCGTCGGCGGGCAGCTCGTCGATATGCTCGAGCTTGAAGCGCTGGTTGGCGAAGATGCGCTTCGCCTCATCACGCGACACCACTTCGCGCACGAACGGCTCGTCGCGCTTGATGATCTCGGTCATCTTCTCCTCGATGGCAGCGAAGTCGTCGGGCGTGAGAGAACGGGAGAGCTCGAAATCGTAGAAGAATCCGTCGTCGGTCTGCGGACCGAAGGCGATCTGGGCACCGGGAAAGAGCGTCTGCACGGCCTCGGCCATCACGTGCGCGCACGAGTGACGCATGATGCCGAGCGCCTCGGGGCTCTTCTCGGTGATGATCTCGATGCGGGCGCCGTCAGACACGGGCGCGGTGAGATCGGCGAACGCGCCGTCGATCTTGCCGCAGAGCGCCGCCTTCGCGAGCCCCGCTCCGATCGACGCGGCCACGTCAGCGACGGTGGCCCCCTCGTTCAGTTCCTTGGTCGAACCGTCCGGAAGAAATACCTTCATTCCTGTTCCTTTCTTGCGCCGGGCGCGCACAAAGCGCCTGCGCGGTCGAATGCCGGGCGCATACAAAGCGCCTGCAGGGTACTGGATGGCTGAAAGCCAGCGCCTATCTTAGTCCAAGTTGCCACGCGTGTTCCCGTCAAAACGACGCAGAGCCGGAAAACTCCGGCTCTGCGTACGTGGGTGTTTGAAACGGGCAACGGGGCCCGGAGACGCTACGCGCGCGGATCGCGCGGCTGCGCCTCGGCGCGCGGGGCACGTTCGCGCGGCGCGGCGGAACGCTGCTGCGGGCGGCGACGCATCGCCCCGACGGGCGTGGCGCAGTACGGGCACACGGTCCACGCGGGATCGAGAGCGTGTCCGCAGTGGCCGCAGAGATTCTTGAGCTGCGCGTGGCAGTTCGGGCAGAGCACGTAGTCGGCCTCCACAGGATAGCCGCAGGCGGCGCATTCGCCGTACTTCATGAGCTGGCGCTGCTTGAGCGCAACCTCGAGCTCCTGCTCGTCGCGGTCGATCTGCAGCAGCGACGGGCGCAGCAGGCAGTACGCGATGAGACCGATGATCGGCACGAGCGAGACCACCAGCCAGATCTGCCACTTCGTCCCGCGCAGGTAAGCATCACGCACCACCCACACGATGGAAAGGACGTACAAGATGACGAGCAGAACCACGACAACGGTAAAAGCTGCCTGCATCTGCGGCGTCCACAGCTGAGCAATAAGCTCGCTCATAATGACCTCTTCTTCTTGGCGTGAGACCGCCCTCGGCGGCATGGCGCGCCGTCGGGCGTGCGCGACCCTCATGTCGCGCATCGAGGAATTATACCAAAGATGGCCCCGCCCATGCCGCATACCCCGCCGCACGCCACGTCTCCGACATTTCGTCGGCGCCCATCGGCAGCACCCCTATAATAAACAGGCTTTGCGCACGGTCTGCGCCGACGCGCTTCGTCCCATTGTTTTGAGTGAGCGGCGGGCGGTGCGATCTCCGTGAATCGCCTGACTTGCGCCAGAACATGTCAGGATGCCACCCATCGACTACGTGAAAGGATGACCCGTCTTGAGTTCGGAGGTTCTTCAGATTTTCGCCGAGATGATCACGCTGTTCGTCATCGTTGCCGCCGGCTACGCAGGCAAGCGCCTCAACATGATGAACGAGGACTTCGACGCCAAGCTCTCCAAGGTCATCCTCAACCTCTCGCTTCCCGGCATGATCATCGGCTCGGTGCTGACCGCCACGGAGCTCCCCTCGCTGCAGGACATCCTGCTCACGTTTCTCTTCTCGTGTCTGAGCTTCGTGCTCGTCATCGTGATCGCCTACGCCGTCACCGCGGCCATGCGCATCTCGATCGGACACCGCGGCGTGTTCAAGTTCATGCTCTGCTTCGGCAACGTGGGTTTCATCGGATTTCCCGTGCTGTCGGCCATCTACGGGTCCGACTCGCTCATCTACGCGACGATCTTCAACCTGCCGTTCAACTTCCTCGTGTTCACCGTGGGCGCCTGGTTTCTTACGCAGGACAACGTAGCCGGAGACGCTAAGGTGAAGGTTACGTGGCGCCTGTTCGTATCGCCCGTGATTATCAGCTGCCTCGTCGCTATCGTGCTTGCGCTGGCGGGCGTGCACAGCATCCCCGTCGTCGGCGATGCGTTCGTGTCACTCGGCTCGCTTACGACGCCCGCGGCGCTGCTCATCATCGGCTCGTCGCTCGCGAACCTCCCCGCCGGCGAGCTCATCGGCGGATTCCGCCTGTGGATGACGTCGCTTTTTCGCCTCATCATCATTCCGCTCGTCGTATGGGGCGTGTTCCACTTCTTCGTGACGAACCCCCTCCTGCTCGGCGTGATCGTCGTGATCTCGGGCATGCCCGTCGCCACGAACGGCACGATGCTCTGCTACCAGTACGGCGGCAACTCCCACGACATGGCGCAGGGAACATTCGTCACCACGATCGCGTCACTCGTGTCCATTCCGCTGCTCGTCATGTTCCTGAGCACGGTGGGGTAAGTTCACCAGACGCTCCGCTACCTTGGCGAGCGCCCCTCGTTCCTCCGACAAGACCCCGCACACGGCGCGCAATGCGTGTACTGCCTCGCATACGCCATGCACGGCAACCTGCCCCAACACACGAAAACGGGGCTCTGGCATAAGCCAAAGCCCCGTTGCTCTCGCAATCGACCGTCACCTGCCAGAGCGCCCTACCAAGACACGCCAGGCAAAAGCAGGCCGCCTATCCCAGCTCGGCGAGCTGCGCTTCCACGCGCGCCAGCTGGTCCTCGATGTCGGCGAGCTTCGCGCGGTCCTTCTCTACGATCTCGGGCGCGGCCTTGGCCAAAAAGCCCGGGTTCGAGAGCTTCTTCGCGAACTTCGCCTGGTCGCCGGCAAGCTTCTTCTGCTCCTTCTGCAGGCGGGAACGCTCGGCATCGAAGTCGATGAGCCCGGTGAGCACGCTGTACACCTCGGCGCCCTCGACCACCACGGCAGCGCTCTCGGCCGGCTTCGCCGCGCCAGCGCCGATCACGAGGTTCGCCACACGGCCCATCGAGGCGATCTGTGGACGCAGCGCCTCGAGCACCTCCACGGCCCCAGGTTCGGCATTCACCGTCACGTCAAGCTCCTGACGCGGCGAGATGCCGTAACGTGCGCGAGTGGAGCGCACGGCGCCCACAACATCGCACAGCAGACCCACGGCGCGCTCGGCCGCCTCGTCGCGCCAATGCGCGAGGTTCTCGGGCTCGGGCCAGGCCGCCATCATGAGCGCAGGAGCCTCCCCCTCGCCGTGAGGCAGGTTCTCCCAGATGGCCTCGGTAACGAACGGCATCGCAGGATGCAGCAGGCGCAACGCCTGATCAAGCACGTACACGAGGTTGCGCTGCGTCTGCAGACGCACCTCGGCGTCGGCCTCGCCGCGCAGATCGGCCTTGGTGAACTCGATGTACCAGTCGCAGAACTCGCTCCAGAAAAACGCGTTGAGCT
>ERZ1034920.1977-NODE-1977-length-12243-cov-6.786757_pt1 | contig 12243 bp, 18 predicted proteins | sample MGYA00520688_ERZ1034920 | MGnify/ENA primary metagenome ERZ1034920 (study PRJEB33766, sample SAMN09781785) | gut metagenome | biome: gut microbiome | host: Homo sapiens | place: Madagascar | study: EMG produced TPA metagenomics assembly of the PRJNA485056 data...
TTATAGGATATACTATTTTTTATGAATATTCAGGAGGGTTTTCAAAAATGATTGCACAATTACTTTCTCAGCCGGGATTTATCTATGAGATTAATGGGAAGTATTATTTTCTTGGCAAATGGATCTGCAAGGAATGCACAGAGGTTGATGCATGCGATTGTGTGATGATGTATAATATGTGCCGCAGTTCAAACGAAAAGAACGAAACAGCCATGTATTTTCAGAAAATGCGTGCCTACAGCGATTTTGCACTGGAAATTCCATATAATCCGACTCAGATACGCTCTGATATGAAAGCTCTTCTTGACTCTCTGTCAGAATCTGCTCTCAGCAGGCTTCAGGCACAATATGACGCTTTCGCAGAGGATCTGGAGCGTTATGCATAAAGCCGGATCTAATTTTAAATGTAGCACAAGCCCTGTCTCACCAATCTATGGTCTGGCAGGGTTTGTGATGCTTGCAAGTGAGCTCTGGAAGCAGTGGACGCTGACCTATGCAATCAACGACGGACACTATATCTGGTGGTATCTGCCATTTCAGCTATGTAGTATTCCCATGTATGTCTGTCTGGCGCATGGCGTACTATCACTCCTGTACCGGCATACTGATTCATCACTGCGGCGAAAACATTATCAGCGGATCAGTGCACTTCTTCAAGCATTCCTGATGGATTTTGGACTGCTGGGAGGAATCTGCGCTTTCTTTGACACCAGTGGCATGCATTACAGCTATCTTCCGCTGACGATTCATTCCTACGCATGGCATATCCTGCTCATTATCCTTGGATGCATCAGTGGTCTGGATCGCTATACCGATCATACCAAAAAAGGCTTACAGTTCAGCGTATGCCTATATCTCGGCTGCTGTCTGATCGCAACAGTACTGAATCTTACGCTGTATCCTCTCGGTACCATTAATATGTTCTATATCAGTCCCCGCTATACTATGCAACAGAAAGTATTCTGCGAAATTGCAAAAGCACTGGGGAACGGCTGGGGCATCGGAAGTTATATTGCGATGTCGGTTGTTGGAGCAGGAGTATTGCATAAGGGTTGGAATTTGTTATACCGCAAATACCGCCAAGTAGCATTGTAAATAGTCTTTTTTATAACTTTGACAAATAATAGCCATTATTTTCTTGACAACTGTATAGATTCTGTGGTATAAATATCTAGTCGGTTGTGACCGGCAACAGGTAAATATAGGGGATTGGTCAAATGGTATGACAGGAGTCTCCAAAACTCTTAGCGGGAGTTCGATTCTCTCATCCCCTGTTTCTTTAACACCGAAACGCCGACCAGTAAATGGTTGGTGTTTTTTTATTTTCTCTATCAAGGAGCTGATGATATGTGTGATATCAAAAAATATCAGGAAATTTATCAGGAACTCATCAAACTTCAACCAGAAGATACTCTACAGCTTGTTCTCGAATCCGAATCCGAAGATCAGAAAGATTTCTATGAAATGTTAGGGGATTATCTTCTTCAAAAGAAACAGCGCGAAATCATAAAAAAGGATCTCTTCTAAATGAAAAAATACATTATTATCGCAGGTGTTAACGGCGTTGGAAAATCAACACTCTATCAATCAACACCTTCCTTGCAGGATATGCCTCGCATTAATACCGATGAAATTGTACGTGATATCGGTAGCTGGAAAAACAGTGCAGATATTTTTAAAGCTGGAAAAATTGCAGTTCGGTTATTGTATCAGTATTTAAAAGACGGCATTTCTTTTAATCAGGAAACTACTCTCTGTGGAAAATCCATTATTAAAAACATCCAAAAGGCAAAAGAATACGGCTACTATATCGAAATGCATTATATAGGGATAGACTCTCCTGAATCAGCTAAAAACCGTGTTCACCAAAGAGTCAAAAAAGGTGGTCATGGCATTCCTGATTCAGATATCGAAAAGCGCTATTATGAATCATTTCAAAATCTCAAATCAGTACTCAACTATTGTGATTTAATCGCATTTTATGATAACACCACTGAATTTAGACGATTTGCCATTTACAGACAACATGCTTTTGTAAGAAAATCTCACATTTTACCCGATTGGTTCTTAAAACATTGTGATTTTTAGTTTTCAAGCATTTAGAAAGGTTTTACACATGAATGCCACAAACACAGGTTCCTTATCAAGCCAAAGATATTGAGGAAACACAAGGTCACTTTATACTGTTCAACAAAATGCTAGACACCTTAGATGTTGATCTCGATCAGAAAATAATCAAAAGCTTCCATTTTGAATTGAAAAGTGGCGTATTCGAAGATCGTGCCAACGGCTATGCCATTGGTGATTACAAAAAGCGTCCAAACATGATTGGCATCCATCAGACCACTCTGCCATCTCAGGTTCCAGAAGCAATGACTGAATTACTGAACTGGTATCATGCGCAAGATATCTCTTTAGAAACACTGGCAGAATTCCATGCACGCTATGAGATCATTCATCCATTCCAAGATGGAAGCGGACGTACCGGACGTATCATTCTCTTCCGTGAATGTCTGCGTCACGGTATCTCTCCATTTATTATCGAAGACCTCAATCGTCCGGAATATCTGGAAGCATTAAAAGCATATCGTCAGGACGGTACTGTAACTGCATTGGTTACCCTCTTCCAGAAAGAACAGAAATTCTATTTTAATCAATGCGAATACTTTTTCGCCGAATAAAAAGCAAATATCATTATTAGCAAGAAAAGGATACTCCACCACGGAATATCCTTTTTGTTGTCTAAAACATATTCCATTATCCACTTCTTAATTTCACAGCATCATAACTCCAACCGCATAGAAACAAGTTCCTGAAATCCTGTTATTCGAGATCTGAATCCTTTAGGGTTTCTACCATATTCAACGAACCCTGCCTTTTTATACATAGATACTGCTCTTTCATTGTCCGCAACTACATCCAGCTCCAATTGAAGATATCCGGCATCTTTTGCACATTGAATACACACTTCCATCAATATCCGTCCTATTCCAAGTCCCCAATATTCTTTTAATACACTGATGCCAAATTCTGCACGATGCACTACTTTATATTTTGCTCCAATCGAGCCAATTCCAGCCGTGCCAACAATTTTTCCATCCACCAGTGCCAACAGTTCAATTTCATTCTGAGAATCTGCCCTGCGCTCTAAAAAACGGCTTTCCTGCTCTGCATCAAACCCAATCTCGCCCGGATAAGAAAGCAGATAATCCGTCTCTGCGTGTGTCAGATTAAAATTTTCAAGCACTGCTTCTCCATCTGAAGCTTCAGCATTCCGAATCAAAATCTCTTGTCCATTTTCAGCAATGATTTTTTGATTATATTTCATTTCCGCACCTCTCCATTCCCAATTGCATAAAGTCTATTTTTACCACGTATTCTTCTGTTCGTCTGTCACCTGCATCGTATCCGCATTTACCAGATAAAAATCCACCAATTCAGTCTCGTAATTACCGTCCGGATATACTTTTTCCAGCACCAATTCTTCGCAGGAATTACCATCTGCATCTGTCTTGGAACCATTATCGTACAGACAGTATCTCACATTTACCGTATTGCCGTCTTTTGTTTCCTGCATTTCACTGACAATAGCATAAACTTCTCCTTTTGCATTTGCTGTGTAACTGAATGCCATATTTTGAAGAGTATTCTGCTCCTGCAGATAATTATAGACTGCCAGCATTGCATTCTGAATCATCAGACCATCGTCCTGTCCTTCCATCTCGTAATCTTCTACCGTATCCTCGCTCTGACTATCTTCTGTTTCTGATGAATCCCCTGTATTCGTATCCAGCGATTCTTCATTATTCTCATCAGCATCCGTTGTATCTGAAGACAACCACAAACTGTCCATACTCTGCATAACAAATGGATTATTGGCTCTGTACCTTCGCTCGCCTCCATAATCCTCCTGTACGGTTATATACGTATATTTGCTGTCATGATCTGTTACTGTCTCTATCCCATCCGTTCCCAGTACTACACTCAGACTACTCATTCCAAGGATCAAAAGTGCAAATATTGCTGCAGCGCCATAGACGATTATCAATGCCACTCTGCTTTTACCCGACTGCACAGCTAATTCCTGGCAATTGTGTCTGTATAAACTCACAATCCCCCAGACTATAAGAACTGCCAGACCGATTCCAACAACAGCGATTGATATTTCCGCGAAAGTATATCTCACTTCATATCCCATATCATGGTTAATGCCATACCACAGACCATAGAAAAATGTACTATACGCAAGAATCACAGTAATGATGCCTATCCGTATCGGATGCTCTTTTTTATCTGGCGCCGCCTTCTTAAGTGCCTCTGCCATCTGTACTGTATCTCTTTGCTCTATCCACATAGCAAGCTCTGATTTAAACGGATATACACACTTAGAATCCGGAATCCCTTCATAACGCATCTGGCTCTCCAGAATACCTGTCGCATCTCCTCTTGCCACTGCTGTAACTATTTTCAGGTAATAATATAACTTCAACTGTGCCGGATTGAATTTATCTATATGAATATCTGACAGCTCTTTTGCGGCCTGTTCATAATTGTCAAGAAGTACACTCATCCGTGCCATAACCAAAAGCATCTGATTTGCCACAACAGGATAACGTCGATATTGCTTCTCATATAAATACTTCGCATACTCATGTCGTTCCTCCGGTGCTAATCGATAGGACTTCTTTCTATTCTGTGCCAGCATCGCGATTCGTAGACCATAAGCCAATTCCAAAATTGCAATCAGCTGGCAGATAAATGCACCAAATCCCCAGATATCTGTTGCACGTTCCATATAAGTCACCAGAACAATGCCAAGCATTGCCGGAATTACAATCAACCATTTTGCTCTGTCTGATCTCTCCATAAAAAATCCTCCTGAATTGATACCATTTTAGCACCAACTCAGGAGAATTCAAGCACTTTATCTTACACTTCCATATGGCAGTTCCATTCTTCCCATTTCTTCGGTTCCCAGTCCTTCGGCACATCGTAATCATCCAGTGCGCCATTCATCTTGCGATAGCCGATCCGCATCTTGCTGATGCGCCATACACCATCCTCGCATTTGCGGAAATCATTACAGTACATGGAGAAGCCTTCTACCGTGTGATCTTTGTAAGAGTTGTTATCCTCATACAGGAAAATACCTCTCGCATGCGTCTCATCGATCAGCCAGATCAGCGGATTGTGGCTCATATGCATCGTCATCATATTACGGTTCACATACTTCGAACGCATTGCCTGATCTTTCGGCTCTGTCGGACTCTCGGTAAAGCATCGGTATGTAAAATCCTCGGTAAAAAGGTCGCAGACGTATTCTTCTTTCTTCATGTCCATAGACCAATAATAGAAATACTGTGCATCCAATATACGCTGACGCTCACACAACTGCTCCGGTGTGTAGGTCTGCTGCCGCACATGCTTCATCACCTCAATGACGAGTTTCTGAATCTTTACATCCTGTTTCATAATCTTCATATTGCATTCCTCCTGTCGTCATTATCTACAGTATAACACAGTTGGAGTAAATTATGTCTGCAAATCAGAAATAGAAATCCGCATTTGCCAGTCTGCAATATCTGCTGTCATTTTCCATATATAGTTCAAAAGTGCCATCCACGATTACTTCCGTGCCATCGGTCGGATATTCATCCGGATAAATGTGCGAGCCATCTCCCCATACGAATTCCAGTCCCTGTGCACAGCACTCTGTTGCATCCTTAATCACACAATAATAATACTGGTTTTTTGTCATTTCATCATATGTTACGTAAAACTTTCCCTCAATCCGGAATGTCTTACCCACATACTGTTCCGGATCAGACATCATCTGATAAACCGTTGCATAGATCATGTCACTGTCCATTACCGAAAGATCCACATCCACTGCCGCCTCTGGCGCATTGACTGATCCCTGTACGTTCTCTGTCGTCTGCGTATCTGTATTCTGTTGATCGTTTTTCTGAGTATCTTCTTTGGTCGATTCTTCAGTTTTCTTTTGTTCTTCTTTTTTTACCTGACTTTCGATAACTTTATCTACCGTTTTTCCACTGTTAATACCTTTTCCATTGTCCGTCTGCTTTCCACAGCCTGATAGCAACACCACTGCTGCCAGCAGCCAGATCCCTATTCCTGTTCTTTTCACGGACATTACCTCCCTGTCAATCTACCTATTACACTAAATACGCCAAATGCCACCATATCTGTCACTACAATCGTAGACCCTACCGGTGTTCCTGCCAGAATAGACAATAATAATCCAAGGACTGCACATACGACAGACAATACCACGGAACAAATTGTTACAGATAAAAATGACTTAAATATCCGCATCGATGACAATGCCGGGAAAATAATCAATGCTGAGATCAGTAGTGATCCCACCAGGTTCATTGCCAGTACAATGATCACTGCCGTAATCACTGCAATCAACAGATTATAGCAGTCTGTTTTCATTCCAGTTGCCTTCGCAAATGATTCATCGAAGGTTACACAGAATATCTTATGATAAAAAACCACAAATAATATTACAACTAATACAGACAATATTACACATACTTTTACCTGTGCCAACGTAAGGGTTAATATGGATGTCGAACCAAACAGGGTACTACACACATCACCGGACACATTCGGTCCTGTTGAAAATATATTCATCAGCATGTATCCGATTGCCAGCGCACTTACCGATATCATGGCAACTGCCGCATCTCCTTTGATTTTTGTATTCTGCCCGGCTCTTAACAACAGAATCGCACACACAATCGTAACCGGAAGAATAAACAACATATTATTTGTAAAATTTAACACTGCCGCCACTGCCATCGCTCCAAATGCCACATGGGAAAGTCCGTCTCCGATAAATGAAAAACGTTTCAGAACCAGTGTGACACCAAGCAGCGAAGAACACATCGCAATCAGTACGCCAACAATCATTGCATACCGCACAAATGGATACTGAAAATACAGAATTAATTTATCCATCACTTTATACCTCCTGCTGCTTTTATATATTCTTTGTGCCTTGCGTGTCTGATATATTCTTCTTTCGTTCCGAAGAATACATGTTTGCCGGTATGAAGAATATGACTCGAGTAAGTAAGTGATGCTCTCAGATCATGTGAGATCATCACAATCGTTAGTTTATCTCTCTGATTCAGTTCATAGATTAACTGATACATTTCTTTTGTCACCTTAGGATCCAGACCTGCTGTCGGTTCATCCAGCAGAAGTATTTTTCTGGTAGCGCAGAGTGCCCTCGCAAGCAGAACTCTTTGCTGCTGTCCTCCGGACAATTCGCGGTAACATCGTTTTTCCAGATGGGTGATCTGCATTTTTTCCATCATCTGATACGCATATTCTTTTTCCTTGCGATTATAAAACGGACGTAATCCGCATCGGTTCTGACATCCGGAGAGAACAATTTCTCTCACGGATGCCGGAAAGTCCTTCTGAATAACAGTCTGTTGCGGCAGATACCCTATCTCTTCTCTGTTCAAACTATTTCCCAATATTACTTCTCCACTTAATGGCTGCTGAAGCTGGAGCAGGGTACGCATCAATGTTGATTTCCCTGAACCATTTTCACCTACTATACTCAAATACTCACCCTCTTCTACAGAAAAGTTAATATTCTGCAGAATCGCCTTACCATCATATCCTACCGTCAGATTTCTACATCCAAGCTGCATCTTCTTCCCTCCTACTGTAATGCTTCTTTTAATACTTCCAAGTTATCTTCCATAACAGACAGATAGGTCGTTCCTGCTTTCACATCATCCGATGTCGAGGACTGCATGGAATCTAAAGTTAGGATCTTCTGATTCTTATCTTTCGTATTTTCAACAATAGCTTTGGCAATCTTCTGGTCAGATTTTTCAATCGTCATAACATCCTTAAGTCCCAGTTCATCTACTTTTCCAGCCAGAAATGTGATCGTCTTAAAGCTTGCTTCCGTCTCTGCCGAGCATCCTACAAATGCCGCATAATAATCCAGTCCATAATCATCTGCCATATAACGGAATGGGAATCTGTCTCCAAATAATAATGTCTTCTGTGATGACTCATCCACTATTTTTTGATAGTCCTGATCCAGTGCATCCAATTTTGCTGCATAATTCTCTTCATTCTTCTGATAAGTCTCTGCGTGATCCTTATCAATTTCGCTCAGATCATCTGCAATTGCCTTACAAAAGACCTTTGCATTTTTCAATGAAAGCCACACATGCTCATCATACTCCGGTTCTTCCTCCTCTTCAGAATCTTCACCAGACTCTTCCTCTTCTGCTTCCATGCCTTCTACAACCTCTTCTTCTTTTATAGAATCACCTAGAACATCCAGCAGATTGATAACCTTCATATCTTTGTTGACTGCTTCTTTCAATGCATCCTCTACCCATGTATCTGATTCTCCACCCACGTAAATGAACAGATCACAGTCCGATATCTTCATGATGTCTTCCGATGTCGGCTGGTAACTGTGAAGATCCACTCCGTTATCCAGTAACATCGTCAGACCTACATGATCACTTTCGTCACCTGCTATTTCGCGTACCCAGCCATATTCCGGGAAGATGGTTGTCACAACCTTGATCTGTTTTTCGTCTTTTTCTGTTGTCTGATTGGAATCTGCCTGACCGCAGGCTGAGAGACCGCAGACAGACATTGCTGCGGCTAAAATAATAGAAATATATTTTTTCATGATATGATAAAACCTCCATTGTAAATTCTGTTATAGATTTGTACCCAAAAAATAAGTACACAAATAAAAGGGTATTCTTTCGTCTCTTATACCCATTCTGTTCCAATGAAGATTTTATTTAACTGTCTAGTCTTACCTTTTGACTCACCAGCGTAATGCACAAAACGCACAGACATCCTGTTGCCAGTATCCCTGATCTCTGTACAAAAATAAGACCTGCTGTGATCGAATAATTTACAGCGGTTCCTACATTTTTTACAATCTGCTTAGCCTGATGGATGCAGGCACAGATTGGGCAGTCTTCACCTGTACACTGATGATTTTCTTCTTTTGCGATATAAAACAGAGAAGCCAATGTCACAAACACAAATAACACACATGCTATCACTGCTATATTCTTTTTTCTATTTGCGTTCATTGTGCTTCTCCTTTCCCAGGGATTATTCTGCGCAGCTAGCTTCCTTCTGCCTGCATTCACTGCAGACACCATAAAAAACGGTACGCATTGCATTCAGTTCAAAGCTGTGATGTTCCATCATATGCTGACTCAATTCCTCAATCTCATGACAATGCAAATGAATCAGCTTTCCACATTTCTCACATTTACAGTGATAACAATGATGACCTTCGTCCTGTCCGCCAATATATTCAAAGCAGGCACTGCTTTTCTCATCCACTACATATTTGGCAACAATTCCTTCTTTCACCATCTTATCCAACTGACGATATACCGTTGTGGTTCCAACTGCTATCCCCTGCTCTTGAAAATGCCTCCGGATATCATTCACTGTTACATGCTGTCCCTGAACAGATTTCAAATAGGTAAGTATCTCGGTCATTTGTTTTGTTTTATATTGTGCTTTTGACAAATGAACCGCCCCTTTCTAATCTGGAAATCGTTTTCATTTTACCATATTTTATAATCGTGTCAATATAATTTGAAAATGTTTTCCATTTTACATTTTGTGATTGCGTTCCGTCTGATGGCTTATTATAATTAACACGAATATACTTATAGCATTGGCAGGAGGTATACACATGAAGAAATTATTGGCAGACATGCATATGCATACATTGGTCAGCGGTCATGCCTATGGCACCATCCGCGAGATGGCAGCTGCGGCTGCGGAAAAAGAATTATCTCTGATTGGAATTACAGAACATGCACCGGGAATCCCGGGCACGGTAGATCCATTTTATTATCTGAACCTGGAAGTTATCCCTCGCACGATCCACGGTGTGGAAGTGCTGCACGGAAGTGAGATCAATGTCCTGAATGACGGTACCTTATCTCTTGGCCAGCGCTATATCGATCATCTGGATTACGCTATCGCAGGCATCCATATGCAGTGCTATGAAAATGCAGGACGCGACCAGAATACGACGAACCTAATTGAATGCATAAAGCACGACAAGGTGCGCTTTGTGTCACATCCGGACGATGACCGAACACCGTTAGATTATGACAGACTGATTCAGGCTGCCCGTGATTATCATGTTGCATTGGAAGTGAATAACAGTTCCTTAATTAAGAAGGAAAAACGTGTGAATTGTTACGATAATTATAGAACGATGTTAGATCTCTGCCAGCAGTACCGGGTGCCGATCACCGTCAGCTCGGATGCACACGATCCAAGTGGTGTTGGTAATTTCACCCTGGCACTTGAACTGCTGGAAGAGATTGGATTTGATGAAGATCTGATCCTGACCAATGATATAGATAAACTCAAATCATTTATCAGGTAACGTAACGATATGATCAGCGTTTGTTATCTGCAATCCAGGCTGACATCTCCGCTGTCGGTCTGGATCACCAGCTTGCCACCCTTTCCTTTCTGTGTATAAGACAGATCACAATCATCCTCGTCTTCCTTCACTTTACCGCCGAGTGCATCATCCACATCGATATTTCCCATATCTGTATCTATCTGAATATTCCATGCCCCCATTACATCTTCTGTTCCAATAAAGTGGATATCTCCCATATCAGAATCTATCTTCAGATTATCAAAATCACAGTTTTTGAAGTAAATATCTCCGGAATTGCTCTGCACTGTACCATTCTCGATCTTGCATCCATTTAACATGATGTTACTCATATCCGTCTTAATATCAGCCATCTTCCATTCCTGTTCTTCCGGAATGTAAAGCGTCACCACATTTTCATCCGTTGTAATCTGTCCTCCTCCCAAAAGTCCTGACAAGAATCCGATATCCACATGGTAATAAAACTTACCTGTATTATCATTTTCCCGAATCGTTAATTTGCCGTCCTTCACCTGATAACTAATCGGATCTTTCGTCTGGTTAGATGCCTGATAAGAAATATAACAGAACCGATCATCGGAAGGAACCACCTGCAGATTCATATCCGTCATGGAAATATCTACCGAATCGAAATCATCCAGTTTTGTCTTCTCAAGAAGGACCTCATTGTCTCCTTTTTTTGCAGCTCCATCCATCTTGTTCAGATCAGCTGCTTTCACATATTTACCACCGCCACTTGCGACACCGATTCCTGTCAAAACTGCACCACATACACAACATCCGACTCCTGCCACAAGCCATGCTTTTACCCAACTTTTCATCGCTCTAACCTCTCTTTCTGTCTGTAATCCGACGCACCAGCTTTGCGATCAGTACGCTGCTCCATTTACACAGATATACGCACAACAATACACCTAAAATGCCAGCTCCTATAGCAAACAGCCCGCTTCCTGTAATCATTGCGAAGCCGCCCATAGAGAATGGAACAGCCAGTATACCACGAGCAATAATTTTACCGCCAAGAATGACCATAGCTGCCGCAAACAAAACTACGCATAGCAAAACAGCCAGTGCACACACAACCAAGGCCAGCACGACTGCCGCAAGTGCCACGAGAAGCGGTACTCCCACCGGCGCTGCAAACAACACCAGTAGTGCGATCCATACCACATGCTTGCCGGAGCCCTTCTGCTCCGCTCTGGTCTGTCCGTCTGCCTCATAGCTCTGATGATCCTCAATCTTCTTATCCAGCAGATTTGCCATCAATTCTCTGGCTGCCTCCTTCGGTGTACCAAGTTCCTTCATCAGTTCTGCTGCCTCTTCCTCATCTGTCTCCTGAAAATACTCGGTAAAATATTCCATCGCATCTTCATAATCCTGTCTTGGAAGCTTCCGCAAATGTTTATGCAATTGATTCAAATATTCTTCTCTGCTCAACCTCTTATCCTCCCTTCGATAATACCGTCTACCGTATCCTTGTAGACCTGCCACTCATTGCTCAGATATGTAATCTGTGCCCTTCCTTCCTCTGTAATTGAATAATATTTTCTCTTTCGTCCCTGATACTCCTGTGAGTAAGTAGTCAGATATCCTGCTTTCTGCAGTTTCTTCAATATCGGATACAATGTAGATTCTTTAATATCAGCAGCTTTCTTGACTGTCTGACTGATTTCATAACCATAGGAATCCTTGCTTTCTACCACTGTCAGGATCATGTATTCAATCAGTAATGCAGATACCGGAAAATACATCGAACCACCTCCTTGTATATG
>ERZ1034920.1982-NODE-1982-length-12221-cov-7.962765_pt1 | contig 12221 bp, 11 predicted proteins | sample MGYA00520688_ERZ1034920 | MGnify/ENA primary metagenome ERZ1034920 (study PRJEB33766, sample SAMN09781785) | gut metagenome | biome: gut microbiome | host: Homo sapiens | place: Madagascar | study: EMG produced TPA metagenomics assembly of the PRJNA485056 data...
GCCTAAACATATAATAAGGAGTAGGTTATGGTGCAAAATAAAATGTATACAAAAGAAGAATTGTTGAACTTATATAATGAACCGTTATCAAAATTGTTAGAAATTTCTCATAAAATTACGTCAGAAAATTTTGACAATACTGTCGAAGCTTGTAGCATTTTGAGTGCAAAAACAGGTGCTTGTTCTGAAAATTGTAAATATTGTTCGCAGAGCAAACATAATCACGCAGAGATTGAATGTAATCCGCTTTTGGACATTGAAACAGTAAAAAAAGCTGCGTTAAGTGCAAAAAAAAATGGTGCAACTCGTTTTTGTATTGTTACATCAGGAAGAGTGCCGACAGATACCGATTTCAAGAAGATTTTAGAAATGATAAAAGAAGTTGCATCTATCAATGGGCTTCATTGCTGCGCTTCTCTCGGGCTTTTGTCTGAAGAGCAGATTAAACAAATTAAAGAGGCAGGTGTTGAGAGATATAATCATAATATAAATACTTCGGAATACTATCACGGACAAATTTGTACTACGCACAATTATAAGGATAGAGTTAATACTGTAAAAATGGTTCAAAAACACGGTATGGAAGCTTGTTGTGGAGTTATTATCGGTATGGGGGAAACTCGTGAAGATAGAATTGATATGGCATTAGCTTTGAAAGAATTAAATCCTAAAACTGTGCCAATAAACATTTTAAATCCAATTAAAGGCACGCCGTTAGAAAATTATCAAGACAAAATTAACGAAGAAGAAATTTTAAAAACTATATGCATTTTTAGAATGGTTTTGCCAAAAGCTTTACTTCGCTACGCAGGCGGAAGAACAACAAGATTGAGCAAATTTAATCAAAAACTTGGTTTAATAGCAGGTATAAATTCGGTTCTTGTTGGAAATTATCTTACAACAGCAGGCTCTAAATCAGAAGAAGATAAAAAAATGTTGAAAGAGCTAGATATGGTTATTGTATAATTATATTATGGACGATTTTTCAAAAAATGAAGTAATAGAAATTTTAAAAGATAACAGCCAAAATGATTGGTTGTTTTCTCTTGCTGATAAAATCAGAAAAGAAAATGTCGGCGACGAAGTTCATTTGCGTGGGTTGATTGAATTCTCTAATATTTGTAAAAGAACTTGCAAATATTGTGGTTTACGTTGCGAAAATAAAGATATAGATAGATATAGAATTGAGCCGGACGACATAATTTTTTATGCTCAAAAAGCTGTTGATATGGGCTATAAGACTATTGTTCTTCAATCCGGAGAAGATGAATATTATTCTAGAGAACTTCTTTGTAAAATTATTAAGGGAATAAAAACTTTGGATGTCGCTTTAACCTTAAGTATCGGCGAAAGGTGTTTTGATGATTATAAAGCATTTAAAGATTGTGGTGCTGATAGGTATTTGATAAGAATAGAAACTACCGATAAAGAATTATATAAAAAAATGCATCCGCACATGAGTTTTGAAAATCGTGTTAGATGCTTGAAAGATTTAGGGAAACTTGGTTACGAAGTAGGAACAGGTTGTCTTGTTGGACTTCCGGGGCAAACAATAGAGTCTCTTGCAAATGATATTTTGTTCTTTAAAGAAATAAACGCTGATATGGTTGGAATTGGTCCGTTTATTGCTCATCCACATACACCTTTGAAAGATTGTCTAAATGGAGATTTTACGTTGGCATTGAAAGTTATGGCATTAACAAGGATTTTATTGAAAAATATTAATATCCCTGCAACTACGGCTATGGAAACGTTAAATCCAAACGGACGAATAATAGCACTTCAAAGTGGTGCAAATGTTGTAATGCCAAATGTTACAACTACAGAATACCGTGCTAAATACGAAATTTATCCTAATAAAATTTGTATTAATGAAAATCCGTCGCAATGTTTTAATTGTGTAAGTGGAAAGATTCGATCCATTGGCAGAAGTGTTTCTACAGGGTATGGTTTTAGAAATAACAAATAAGCTGAGATAAAGGGTTGAAAATGGACAAGAGATGGACATAGTTTTTAGTAGACAGGGCTGAAAATAAAGCCGATAGGGAGGCTCGAACTCCCGACCTACTCATTACGAATGAGTTGCTCTACCAACTGAGCTATATCGGCCTAAACTATTAAATTGTCAACTGTTGGTAGAGTAAGCTCTACTTATTCACTTGCAACTTCGCAAATAATTATCCACCTAACAAGCTGTGCTGTCAATAACTCCTCCGCCCAATACTGTATCACCGTCATAAAGCACTACAGACTGACCGATAGCAATTGATTTTTGCAAATCATCAAATACAACTTCAATTTTCCCGTTATCGATAGATTTGGCTATAACATTGACTGGTTCTTGTGTAGAACGAATTTTAGCTTGAGCTTTAATTTCGCCTTCCAATTTGTCGATTGCAATCCAGTTGAAGTTTACGGCAGTTAACGATTTTCTGAAAGTTTTGTCAGCAGGCCCAACAACAACTTCATTAGTCTCTTTTCTTAGAGAAAGCACGTATAGAGGTTCGCTTGCGGAAACTCCTATCCCTTTTCTTTGACCAATTGTAAAATTCCAGATGCCTTTGTGTGTGCCGAGAATTTTTCCTTCTGTGTCAACGATGTTGCCTTCTTTTTCTTTAATTCCTAAGAGTTCGTTGTAATCGCCATCATAAAAATCTTGGCTATCCGGTTTTTCAGCGACATCAAGTCCGTTTTCTTTCGCGATTTTTCTAATTTCTTCTTTTGTGTAAGTTCCGAGTGGTAAAAGTATATTTTTAAGTTGTTCTTGTTTAAGTCTATATAAAAAATACGATTGGTCTTTATGTGGAGCAAGTCCTCTTTTTAGTAAAAATCTTCCATTTTCACTTTCTTCAACTCGTGCATAATGACCGGTTGCAAATTTGTCGAATTCAAGCCCGTTTTCTTTTGCCATAAGAGGTAAAGCTCCGAATTTTACCAGTGCATTACACCATACACAAGGGTTTGGTGTTCTCCCTTGAATATATTCGGATTTAAAGTTTTCAAGTACGATTTTTTCATACTGTTCTACGCAATTAAAAACATAATAAGGAATATCAAGTTGTTTAGCAATTTTGCGAGCTTCTTCAATATCCTCAACCTCATCAGGTCCATAACATGCGTTTTTGTGTCCGGTTTTTAAAGCCATTCCGTCTTTGCCCCAAATTGACATTGTTGCACCAATAACTTCATGTCCTTGTTGTTTTAGAATAAGTGCTGCTGTTGACGAATCAACTCCGCCTGATAATCCGACTAGTACTTTCATTTTTTATCCTTTGTTATAAATTTTCGTTATACCTAAACATCTATATATGATTAAATTATAAGCATACGAATAAGTCAATAAACTGTTGACAAAAATTTTTCTTTTTGTTTAAATAATGAACAAAGGAAAGAAAAATGTATTTACAGACCACCAAAAATTTAACATGCTGTTGCTGTAAGAACCGATGTTAGGGACTTACAACGATTGTTATGCAGAATTTTTACACTAACACATATATATAAGTTCCCTAAAAATCAAATTAGGGAACTTATTTTTTTTACGGAGGAAAAATGATTAATATAAATACAACAACCCCAAAGTCTGTGCCGTTCACAGGTGCACTGGATGGCGTGGTGACAAATACATTAAGAACACTAGATACAAATCCGATGGCTAATGCGGTTGGGATTGACCTTTTTGCGATGGTTGCCCCAAGAACCTATGTTGATACAAAAGAACGCAACAAATACGCAGGAGCAGAAACATTTTTTAGGGAATTTACCGGAACTTTAATTGTCTGCCTTTCTGCAAGCTGGTTTGCGAAAATGATTTCGCATTTGGCAAATAAATTTGTAAATACAAATGTAAAAATTAACCCGAATTCTTGGTTTTCAAACGATAGCTTAAACTATTTACGTTCAAAATGGGATGAAAGCAAGAATACAAAGTCTTATGTCGCAAATATTTTGAATGATGTTTCAGGCAGAGATGGTGATAAAATAAGAAACTTTAAAGATATTGACTGGTCGCAAATTGATTGGATAGACGAAGAAAAGTGGTCGAAATTCAATTGGAATGATCAGAATTATAAAAATATACATACAAAACTGAAAGACAAAAACTCAATAATATCTGCGATTAGCGAACTTATCGACAATAAGAAAATTTCATCTTCTGATAGCAAAAAGTTGCAAAGTATTCTTGAATTACGTCTTACGAATGCACTAAAAGCGGATAAGGTTACAGCCAAAGGAGCGACAAATTCTGTTTCTGCTTCTCTGCATAACTTGTTGCGTGATGCCGTTGATTTAGGGCGAGATGTGTTTACTAATACTAAAATTAACCCAAGTGATGCGATTAATAAAATAATGAAAATAAATAGGATTAAAAGTGTAGGAGCACTTGCATTGGCATCTACTTTAGGTTTAACAAATCAGTACATAAATCGAAAAATAACTGAAAAAAGAACCGGTAAAAAAGGTTTTGTAGGGGATTTGGATTACAAAAATCAGTCTCAAGTCAAGAAAAATGATAACAGCAAATCGTTTTGGGCTCAAAAAATACTTGCAAGTGTTGGTATGGCAGCAATGGCGATTGCAGTTATGAAGGTTAAATCTCCTGTTGATTTTATGAGAAAACTTGAATTTACAGGTCCCGTGACAAGTGGTAATGCGATAAAAACTGTTTATGCGTCGACTTTGATTGGAAGATTTTTAGCATCTGATAGTAAGGATGAATTAAGAGAAACAGCTACAAGGGACTATTTGGGATTCTTAAATTGGCTTGTGTTTGGCGGTTTTGCATCAAAAGGAATGGCAAATTTGTTGGATAGAAATCGCAAAAACTTGTTCAATATTTCTAAAGAAGGCAAGGGAATTAAACATTGGTTGAATGATTTGTCATTGAAATCTCATAATGATATTGCGGCGCAAGGAAAAGAGTTTGCAAAGAAAAATATGTGGAAAATGAATTTGGCGCATGTTACGGGACTAGCATATTCAACCTTGGCGTTGGGGATTCTTTTGCCTAAGTTAAATATATTGATTACAAAGCATAAGCATAAAGAAAAAACACAACCTGCAAGGACAATAAATTCTTAGCAGAAGAAAATAAGTGAATATGTTAATAATTTATGTGTTAGAAATAGCAGATTACGGAGTTAACTACCCTCTCTCTTTGTGAGAGGGTAGAATTTCGCCATTGTCAGGATGAGAATGGCTGAAATTCGGGAGAGGGTTTAAAGAAATTAGTATAAGATGCCTATTCCGTAAATATTGAATAAAAAATCAACATTAATAGATTCTGAATAAGACGAAAATCTACGCTGGACGCTAGATTTTCTGTCTTTTCAGAATGACAATACGTGAGTAGTTGCAAACTTTCAGAATCTATTAATGCCTATTAAATATCATCATATTTTTTATGCAGTAACAAAAGCTGTAGATAACAGCTTGTAAATTAATTCTTTATTTTCTTTATTTTGTTTGTTAATAATTTTCCCGATTTCTTCATCAATATTTTCCGGAATATTAATAGTGGAATATTTGAAAAAATCAATCAATTCAACTTCTAGGACATTAGCAATTTTTTCTAAAACGTGAAGCGAAGGATAAAATCTTCCGGACTCAATTCCGGAGAGAGAAGACGGTTCAATATCAATCATTTCAGAGAGTTTTTCTTGTGTCAACCCCCTAGTTTTTCTAATAACTTTAATACGTTTTCCTAAAAGTTTTTTATTATTCATAATATAATAATACCCGTTTTTTTAGATAAAAATAAGTAATATCATCACTTTTTTTTACTTTAAATAACGTAATAAACACGTAATACCCCTTGACAATCACTGAAAAATAATTTAAAATAAGTGTACAGTTACTAGTTTTATGCAAAACTAAGATATGTACATGCACAAGATGGCTTATAACATAGAGTAATAAGAGAGTAAATTACAAAAAGAAAGGTGAAAAGATTATGACAAAACGTTTCGGTTTTACACTTGCAGAAGTGTTAATTACTTTAGGTATTATCGGTGTAGTTGCAGCGATGACTATGCCAACATTGATGAACTCAACTCAAGGCGCACAATACAAGGCAGCTTACAAAAAAGCTTTGTCAGCAATTTCTCAAGGTATTACATTGAATGTTGCACTTGATGGTGGAAATTTTGCTGATACAGTTGCGGGTACTGCTGGTGAGACAACAAAACCATCTGATGGAGATTCTGTTGCAAGTATCTTGAATTCAAGAATGAATATTGTTAAAGCATCAACAGCAGCAAATGCAGGATATGGTACAGGAGCAACTAACTTTCCAGCAACAGTAGAAACAAAAACTTGTGAACAAGCAGGTAAGAATCCTGGTGATACTGGGTGTACTCTAAAAACAGAAAACGTAAAACCTGATACTTTCTTGTTCTTTAATGATGGTATTATGTTTGCTTATAAAGCAGCTGATGCTATTGGATGTACAGATGACTCTGTTGCAGGTGTAAAACACTGTGTTGGTGTAATTGACGTAAACGGAACTAAAGGTCCTAACAAAATTACAGAATGTGACTCAAAAGATGCTACAGAAGCAAATTGTACAGTAACAAATCCTAAGGATATTTATCCCGTAGAATTTTATGACCAAACAATACTACCTGCATCACCTGCAGCAAAAGCAGTATTGTACAGCAAATAACGAAGTTATTAGTTCAAACAAGTTCTTCATTTTCATCTATTCGTAAAATGAAGTAACTACAAAAAAGTTCGAATCTTTTTGTCGGCGGAGTTTTCACCCCGCCGTTTTTTTATGGGTTTGAAAATTATCATTGACAGATTCTGAATAAGACGAAAATCTACGCTGTTCGCTAGATTTTCAGCCTTTTCAGAATGACATCTTGAGTAGTAACAATTCTCGTCATTCTGAAAGTATAGGTGCCACGAATCTGTGGCAATATTTATGGTATAACTATAAACCATCCATTCCATTTTTTCGCATTTTATGCTATTTTAATCTTATGAAAAACGAGCTTACCGAAAGTTTAGAAAAATATCTGCTTGCGATTTACGAAATCGTAAAAGTAAACCAAGGAGCAAGAGTACGAGATGTTTCTAATTATCTGAAAATTGGAGGTCCTGCAACTTCTGATGCTGTAAAAACTCTTGCGGAACGTGGGTTTGTTAACTACGTGCCTTATGGAATTATTACAATTACCAAAAAGGGAAAAATTCGAGCAGAAGCTAAAATTGAACGACACAAAACGATTTCTAACTTTCTTGAAAAAGTTCTGTTGGTTGAACCGGAAAAAATTGATGACAGCGCAAAAAACATTGAATATGCAATGCCTGCTGATGTGTTGGAAAAGTTTGTTAAGTTTTTAGGGTTTATGGAAAAATGTTCTTGCAAAGAACCTAAATGGGTTCAGAGTTACAAATATTATTCTCAACACGGTGAAATGCGTGAAAAATGTGCATTGTGTATATCAAATAAAGAAAAATTTGACAATTCCTCTTGTTGTGGCGGTTGTTGTAAGTAATAACCCTTATTCAACGCATATTCTGTAAAATTATATCTCTTGCCCAAATCGCTTCTTCTTTGGTTGTCGGAGGTGTGTTTTTTAGCGGATAATTAATTCCAAGTGCCTCATATTTTGGAATTGCCATATTGTGATATGGCAAAATATCTAATGCTTTTATGTTTTTCATTGTTTTTAAAAAACGTCCGAGTTCTTTTAAATATTTTTCATTAAGTGTGATACCTTTTACAACGACATGTCTAATCCACACCGGAATTTGTTTTTCAGACAAGTATTGTGCAAATGCTAAAATATTTTTGTTAGAAGCTCCTGTCAGTTTTTTGTGTTCAGCGTCGTCAATATGCTTGATATCAAGCAAAACAAGATCTGTGTATTTTAAAAGATTATTTATGTTTTCTGTGTTTTCTGGATTAAAAGTTATTCCAGATGTGTCGAGTGCCGTATGAATTTCCCTTGATTTTGCAATTTTGAAAAGTTCTGTGACAAAATCAATTTGCAATAAAGGTTCGCCACCTGTTACGGTAATTCCGCCTGACTGGACGAATTCTTTTACGCCATCGTATTTTTGCATAATTTCATCAACGGTCATAAGCTGATTTGTGTCGGTTTGCCAAGTATCAGGATTATGACAATATTGGCATCGTAAAGGACAGCCTTGCATAAAAATTACAAAGCGTATTCCTGGGCCATCAACCGTCCCGCATGTTTCTATTGAATGTATGTTTCCTTTGATTGTCATATTTTATTTATATATAAAGGCGGGATAGGTACCCCGCCCTACTTTTAAGTTGGTGTTGGGCAAGTATGCCCAACCTACATTTCTTAGTGCCTTAGTAACCTAGTAACTTCGATTTTACAGTGCACTGTGGAATGTTCTTGAAATAACGTCGTCTTGTTGCTCTTTTGTAAGCTTAATAAAGTTTACGGCATACCCTGAAACTCTCACTGTTAATTGTGGGTATTTTTCAGGGTGTGCTTGAGCATCAAGCAATGTTTCTCTGTTGAATACGTTTACATTCAAGTGGTGACCACCTTTTTCAACGTAACCATCTATTAAGTTTATCAAATTTTCTTCCTGCATTGTTGTAGGCATGATTTTTTCCTTTCTTATTTTATTTCCCCTCCTCGAAATCGAAGATTTTGTTGTACCTCTCACAAAACGTGACATTTAGTCACCTTTTGTTCGGCAGAGTCACAAGGGGAGGACATGAAGTTTAGTTACTCTGCGCAACCGCAATCCAAACATACGTTCAAATCGCCCATAAACACTTCGTCTTTGCCCAAAGCGTTTGGAATGATTGAGAATGTGTTTGAAATTCCGTCTTGTGCGTCATTAAATGGAAGTTTTGCAACTGATGCAAGTGATGCAGCAGCTCCATTTGAATCTCTTCCGTGCATTGGGTTTGCCCCAGGAGCAAGCGGAATTCCGGCTTTTCTTCCATCTGGTGTATTTCCGGTTTTCTTTCCGTAAACAACGTTAGATGTGATTGTCAAAATTGACATTGTAGGAATTGAATTTCTGTACGTGTAATGTTTTCTGATTTTTGACATAAAGTTTCTAACCAAGTCTACTGCAATTTGGTCTACTCTGTCGTCGTTGTTGCCGTATTTAGGGAAATCTCCTTCGACTTCGTAATCAACAACAATGCCGTTTTCGTCACGAATAGCCTTAACTTTTGCATATTTGATTGCAGAAAGAGAATCCGCAACAACTGAAAGTCCTGCAATTCCTGTTGCAAAATAACGTTTTACATCTCTGTCGTGAAGTGCCATTTGAGCTTTTTCGTAACAATATTTGTCGTGCATATAGTGAATTACGTTCAAAGTGTTTACGTACAAGCCCGCAAGCCATTCCATCATATCGTTGTATTTATCCATAACTTCGTCATAGTCAAGATATTCTGATGTTACAGGGCGATATTTTGGACCGACTTGAATTTTCAGTCTTTCGTCGACGCCACCGTTAATTGCATAAAGCAAACATTTTGCAAGGTTTGCACGTGCTCCGAAGAACTGCATTTCTTTGCCGACAACCATTGAAGATACGCAACATGCAATTGCATAATCATCGCCATGGGTTACTCTCATCATATCGTCGTTTTCATACTGGATTGATGATGTTGTGATTGAAATGTGTGCACAATACTGCTTGAAATTGTGTGGCAATCTTTTTGACCATAAAACAGTTAAGTTTGGTTCTGGTGCAGTCCCAAGATTTTCAAGAGTATGCAAGTATCTGAAAGAGTTCTTAGTAACAAGAGTTCTTCCGTCAATTCCCATACCACCGATAGATTCTGTTACCCAAGTCGGATCGCCTGAGAATAAATCGTTGTATTCAGGTGTTCTTGCAAATTTTACTAATCTTAATTTCATAATGAAATGGTCGATTAATTCTTGAGCTTCTGCTTCTGTCAAAACACCTTCTCTCAAATCTCTTTCGATGTAGATATCCAAGAAAGTTGAAGTTCTACCGATGCTCATTGCTGCACCATTTTGTTCTTTTACGGCAGACAAGTAACCGAAATATAGCCATTGAACAGCTTCACGAGCATTTCTTGCAGGTTGAGAAATATCAAAACCGTAGATTTTACCTAACTCAATCATTTCTTTAAGAGCTTTGATTTGATCGGCAATTTCTTCTCTCAACTGAATCCTATCTGGAGTCATTTCACCTTCAAGAGATTTGAATTGTTCCTGCTTATCTTCAATCAAACGGTTAATACCATATAGGGCAACACGTCTGTAATCCCCGATAATTCTGCCTCTTCCGTAAGCGTCAGGCAGCCCTGTGATGATTGCAGAGTGTCTTGCAGCTTTCATCTCAGGTGTGTAAACATCAAATACCCCTTGGTTGTGAGTTTTTCTGTATTTTGTGAAGATTTCAGAAACTTCCGGATCTACTTCGTAACCGTAAGATTTGCAAGAAGTTTCAGCCATTCTGATGCCGCCAAACGGTTGCATAGAACGTTTAAGCGGTGCATCAGTTTGAAGTCCTACAATTGTTTCAAGGTCTTTATCTATATAGCCGGCGCCGTGAGATGTGATTGTAGATACAATTTTGGTATCCATATCAAGTACACCACCGTTGTCACGTTCTTTTTTTAGCAAATCACAGCATTCTTGCCACAATTTTTTTGTAGCATCTGTTGCGTCTGCTAAAAAGCTCGAATCGCCTTCATAAGGTGTGTAGTTCTTTTGTATAAAATCCCTAACATTAATTTCTTGTTCCCATTTGCCGGATATAAATTTTCCCGCCGGATAAACTTTTTTGTCCAGTGTTGTTGTCATCTCTGTTCTCCTATATTTCCTAAATTGTAAAAATCATAATAGTTGCAAAAAGTCTCAACAACACTATACTACATGTTTAACAAAAAAGCCAGTCATGTTACAAAAAGTTTTTATAAACAGGTTAAAAATTTGACATATTGCCAAAATTTTTCTACCATGGGGGAAAAAGAAAGAGTGGTTTTATATGGAAAAGAAAAATATTGATTGGGCGAACTTGGGTTTTGGTTATTACAAAACAGAAAAAAGGTATGTTTCGAATTATAAGGATGGTAAGTGGGATGATGGCTGTATTACAGACGATGCAACAGTTGCTATTAGTGAATGCGCCGGTGTGATTCATTATTGCCAAACATGTTTTGAAGGTATGAAAGCTTACACAACAGAAGACGGGCATGTTGTTGTTTTTAGACCAGATATGAACGCAAAAAGAATGGTAGATACCGCAAAACGTCTTGAAATTCCTCCATTTCCAGAAGAAAGATTTGTTGATGCAGTTGAACAAGTTGTAAAAGCCAACCTTGAATATGTTCCTCCATTTGGAACAGGTGCTGCTTTGTATATCCGTCCGGTACTGTTCGCAACAGGTCCTGTAATGGGTGTTAAACCTGCGACAGAATATCAATTTAGAATTTTTGTTTCGCCGGTTGGACCATATTTTAAAAACGGCGGTTCAAATTCAATTGTATTGAAAGTTAGTGATTTTGATCGTTCTGCGCCACACGGAACAGGGCACATCAAGGCTGGCTTGAACTACGCAATGAGCTTGTACCCGATTGTAAAAGCTCATGATGAGGGGTTTAATGAAAATATGTATTTAGATCCCCAAACTCGTACAAAAGTTGAAGAAACAGGTGGAGCAAACTTCTTCTTTGTGACAAAAGATAACAAAGTTGTAACTCCAAAATCACCAAGTATTTTGCCGTCAATTACAAGACGTTCATTAATGGCTTTGGCGAAAAATTTGGGGTATGAAACAGAAGAAAGAGAAGTTTATTTGTCAGAAATAGGCGATTTTGTTGAATGTGGCTTATGCGGAACAGCTGCAGTAATTTCTCCTGTTGGCAAAGTAAATGATCATGGTAAAGAAATTGTGTTTGCAAATTCCCAAAATGGCATGGGACCGGTTTCTAAAAAATTATACGATACATTGACTGGTATTCAGTTTGGTAAAATTAAAGGACCTGAAGGCTGGGTTAAAACAATTGTATAATTTGAAAAATCTATGAAGAATAAGAAAGTCGCAGAATAAAAACTGCGACTTTTTGTTTTTATACAATGTTTTATTTTATAAAATCATGAATATCAAGTTCTAAAATTTTTGTGATTTCTTCTTTATTTTCAGCTTCTCCGAAAATAACTGCAAATAAAGGTTTTTCTTTATAATCTATTTTTCTAAAATCCAAAACTTTATAGAAAAATTTTTCTAAATCA
>ERZ1034920.1984-NODE-1984-length-12215-cov-4.829852_pt1 | contig 12215 bp, 9 predicted proteins | sample MGYA00520688_ERZ1034920 | MGnify/ENA primary metagenome ERZ1034920 (study PRJEB33766, sample SAMN09781785) | gut metagenome | biome: gut microbiome | host: Homo sapiens | place: Madagascar | study: EMG produced TPA metagenomics assembly of the PRJNA485056 data...
CGGATGCGGTGGCGCCGGGCACCTCCGCGGGTTGCTCGGGCATTGGCGCGTCGGTGCTGTCGGCTTGCTTGGCTGCGGTTGCGCTCTTGCGGCGCCCGCTGCGGCGACGCGATCCGCGCGAGCGGCTCTTCTTGGGAGCTTCCTCTTCGGAAGGCGCGGCCGCCTGCTCCGTCTCGGCGCTTTCCGCGCCGTCCTGCGGCGCCTCGTCAGCGGTGGACGTTTCGTCGTTGCGAGCGGCGCTGTCGGCAGCGGGGCGGGCGGCATCGGCGGTCGCCGTAGGCTCATCGGAGCTCACCGCCGCCGCGTCTTCGAGCGGATTCTCGCTTTCATCGCTGGTACCGGCTTCGGGCTGCGCTTCCTCGGTTGCGGCCTGGCGCGCGCTTCTGCCCGACGACGAGCGGTGGCTGCGACGCGCGCGACGCTTGCGCGGTTTCTCATCAGCCGACGCATCGGCCTGATCCGCCTCAGCGGCATCCTCGCGCCCCTCGTCGGCGGCATCTGCGGCGGTCTCGGGCTTCTCGGTCGCCTTCTGCTTGACAGCTGCCGTTTCACCCTCCACCTTCTCCTTCTGCTTCGCGTCCTTCGCCTCGGCGTCGGCGAGCTCGACGGTGACCGAGCTGTGGTCGCGCGTGATCTTGATGCGCGTGAACTCGCTCAACAGCTTGGAGAGCAGGTTGGTGCCGTAGCTGCGCACGTCGAAATCGGGGTAGCGCTTGAGCAGACGGCTGCCCACCTCGCCGAGACCCGTGGCCTTGCCGTTGTTCTGGTTGTCGGTGATGATGTCGACGACGGCCTGCTCGAGCTCCGCCTTCGACATCGAGGGCGCGCTGTTGCCGCCCTTGTCGCGCTTGTTCTGGTCGACGAGCAGCTCGAGGGTGGTGAACACGTCGCAGGCGCGGCGGAAGGGCGTGGGCGTCTTCTTCTCGCCCATGCCGATGACCATGCGCCCGCTTTCGCGCAGACGGCTCGCGAGGCGCGTGAAGTCGGAATCGCTCGATACGATGCAGAAGCCCTCAACCTTATCGGTGTAGAGGATGTCCATCGCGTCGATGATCATGGCGGAGTCGGTGGCGTTCTTGCCCTGCGTGTAGCCGAACTGCTGGATCGGCGTGATCGAGTTCTCGAGCAGGGCGTCTTTCCATTTGGCGTGGAGCGTGAGCGTCCAGTCGCCGTAGATGCGCTTGATGGTGACCGTACCGTACTTCGACAGCTCGTTGAGCATGGGCTTGAGGTACTTGGCCGACACGTTGTCGGCGTCGATGAGCAGGGCGAAGCGCTTGTCGGATGAAGATTTAGATTCCATATGAGAGAAAAGCTCCTTGATGAATGGGTGCGCCGGCGTCAGCGCAGGCGCAGGGGGCCGCAGGAGGGTTCGCGGCGCGCAGTTCCTTCGATGATACCGTTTTCCGGGACGGGGGAGGGTGGCGTCGCATCATCTGGCGGGAAACTGCAGAAATGTACGAAAAAAAATCTTGCACGCCCCTCTTTCCTTCCGTATAATACTGCCTTGCGCCAATGGTGGATGTGGCCTAGTTGGCTAAGGCGCCAGATTGTGGCTCTGGAGATCGTGGGTTCGAGTCCCATCATCCACCCCAGCGCGCAAAACGCTGAAAATTAGGGGTTGCATTTTCAAAATGCTTCTTCTAAAATAGCTGAGCGCTTTGAGCGCACTACTTCGCACCATTAGCTTAGTTGGTAGAGCAGGGGACTCTTAATCCCAAGGTCGAAGGTTCGAGTCCTTCATGGTGCACCAGAAACTGCAAGGGTCGGCCGCAGGGTCGGCCCTTTTTGCTGTCTGCTCAGACGGGCGGCAAAGCGCATTCGCCGCGTCGGCGATGCGGCTGCGGCACATGCGGGCCTATAGCTCAACGGTGGAGCAGGGGACTCATAATCCTTTGGTTGTCGGTTCGAATCCGGCTGGGCCCACCACGAAACCTCGGAGAACCGCCTGTGAGCAGGCGGTTCTCCTGCTTTTCGCCCCTCAGGCCCTTCACGGGCGGGATCGATCGGGTATCATGGTTGCGTTGGAATGTGAGATGCGGGTGGTAACCGGTGGCTTCAGAGCGTGATATCAGGCATCGGGAGGGCGATCGCCGTCGTGATGGCAGAGGGGGCAATGCGCCGCGCGATGCGCGAGGTCGTGCACGCCGCGCGCCGTCTGCACCGCCGCGCGAACGCGAAGGGCGCCGCGCCCGCACGAGCCGCGTGCCCGTCGCGCAGCCGACCGTTCCCGAGCGCATCGTCCGCGCCATCGTAACGGTGCTCGTTGCGATCAGGGATCTCATCGCCTTCATCTTCCTCTTTCTGTTCAACCTCATCCGCGCGATCGTCGGGCATCCGGTGGGGCGCATCGTGCTTCTTGTCATCGTGGTGGCGCTGCTGATCTTCGGCATATCGACGAGCGTGTCGCGCTGTTCTCAGGGCGAGGCGCCCGAACAGCAGGGTGCCGAACAGCAGAGCGCGCCCCAGGCGGTGGCTTACGACCCGACGCCCGAGAGCGTCTCGGCGCTGCAGGTCTCCTCGTCGGGCACCGTGCCCGTCACGCTCAATGGCGCGCGTGCCGATGTCGTGCCGCAGCTGTCAGACGATCAGAACGCGCGCATCGAGGAAGTGGTCGAGTCCTACACCTCGAACGAGCGCAAGGTGGGCTTCCTCTTCGTGAACCTCAAGACGGGCATGGCCCTTGCGCGCGACATCGACAGCGAGGTGTACGCCGCCTCGTCGATCAAGGGTCCCTACGCTGCATACGTGTGCTCGCTCATCGACGACGGGCAGATCTCGCGCGATACGCAGTGCGCCAACACGTGGAACGTCGATTCGGGCAGCACGCGCACGGAGGAGAGCTACTCGGTTGAGTCGCTCGTGTCGGACATGATCATCTGGTCGGACAACAACGCGCTTCGCTTCCTGCGCGCGTCGTATGATTCGCTCGGGTTCGAGGACTACCTCGCGTCGATGAACGCCGACCCCACTATCATGGACGAGAAGTACTTCGCCCACTACTCCACGCGCACGTCGGCCGTCATGTGGATGCGCATCTACCAGTATCTCAAGGAGGCCGATACCAACGAGAACGCTGCGTGGCTCGCAGAGCTCATGAGCGAGACGGAGATCTCGTTCATCCGCAACGGCGTCGAGCAGGCCGGCATGGACGCCGTGGTGTACAACAAGGGCGGCTGGTGCACCGACGAGGACGATTCGGGCCCCGAGGGCGATTACAACGGCATGTGCGACTCCGCGATCATCTTCGAGCGGGGCGTGCCGTATCTTCTGACGATCATGACCGATACGCCGTACACCGAGCCGAACGTCGAGCTGTTCTCCGCCATGGCCGCGGCGCTGCTCGATGCGCGCTGGGCGCTTGACGATCAGGCGCAGCGCGTGATGGAGCGCGTCGATACGGTGACGTCGAACGCGCATATCGTGCCCGATGCGTTCGGAAAGCTGTTCGCCGTCGAGCAGAAGTAGGGCGCGGTTGCCGGTTGCGCGCGGGCGGCGACGTCCTGCGGCGCGCGGTGCGTTTCGCGCCATGCGATGCCCCGAGCTTTTCGAGCGCGTTAAATCGACGGGCTTCTTCCCGAATCGGTCGTATGATCGACGGAACACATTCGATCATACGGGCGAGAGGGAGTGCATCGTGGCCAAGATCAACAAGAACTACCAGAAGCTTCCGGGCAGCTACCTGTTCTCGGAAATCGCCCGCCGTACGGCGGCGTATGCTGAGGCTCATCCCGAGGCGAAGCTCATCAAGATGGGCATCGGCGACGTGACGCGTCCGCTCGCGCCGGCGGTGGTCGAGGCTATGCACGCGGCGGTGGACGATCTCGCCCATGCCGAGACGTTCCACGGCTACGGCCCCGAGCAGGGTTACGATTTCCTGCGCAAGGCCATCTGCGAGCACGACTTCGCCGCGCGCGGGGTCGTGCTCGAGCCCGACGAGATCTTCGTGTCTGACGGCGCCAAGTCCGATTGCGGCAACATCGGCGACATCTTCGATGTCGACAACGTGGTGGCGGTGTGCGATCCGGTGTACCCGGTGTACGTGGATACGAACGCCATGGCCGGGCGCGCGGGCGACTACGATGAGGCGGCCCAGGGCTGGACGAACATCTGCTACATGCCCACCACAGCCGAGAACGGCTTCTGCCCGGCGCTGCCCGAGGGGCACGTCGACATCATCTACCTGTGCAGCCCCAACAACCCCACGGGCACCGTGCTCAACCGCAACCAGCTCAAGGCGTGGGTCGACTACGCCAACGCCAACGACGCCGTCATCATGTTCGACGCCGCCTACGAGCGCTTTATCGTGGAGGACGACGTGCCGCATTCCATCTACGAGATCGAGGGTGCGAAGACCTGCGCGATCGAGTTCCGTTCGTTCTCCAAGACGGCGGGCTTCACGGGTGCGCGCTGCGGTTACACCGTGGTGCCGAAGGCGCTCGTGCGCGAGGGTCAGAGCCTGCATGACATGTGGAACCGCCGTCAGACCACGAAGTTCAACGGCGCATCGTACGTGATCCAGCGCGGTGCGGCAGCCGTCTACACCGAAGAGGGCGCGCGTCAGATCGAGGAGACCATCGCGTACTACCGCCGCAACGCGCGCGTGATCAAGGAGGGCCTCGAGGAGGCGGGCTTCACCGTGTACGGCGCGGTGAACAGCCCGTACGTGTGGTGCAAGACGCCCGCGGGCACGGGCTCGTGGGAGTTCTTCGACAAGCTGCTCACCGAGGCGAACATCATCACCACGCCGGGTGCGGGCTTCGGGCCGGCAGGCGAGGGCTATGTGCGCCTGACGGCCTTCGGCGATGCCGATGCCACAGTCGAGGCGATGGAGCGCATCAAGCGCATGATGGCGTAAGCGCGCGGCGGGTGCGCCATCGCTCAAGCGAGCGCTGCGAGCGCATCCCTCACGATGAGCGTTATGAGCACCATGTCGGCGATGGCGATGCCGAACAGGAGCTCGACCGCGTTGAGCGGCCGTGCGTACCATGGCGTATCGTCGACATGGCTGCTTCTCGCGGCGATGAGGAACACGACGCAGAACGCGGCGGCTACCGCTGCAGCGATAACAAGGTTCGCGATTCCAGCTGGGTTCGCCAGATAGCGCATGAGCGCCCACGAGGTGCCGAGAAGGGCGAGCAGCACGACGAGTGCCGCCCCGACCTTCTCCGTCGAGGGGCTCCAGGGGTTCGGCGTGACGCCTGCGCGGCGTAGCGCATGCCAGCGCGCGATCCAGAGCAGGATCGCGCCAACGATGAGGGCAATGTCGACTGCCGCGATGATGCAAGAGATCATGCGCGCTCCCTTCGCGTGCGATGGAGAAGCTGCTGGGGATGCGGCGAACGTGTTCGCCGCAGAGGGGCGAGCAGTGAGAGATCGGTTAGATGAAAAGCCGCTTCGCCTTGCTCTCTATCCTCGATCTTCTCGATCGCTCTTCCTCGGCGTCTATGACATACGATCCGTTCTCAAGGCGCAAAACGGATCCTTCTTTCGTTCCCTCGGGAAGATCGGACAGCGGAACGTCGACTATGGAAGCCGATGCAGTTTCGCAGACGGCTATGGTTCCCTCGATCCTGTCAACGATTAGGCTGGTGGATTGCATCTCTTGCATGGTTCGTACCCCCGTGCTTTTGCCTCTTCCAAAGAGACTGGTATCTTGCTCTTGCTGAGTGAACTGCATCCGTCGAGATGGTACTTCTCGCCGGTTCTGGTGATGTATACGGTTATGCCGGAGCTTGAGCTTGCGGCAGGCTGACTTTCCTCGACGGACTCCTGAGCGGGCTCTTCTTCCGGGGTTGCCGCTATCGACGATTCTGTTTCCGCCTGCTGTGCAGCCGATGCGGTTGCTCGCGGCTCCGTCGCACCTGTCTGCCATTCTACGGTGTGGCCGTCGCTTTTCGCGACAACGGTTCCGTCGACATCGGTGCGATAGACCGTCACGGCGGATAGAGCGTCGAGAGCTTCTTGGTGCGGATGTCCGTAGCTGTTTCCAGCACCGCATGAAATAACGGCGTATTCCGGTGACAACGACGATACGAGCGCGGGGGTCGTCGACGTGTCGCTTCCGTGGTGACCGACTTTGAGCACGTCGATATCTCCTGCGTTGGCGGCAGATATGACATCGGCGCCCGCGTCGCCGCAGAAGAGGAAGCTTTCGTCTCCAAACGTCAGTTCAATGATTGCCGACCAGTCGTTGAGATCCTCGTACGATGCGCCGTCTGCTGGAGACAGAATGTCGATTGTCATTCCGTTTCCCGTCGCAATCTGCTTTCCCGCCGTTGCCGTGTTGATGGAGAGTCCCTCGGCGTCAACGGCATCGAGAAATGATTCGAATGTCTGGGTGTCGTGCGTTATGACAGGAGCCCACACTTCGCCCACGTCGAATGCGGAGAATACCTCGGGCATCCCTCCGATGTGGTCGGAATGCGGGTGCGTTGCTACGACGTAGTCGATGGAGGAGTAGCCGAGCGACTTCACGTACGCGACGACCGTTTGAGCTTCGCTCGATTCGCCTGCGTCGATCAGCATCGTCTCACCTGTCGGCAGTTCGACGAATTCGCTGTCCCCCTGTCCGACGTCGATGAAATGAACGGACAGTGAGCCGCTTGGCTTCTCGCCTTGCGATAGCTCAACGGAGTCTTTCTGAGCGTGGGCAGGCTCTACAGGTGCGACTTGTTCTTGTTGCGCGGGTTGCTCTTCTGGCTGCTCCTGCGTGCCTCCTCCTGCACCTGCTATTCCGCCGACGAGGACGAGTGCGATCGCTATCGAGGCGATTTTTCCGGCGAGAGGCCATTTCTTCCAGGCGCTAAAGACACCTTTTCCCGGATTGCTCTTCTTTCGGGATGTCATGCGGTTCTCCCTCTCTCATTGCGAACCGTTTATCTCGTCCGCAGATGGCGGTCGAATCGCTCGCATATTTTGCGATTAATTATACGTTATGTTGTAAATGTGTATTTACGCGTCGTTTTTTCTCGTGCGTTTCCAGTCGGCTTCTGAGCGTACGGTGCTCCCGCTGCGCACTGGAGGCTCATCGCTCGACAAAACCCCACGTCAGGACTAGCATGGATGCAGAAACGAAAAGCGCGGCGCCTGCGCACCGCGCGACGGAGAGGGGGCGTTATGCGGAAGAAGTGCCTGTGCGGCATGTGCCAGGGAGCCTGTCACGTCGTGGTGGAGGTCGAGGACGATCGCATCGTGAAGGTGATGCCCGATCGCGAATCCGATCGCAGCCGCCTCTGCCCGCGTGCGGCGCACACTGCCGATGCGCTCTACGGGCAGACGCGCATCATGTATCCGTTTGTGCGCGAAGGGGAGCGCGGCGAGGGCAAACTGCGCCGCGCAACCTGGGACGAGGCGCTCGATCGCGCGGCCGAGCTCGTGCGCGGCGTGGTAGAGCGCCACGGCGCGCGGGCGATGGTGTCGTACTTCGGTCGCGGTGTGCTCGGCACGCCCGTAGCGCGCCTGGCGAAGGGTTCCGAGGCGTTCGTGAGGCGTCTCGGTTCGCCGAACGACACCTCCTGCTCGTCCATCTGCAATCTCTCCGCCAACACGATTGTGCCAGTGGTGACGCTCGGCATGGTTACGCGCCAGATGCTCTACGACATCGAGCACGCCGACTACATCTTCGCCTGGGGCAAGAACGCCGCGAGCGACGAGGGTCCGCGCATGCTGCTCAAGCGCATCAAGGCGGCGCAGGAGCGCGGCGCGAAACTCATCGTGGTGGATCCGCGTCAGTCGGGGCTCGGCGAGATCGCCGACTGGTGGGTGCCCGTGCGTCCCGGATCTGACGGTGCGCTTGCGCTTGCGCTGCTGAAGATTGTCGTCGGACGCGGCGCATACGACGCCGCCTTCGTGCGCGACTTTACGCGCGGTTTCGACGAGCTGTGCGCGTATCTCGACACGCTTTCGCTTGACGTGCTCGCCTCCCAGTGCGGCATCGATCGCACCGATATCGAGAAGCTTGCCGACATCATCGCCTCGACCACCCGCGCGACGCTCGTGTCCTACACGGGTCTCGAGTATCAGCCGAGCGCGCTGCAGAACAATCGCGCGATCTACGTGCTTTGGGCGATTACGGGCAAGATCGATGCGGAGGGCGGCATCTATCTGAACGCACGCGGCGCGAAGGAGCCCGTGCGCAGAAAGCTTCCCGAAGGCGCTGAGGAGCCGATCGGCTATCGTGAGTTCCCGCTGTTTTACCAGTACATCGGCCAGGGCGAGTTCGTGCGTTTCCCGAAGGCGGTGCTCGAGGACGATCCGTACCCCGTGCGCGGCGCGATCGTTATTGGCGGCTCGCCCGCGTGCTCGTTTCCCGAAGGCGACACCTGGCGTGCGGCGTATCGCAAGCTCGACTGCCTTATCGTGATCGATCGCTTCCTCACTGAGGAAGCGCGATTCGCCGATGTGGTGCTGCCGGCGTGCTCGCTGTTTGAGACGGTGCGCCTCGGGTTCGACGGAGGGACTGCGTGCGTGTTCGACGCGGTGGTGCCGCCTGCGGGCGAGGCGCGCAACGACGTGCTCATCCTCTCCGACCTGGCCCGTCGTCTCGGCATCGACGAGGGCTACCCGCACACCGACGAAGAGCTGCGCGCGTGGATGCTCGCAGGCGCGGGTACGCCGTACACGGGCGTGTGGGAGACGCTCGTGCCCGAGGACGCGACGTTCCGCAAGTACGCCACTGGCGAACTGCGCTCCGACGGCGAGCCCGGCTTCCCCACGCCGACGGGGAAGTTCGAGATCGCCTCGACGATCCTCGCGGAGGCGGGCATCGATCCGCTGCCGAAGTACGACGACATTCGGGCGTTTGCGGACGCGAGCGAGGAGGAGTATCCGTTCATCCTGATGGGCGGCTCGCGCGAGGATGCGCGCATGGGCGTGTTTGGCGCAAACGTTCCGAAGATCGCCGCCGTCGATCCCTTCCCGCAGGCGGAGATTTGTCGCGAGGACGCTGAAGCTCTCGGCGTGTCCGAGGGCGACCTCGTGCGCGTGTCCACGGCGTACGGCAGCCTTATGCTTCCGGTGCACGTGTGCGGCATGGCGCACGGCGCGGTGCATGTTCCGCACGGCGGCGGCAGCGCGTACATGGTCGACGCGTGGCGTGTGGGCAACGTGAACGACCTGGCGAGTCTCGACCTGGTCGATCCTGCGACGGGATTCGCGCTGCTCAAGACGCTTCCGTGCAAGATCGAGCGCGCAGCGGTATGAGGTGGCAGCGCGCGCTGCCACCTGCGTGCAAAACCGTGTGAAAAAAAGGTCTTGCATAAGAGATCGGTTGCCGCTACAATATTTTCCCGCGTTGAAACAACAACGTATTCGGTCGCTTGGCTCAGCGGGAGAGCATCGCCTTCACACGGCGGGGGTCACAGGTTCAAATCCTGTAGCGACCACCATAAACAGCAGGCCACTGGCGTATAGCCAGTGGCCTTTTTCGTTTTCCGGCGCATGCTCTTTGGCTTGCGGCCTTGTTTCTTCGTGTTACTTGTTCTCTTGCCAGTTGATATTCTTTGGCATATGCCCTGTTCCTTCGTGCTGCTTGCTTCCTTGTCGGTCGATGTTCTTTGGTCTGCACCCCGCTCTATTCGCGCTGCTTGTTCCCCTGGCAGCTGCCCACCGCCGCTGCGTTCCGCTATTTCCCGATCTTTCCAAAAAGCAGCCGCTGTGTAACGTTTTGGCGGCCGCGATGCTGTAAGAGGAAGCAACGGATCGTGTCGGCACGGCTCTGAACAGGCCTTATGCAGGAGCCTCATTTCGTGCGGGTCGCAAACCAGGGGCTCAACTGTTACAAAGCGGCGATTATTTGGAAAAATCGGGAGATAGCGGGGAGCGCGATGGGACGGACGCGGAAACGTAAAAGCGTGGAAGCACGGAAGCGCGATGGGCAGGCATGGGCACGCGAAAACGCAGCCCCCAGTTCGTTCTCCGCTCGTTCTTGTATACTGGTACGCTGGATTGAGAAGAGCCGTCCTCGCGAGTGCGGGGGCGTTTGATGAGAAGAAAGAAGCACCCCATGGCGAGCGATATGACGAGCGACACCTTCCTGGCGTCGAAGAAGAAGAGCGACGAGATCAAGGCCGACCTCGCCGTTCATCCTGAGAACTACACGATGCTCACGGGCGACCGTCCGACGGGCCGCCTGCATCTGGGCCACTACTTCGGCACCATCAAGGAGCGCGTGAAGCTGCAGGATGCGGGCATCACCACGCGCATCATCATCGCCGACTACCAGGTCATCACCGACCGCGACACCACCGAGCACATCGCCGATAACGTGCACAACATGGTGATCGACTACCTTGCCTGCGGCATCGATCCCGAGAAGACGCTCATCTTCACGCACTCGGCCGTGCCGGCGCTCAATCAGCTCATGCTGCCGTTCCTCTCGCTCGTGACTGAGTCCGAGCTCATGCGCAACCCCACGGTGAAGGCCGAGCAGGAAGCGTCGGGCCACGCGCTCACGGGCCTGCTGCTCACGTACCCCGTGCATCAGGCGTGCGACATCCTCTTCTGCAAGGGAAACATCGTGCCCGTCGGCAAGGACCAGCTGCCACACATCGAGATCACGCGCCAGATCGCGCGTCGTTTCAACGAGCGTTACGCGCCGGTGTTCCCCGAGCCGCACGGCCTGCTCACCGAGGCGGTCGAGATCCCCGGCCTCGACGGCCGCAAGATGTCGAAGAGCTACGGCAATGCGATCTCGCTTTCCGCGACGGCCGAGGAGACGGCGAAGCTCATCAAGAAGTCCAAGACCGACTCCGAGCGCTTCATCACGTTCGACAAGGAGGGCCGTCCCGGCGTGTCGGCGCTGCTGACCACGGCTGCGCTCTGCACGGGCCGCACCGAGGTGGAGATCGCCGAGGAAATCGGCAACGACGGCGCCGGCGCGCTCAAGAAGTACGTGACGGCGGCGGTGAACGACTACCTCGCGCCCATCCGCGAGCGCCGCGCCGAGCTCATGGCCGACCCCGACTACATCCGCGACATCCTCGCGGAGGGCAACCGTCGCGCCAACGAGATCGCCGAGGCAACCCTCGCCGAAGTCCGAGAAGCCATGGGCATGGTGTACTAGGGATCGAGTACGGCATGCAACGCGGGCGGGTCGCGCGACTCGCCTGAGCGGGCGCGGGTGCTGCGGCATCCGCGTTTTTTTTGCAGTGGAGACGGTTGGCACGGTTGGGGACGGTGGCCCGTTTTGTTTTGCGAAGATGCTCTCCGAACGGGGGTTCTGCTCGCCGTGCATCGTGCGGTGGGGGACGGTGAGGAGGCGCTACCTGCCGTCGTCGTCCGCGGCGTCGTCCCGTCCACTCCATGAGCGTGGCGTAGGAGAAGGCGCCGATGCCCACGGCTCCGCATACGATGCGTCCCGCTTCGCTGCAAAACGGAGCGAAGAGCAGCGCGGCGGCGATGAGCGGTATGGTGATACGTTGCGCCGATTCCGTCGTCCAGCTCGTTTTCGTTCGGCGTCGCGCCCAGAAAAACGCGACGAAGGAGCTGATGATGCCCGCGGTTCCCGCGATCAGGATGGCATGGAGGCCGAGGGACGACACCATGATGACGATGAATCCGTACGAGATTCCGTGGGCGATGACGGAAAGGCTGGCTTTAAGGGCCATGGCGGGTTTGCGGTGCTCGCTCTCCTGGGAGTTCGCCTCGGCGAGCTTCTCCTTGTCCGCCTTCGAGAGAAGGTAGTACGCCAGACCTCCGCTTGCTGCCACAAGGGCGACGGCGCCTGCCACCCCGAGCGCAGGAACGCCGATGCTCCCGACGATGAGGAAGAGCGGCGTGGCGACGATTCCCCCGCTCGCGATGGAGAGAGCGGTCCATCGCGCGGGCATGAGCGAGTAGAGGACTATCCATGCGGCGGAGGGGGGCACCCACCCGATACCGCTTATCGCCCACGCTGCAAACGCGAGGGGCGGGGTCAATGTCGTATCGCATCAACCCCGCCCCTCGTTTGCTAGCGGCAAAATCGCGGGTTATGCAGCGCGGTAGTCTGAGATGTCGCGCCGTGCGAACTCGCGTCGCTTGTGGCTGCTCCATGCTTCGCCGTCGACGCTTTCGGTGCGCACGCTGTTGACCTTCCATGGCTTGCAGAGCTTGCATCCTGCGCGGCGGTTGCGCGGGCGTTTCCGTTTGTGGTTCATGCGGGCCTCCTTGCTCATGGGCTTCTCGCTTTCTCCAAAAAGCGAATATTCAAATATAGCAGGATCTCCTTGTTC
>ERZ1034920.1994-NODE-1994-length-12187-cov-11.370837_pt1 | contig 12187 bp, 10 predicted proteins | sample MGYA00520688_ERZ1034920 | MGnify/ENA primary metagenome ERZ1034920 (study PRJEB33766, sample SAMN09781785) | gut metagenome | biome: gut microbiome | host: Homo sapiens | place: Madagascar | study: EMG produced TPA metagenomics assembly of the PRJNA485056 data...
AACTCTTTATAATTTTTTAAAAGTCCGGGCATTAAAAAATCAGGCAGTTTCCACTCGAAACTGCCTGATTTTTCTCTCTTCCCCGGTTCAGTCAATCTGCCAGTCAATCGGCTTGATCCCGTTCTTTTCAAGAAATACATTCGTCTGACTGAATGGTCTGCTTCCAAAGAATCCTCTGTACGCAGACAGTGGACTCGGATGCGGTGCCTCCAGTATGAGATGCTTCGGATTGTTCAGCATCCGCTTCTTTCTCTGTGCCGGTGTTCCCCATAAAATAAAGACGATCGGACGGTCCTGGCTGTTCAGTGCCATGATCGCGGCATCTGTAAATTCTTCCCAGCCGATCCCTCTGTGAGAATTGGCCTGATGGGCACGCACCGTCAGAACAGTATTCAACATCAGCACTCCCTGCTCTGCCCACTTTGTAAGACAGCCATGATCCGGGATCGTACATCCAAGATCATCATGAAGCTCCTTATAAATATTCACCAGTGAAGGTGGAATCTCCACGCCCTTTTGCACCGAGAAGCACAATCCATGTGCCTGCCCGTGATTATGATAAGGATCCTGACCTAAGATAACAACCTTTACATCTTTCAGCGGCGTCAGATGAAATGCATTAAAAATATCTTTTGCCGGTGGAAAGATCAGCCTTGTCTTATATTCTTCATTCACTGTTACAAATAATTTTCTATAATACGGCTTCGCAAACTCTCCTTTTAAAGCTTCATACCAGTCTCCGTTCAAACCACTCATAATCTTACAGACACTCCATTCTCTCGTAAGTATTCTTTCACTTCTTTTATCTCAAGCTCTTTATAATGGAATAACGATGCTGCCAGAGCTGCATCTGCTCCGCCCTCCGTCAATGCTTCCCGGAAATGCTCCATCTTTCCTGCACCACCGGATGCGATCACCGGGATTGAAACTCTGTCAGCGATCGCACGGGTCAGCTCCAGATCATATCCGGCTTTTGTTCCGTCACAGTCCATACTGGTCAGAAGGATCTCTCCCGCACCGAGCGACTCTGCTTTTTTAGCCCATTCCACTGCATCGATCCCTACATCGATCCGTCCACCATTCTTATAAATATTCCATCCACTTCCGTCTGCCCTCTTTTTGGCATCAATCGCCACAACCACGCACTGGCTTCCAAACTTATCAGCCGCCTCACAAATCAGTTCCGGTGTATTGATCGCAGAAGAATTAATAGAAATCTTATCTGCCCCCTCCCGGAGCAATGCCCGGAAATCATCTACCGTACGGATTCCGCCTCCTACTGTAAATGGAATAAATACACATTCTGCAACTTTCCGCACCATATCAACCACAGTTCCTCTCGCATCTGAAGAAGCGGTGATATCCAGGAATACCAGTTCATCTGCTCCTGCCTGGTCATATGCCTTTGCAATCTCCACCGGATCACCGGCATCCTTGAGATCCACAAAATTCACACCTTTTACAACTCTTCCTGCATTGACATCAAGACATGGAATAATTCTTTTCGTAAACATTTTTCTTTCCTCCTTACAGTTCCACGAAGTTTTTTAAGATATGCAGACCTACATCACTGCTCTTCTCCGGATGGAACTGACAGGCAAATATATTTCCCTGCTCAACCGATGCATGGATATGCGTGCTGTATTCAGTCGATGCTTTCACGATCTCTTCCTCTTCAGCCTGCAGATAATAGGAATGTACAAAATAGACATAGGCATTTTCCTCGATTCCACGGAATAGTTTTCCGTCATGCTCTAGATGCAGCGAATTCCACCCCACATGTGGAATCTTCAATCCCGCCTGCTCCGGAATCCTTAAGATCTTTCCTTTCAGTATTCCAAGTCCTGCAACACCCGGTGCTTCTTCGCTGCTCTCAAAAAGAAGCTGTAATCCCAGGCAGATTCCGAGAAAAGGAATCTCTTTCTTTACAACCTCCCGGATCACCTTATCCAGTCCACTTTCCTTCAGATTCGCCATCGCATCACCAAAGGCTCCTACTCCCGGAAGGATCACCTTATCTGCCGACAGGATCTTCTCTCTGTCTGAAGTGACTTCCACTTCCTGCCCAAGTGCAAGCAATGCTTTCTCCACACTTTTTATATTTCCGGCATCATAGTCTATTATTGCTATCATTTTTTAATCCTTTCAAATCAGGGGTTTTCGTTCTTTTCTATATACTTTATCATGATTTTGCATCCAGTTCAAACCAGAATTCTACTCCGTTATCAAAGTTTCTGACTCCGTACCCCTGATGGAACGATTCCATGATCGCTTTCACAATGGACAGACCGATTCCATTTCCACCATATTCTCTTGTATGAGCCTTATCCACTTTGTAAAATTTATCCCACAGTTTCGGCACATCTTCCTCCGGGATCGGCTTTCCACTGTTAAAGACAGAAACTCTTACTTTGCCATCCGATGATACGATTCTGACTTCAATCTGCTTTTCATTATCCACATGATGGATTGCATTTGTCAGATAGTTTCGTACTACCTGTTCCGTCTTAAACTCATCTCCCCATACATAGACTTTCTCTGCACTCACAAAATTTACCGATGCACCCGCCTGCTGGATCAGAATATCACAGCTTGCAATCACGCCTCTTACAAGAGCCGCAATATCAAACCGCGCAAATTCTACCTCGTCATTTCCAAATTCCAACTGATTCAGCGTCAGAAGGTTCTTGACCATCTGATTCATCTTTGACGCTTCATCCATAATGACATCACAGTAAAACTCCCTGCTTTCCGGATCATCATTGACTCCTTCTTTCAGTCCTTCCGCATATCCCTGGATCAATGCGATCGGGGTCTTCAGCTCATGCGATACATTTCCCAGAAATTCATTTCTCATATCTTCCAGCTTTTCTTTCTGTTCAATATCTTTCTGTAACTGGTTATTCGCCGTCTTCAACTCAGAAACTGTTTTTTCCAACTGCATGGACATCTTATTAAAGTTTTCCCCCAGGATTCCGATCTCGTTATTTCCTCCACTGGTATACTTCATATCAAAGTTCAGATTCGCCATATCTTCCGACAGCCTTGCCAGTTCCATCACAGGTCTGGTGATCTTTCTTGAAAAAATCCATACAAGCAGACCTCCAACTACCATCCCTATGATACCAAGATAGATCAGGAACTGATTCGCCAGAGAAGCACTTTCCCGGATACTCTCCAGTGGGCTACGCATCAGCACAAAAGAATCATCATCCAGATACCCCCACATTTCAAGATAATCGGTTCCATTCTGACGATCCGTCATCTTCCGCATCACATACTGATCTGTCGATTTTAATACAGTCTCATTCCCTGTATCCTTTGAAAAAAAGATCCGCAGAGTCTGATCGTAAAGAAGACTCTTTTCTTTTACATTAGAAAAAATTTCATTGATGGTTCCTGCATCCCGGTCTACATTCATCACGCAGACATCAATATTCATTTTTTCCAGTTCATAAGATAATTTCCACTGCTTATTCTCATCCGTCAGCTCATCAGACTCCTGTGCTTCTTTTAATGCATTGTACGTATTAAGAAGATCGCCCTCTTTATGCGTGGTATAGTAATGCCCCAGGAACACAGCATTAACAATAAAAACTGCTGCCAGCACAAATGCCAGCAGACCGACAAAGACTGCGGTCATCTGTCTGCTTAACGATTTTTTCATCTGCTTTTCCATTTGTATCTGCTTTTCCATTTGCATCACCTGTTCTATTCTGCAGCAAATTTGTATCCCATACCCCAGATCGTACGGATATACTCCCCTTTATCGCCCAGCTTGCTCCTTAATTTCTTTACATGCGTATCAATCGTTCTTGCATCTCCGAAATAATCATAATTCCATACATTATTGAGGATCTTTTCTCTTGACAGTGCAATCCCGCGGTTCTCCACAAAATAGGTGAGAAGCTCAAATTCTTTATAGCTCAGTTCAATCGGTTTTCCGTCGATTTTCACGATATGAGCCGCTTTATCGATCATAATTCCACCGACTTCCATCACATCTCCTGCATCACTGCCACGCGTTCTCCTCAGGATCGCATTCACTCTCGCCACGAGGATCTTCGGACTGAACGGCTTGGAAATATATTCATCCACACCAAGATCAAATCCCTGCAGTTCATCCCTTTCTTCTGATCTTGCCGTCAGCATAATGATCGGAACTTTTGAAGACTCCCGGATCTCACGGCAGACCTGCCATCCGTCCATCCTCGGCATCATGACATCAAGGATCAGCAGTGAAATATCTTTTTCCTCATAGAAAATATCCATTGCCTCCATCCCGTCTTCTGCTTCAAGCACACTATATCCTTCTCTGACCAGAAAATCCCGCACCAGCTTTCTCATTCTGCTTTCATCGTCTACGACCAGTATCTTTGCTCTGTCCATTCTTTTTCCCTCCGGTTCTGTTCTGCTCTGGAATCCATTCTTCTTCAAACTCCTCTTTTTTAGGGACTCCACTCATTCTGAATCTATTCTATGCACGTATGATAGCAAAAAAATATGTCCTTATTGTGAACGAAACTTTATTTGGTTTTATTTACATAAGAAAGAATAAATGGTATAGTTTAGTTAGATTGTTCTAACCAAAGTTTGAAGGAGGTTACTATGTTTCTTAATCTAAATCATATTAAAAAATCGTTCGGACAGGGCGACAGCCGGGTAGAAGTCCTGAAAGGAATTGATCTTTCCATTGGAAAAGGTGAATTCTGCGTCCTTTTAGGCCCTTCCGGTTCCGGAAAGTCTACCCTGCTTAATATTATCGGTGGAATCGATCGTGCTGACAGCGGACAAATTACGATCGATGGAGAACTCATGGAAGAAATGACTCCGAAACGGCTCGGACTCTACCGACGCAAACATCTGGGCTACGTTTTCCAGATGTATAATCTGATCCCGAACCTGACTGTCCGCGAAAATATCGAAGTCGGAGCTTATTTAAGCGACCATGCCCTGGATGTGGATGAACTTCTTGATACACTTGGTCTTGCAGATCATCAGCGTAAACTCCCCAATCAGCTTTCCGGTGGTCAGCAGCAGCGTACTGCCATTGGACGTGCGATCGTAAAGAACCCTGATATCCTCCTCTGCGATGAGCCAACCGGTGCTTTGGACTACAATACTTCCAAAGAAATCCTGAAGCTGATTGAAACCGTTAATCAGAAATATGGAAATACCGTTGTCGTGGTTACTCATAATGATGCCATCAAAGACATGGCAGACCGGGTTGTTCGTATCCGTGATGGTATGATCCGCAAAAATTATCTGAATAAACATAAAGTTTCTGCCGAAGCATTAGACTGGTAAGGAGGCTGAAGCAATGAAAAATCCATTAACAAAACGTCTTCCAAGGGAACTGAAAAGTGAATTTGGAAAGTATCTTGTAATTTTTTTGCTTCTGATCATTTCCATTGGATTTGTTTCCGGTTTTCTTGTGGCAGACGGAAGTATGATCAGAACTTATAATGAAGGGTTTCAAAAGTATAATATTGAAAACGGACATTTTCAGATTGCCAAAAAGGCAACAACCTCACAGATTCAGGCAATCGAAGAAAATGACATTACCCTGTATGAAAATTTTTATTCCGAAGAATCCATAACCAATGGAAGTACGCTCCGTATTTTTTCCAATCGTACCGATGTCAACCTGGTATGCCTGATGAAGGGAGATTTTCCTTCCGGCGAAAATGAGATTGCAATCGACCGTATGTATGCAGATAACAACCATCTGTCAGTCGGTGACACTTTAAAGAGCGATTCCCATGAATGGACGATCACCGGACTGGTTGCTCTTCCCGATTACAGCTGCCTTTTTCAGAATAATAATGATTCGATGTTCGACTCGGTAAAATTCGGAGTGGCAGTCGTGACACCTGATACTTTTTCTGGATTTGAAAGTTCTTCCATCAAATATGTCTACTCCTGGAAATATGCAAAAGAACCTGCCAATGATAAGGAAGAAAAGAAGGTTTCTGATGACCTGATGAAGGCTATGAATAAGGAAGTGCCTCTGCAGGACTATGTTCCCCGTTATCTGAACCAGGCGATCAATTTCACCGGTGATGACATGGGCAGCGACCGTGCTATGATCATTGTCTTTCTTTATATTATTATCGTAATCATGGCATTCGTCTTTGGAATTACGATCAGCAATACCATTGCAAAAGAATCCAATGTCATTGGAACACTGCTTGCATCCGGTTATACCCGTAGCGAACTGATCTGCCATTATATGGCCATGCCGGTTATCGTCACCCTGATCGGTGCCGTGATCGGAAATATTTTTGGTTATACTGTCTTAAAAGGAGTATGTGCCGATATGTATTACGGAAGCTACAGTCTTCCGACTTATACTACAATCTGGAATGCGGAAGCTTTCCTTCTGACAACCGTGATCCCGATCATTTTGATGATCCTTGTAAACTTTACAATACTCTACAGAAAGCTTTCTCTTTCTCCACTTAAGTTTTTAAGAAGAGACTTGAAGAAAAGACGTCAGAAGCATACTCTTTATTTAAGCCCGAAGCTGGCATTTTTCAGCCGTTTCCGCATGCGTGTTATTTTTCAGAATATCAGCAACTATGTACTGTTATTTGTCGGAATCCTTTTTGCAAATCTCCTTTTAATGTTCGGACTGCTTTTCCCTGCAGTACTCGATCATTATCAGGAAGTCCTCTCCGATAACCTGTTGTGCAATTATCAGTATATTCTGCAGATTCCACTGGAAGCAATGAATGAAGAGAATAAACTTTCAAGTCTTCTTTCCATGATGTATTTTCAAAATGCTGTGGAAACCGATAATGAAGACGCTGAAAAATTCAGTGCCTACTCATTAAATACTTATGATACCGGCTACAAAGAAGAAGAAATCCTGCTCTATGGACTGACAGATGACAGCCGCTATATTTCCATTGATTTCGCAAATGCAGCAGATTCTGATGATCTTTACAATGGTGTCTGCATCTCCTCTGCTTATGCGGATAAATACAGCCTGAAAAAGGGAGATACGATTAAATTAAAGGAAATTTATGAAGATGATACTTATCAGTTTACAGTAGATGGCATTTATGACTACGAAGGTGGACTTGCCATTTTCATGCCACAGAAACAGTTGAACGATATCTTTGATCTTGGAAGTGATTATTTCAACGGTTATCTCTCTCAAACAGAAATAACTGATATCGACCAGAAATATATTTCTTCCGTCATTGATCTGGACAGCCTTTCCAAAATTTCCAGACAGCTCACTGTATCAATGGGAAGTATGATGTCTCTTGTGGATGGTTTTGCGATTCTGATGTTTGTTATCTTGATCTATCTGCTTTCCAAGATCATTATCGACAAAAATGCTCAGGCAATTTCAATGACTAAGATCCTTGGATACACCAACCGGGAGATCAGCCGGATTTATATTCTCTCTACATCCATTGTTGTCATACTGTTCCTTTTGATCAGCTTTCCAATTGAAAGCGTCATCATGACAGTGTTGTTCCGTGCAATCATGATCACCAGCATCACCGGATGGATTCCGCTGTATATGAATCCGGTTATTTATGTGAAAATGTTTGTTCTTGGATTTGGCACTTACCTGATCGTAGCTTTACTGGAATACTGGAAAATAAAAAAAGTGCCTATGGACGAAGCACTCAAAAATATCGAATGATCATTCAAACCAGGTTTGACATTCCTTCCAATCCTTTCTATAATGAATTGGACAAACTGTGAGAAACGTGCTTTACAAATTTCCTACGTAAATCTAATTAAATGAGGTGACTTCTTTATGAAACATTCCATGCAGATTTCCGAGTCCATCGGCCTTGGAACGATTCTCGCCTTCTCAGGTGGCTTTATGGACGCTTATTCCTATATTGAACGTGGAAAAGTCTTTGCCAACGCTCAGACAGGAAATATGCTTCTTTTTGGTGTAAATCTTTCTGAGGGGAACTATCAGACCATGCTTAATTATCTCTTCCCGGTACTCGCTTTTGCACTGGGAATTACCCTTGCAGATACCGTCCGCACAAAAGAACCAAATCTGCTTCACTGGAGACAAATTTCCGTCCTCGCAGAAGCCCTGATCCTGATCGTTGTCAGCTTCTTTCCTACAACGCTTAACCTGCCTGCCAACTCTCTTACTTCATTTGCCTGTGGCATTCAGGTTGAAAGCTTCCGTAAGATCCATGGTCGTGGAATTGCTACAACAATGTGCATCGGTAATTTAAGAAGCGGAACAGAAAACCTTCATCATTATTTCCACACAAGGGAACGAAAATTTCTTGATTCCGGTCTGCTTTATTACGGAATTATTGCCTGCTTTATTATCGGTGCCGTTATCGGAAATGCAGTCGTACAGATTCTTCATGAAAAGGCAATTTTAGGCTGCTCTTTCCTGTTATTCATCGCATTCCTTATTATGTTCATTGACAGGGAAAAAGGTCTCCGTGAAAAAGCGGTTTCCTGACGCCTCCAGTTTTCTATCTCATAACACCTTTCCTGTTTCTCCTGCATATCTTAAATGAGAATCTTATCTTATCTGGGAGGACTTATGAAAAAGAAACTGATTTCCGTACTTCTCGCTTCTGTCATGACTGTCGGGCTGTTGTCTGCCTGCGGTTCTGATTCTACGGAGGAGAAAGACACAAATTCGAAAACTAACACAACCGAAACTGCTCCTGACACAACCAAATCAGATACCAGTTCTGCTCCTGTCTCCGTGACATTGAACGAAGTAGCACACTCCATCTTCTACGCTCCGATGTATGCAGCAATTGAAAACGGCTATTTTGAAGAAGAAGGAATTGAATTAACCCTCGTTACTGGTTTTGGGGCCGACAAGACAATGACCGCCGTCATCTCCGGTGAAGCTGATATTGGCTTTATGGGGTCAGAATCTTCTATCTATACCTACACTGAAGGGGCAAATGACTATGTAGTCAACTTTGCACAACTGACACAGCGTGCTGGAAATTTCCTTGTTGCAAGAGAAGAAATGCAAGATTTCAAGTGGACGGATCTGAAAGGAAAAGATGTGCTTGGCGGTCGGAAGGGTGGTATGCCTGAGATGGTATTTGAATATATCTTAAAGCAAAACAGATTGGATCCGCAGACTGATCTGAACATTAACCAGGGCATTGACTTCGGTTCTACTGCTGCCGCATTTTCTGAAGGAAGCGGGGACTTTACGATTGAATTTGAGCCTGGAGCAACCGCATTAGAATCTGAAGGAAAAGGCTATGTCGTAGCTTCTCTCGGCACGGACAGCGGCTATGTTCCTTACACCGCTTACAGTGCGAAAAAGAGCTTTATCGACAAACATCCTGAGATTATCCAGTCTTTCACGAATGCATTACAAAAAGGTATGGATTATGTCCAGTCCCACACTCCTGAAGAAATTGCAGTGGTCATCGCTCCACAGTTTCCTGAAACAACTCTGAATACGATCACAACTATTGTTACCAGGTATTATGATCAGGATACGTGGAAAGACAATCTTGTCTTTGAAAAAGACAGTTTCGAACTTCTTCAGGATATTCTGGAAAGTGCCGGAGAACTAAACTCCCGTGCTCCGTACGAGGATCTTGTAACAACCGATTTTGCTAAAAATGCTTTAAACCACTAGTTAAGATAGAGCAACAGAAAGCAAAAAAGCCAGACACGACACAGGCATCTCAGCCTGACATCTTATCCAGCTATTGCTTCCATCGAACAAATTTCTCTCCGATGAATCATTGATTACTATGCAATTCTTTATGCGTCAACTCTCTTGATATGTTATAATGAAAAAGAATCGTTATGAAAGGAGATCCTGCCACTTATGATCGACAAAAAACTGATTCCCTACAGCGGATTAAAAAAAGAACCCTTTTCAGGGTCTCATCATGGAATGCGGTATTTCTTTCAGGGAGATGACGGAAAAAGCAGTACTACTTTCACCGTATATATTTATCCTGAACCATGGTGCTTTGAAGAGACTCCTGAGGAAGAAAAGGAGAAAAAATCTTTCCCTCTTTCCGATGAGGGCATGGACGATGCCATTGCATGGCTTTGGGATCAATTTGAGACTGAAAAATCCAAATGGCTTGACGCAGCTAAAAATACCATGCATATTGTAAATCATGCCTGAAAGCAAAAGCAGCTACAGTTCTTCCTGACCGAATGGTCTGGAAGATTGTAACTGCTCTTTTTTTCGATGTATTTTATATTTTTAGTTTAACAGTTCCATATTTATTTTTTCAGATATTTCGCTGTCTCTAAAATACGATTTGCATTTTCTACACGTTCTTTTGTAGGTGGATCAATCCCTGCAAGCGGATAATCGTATCCCAGTTCTTTCCACTTGTATTCTCCAAGCGTATGGTAAGGAAGGACTTCCACTTTCTCGACATTATCCAGCGTTTCAATAAAATCATGAAGTCTCTCAAGATATTCATCATAATCGCTTCTTTCCGGAACAAGCACATGACGAATCCAGATTGGCTTTTTGATATCAGACAGATAACGTGCAAATTCCAAAATATTCTTATTGGAATGACCTGTCAGAATCTTATGCTGCTCGTCATCTATATGCTTGATATCCAGCATAAGCATATCTGTATATTTCATCAGTTCTTCCAGTTTACTGAAAAAAGGCTCTTCTCTTGTAAATACAGCTCCGCAGGTATCAATATTCGTATGAACCCCTTCTGCTTTTGCCTTTTTGAACAGATCGATCATAAAATCCATCTGCATCAGCGGTTCTCCTCCACTTACTGTGATCCCACCTTCTTTTTTCCAGTAAGACCGGTAACGAAGTGCTGTTTTCAGCAGTTCATCTGTCGTCTTCTCTTCTCCGTCCTGCATCTTCCATGTATCCGGATTATGGCAGAACTGGCAACGCATTGGACATCCATTTACAAAAATAATAAAACGTACTCCCGGTCCGTCAACTGACCCAAAGCTCTCCGTTGAATGGATATAACCTTTCACTTCTGACATAACTTCACCTCCCGCAACTTTTCAATAAAGTTTCTCCAATATCATTTTCTGTATTCCGACTTGTTAAAAAGGACGCAGCTTATAAAATGGCTGCGTCCTGATCTAAGTCTGATTCTTCTTAGATGATACAGATTAGTTTTTCAATATCTGATCATACTATTCTTAACATCCTCGAATCTCATTTGTATCGCTGATTACATAGTCTCGTGGCATGTTCTTGCGATAACGTCGAGCTGCTGCTCACGAGTCAGGTCGATGAATTTAACAGCGTATCCTGATACACGGATCGTGAAGTTAGCATACTCAGGTTTCTCCGGATGCTCCATAGCATCTTTCAGTTTATCAACACCGAATACGTTTACGTTCAGGTGATGTGCTCCCTGATCGAAGTATCCATCCAGTACATGAGCAAGGTTCTCTTTACGCTCATCATCTGTATGTCCAAGAGCATTCGGGCTGATTGTCTGTGTATTAGAGATTCCGTCAAGTGCAAGCTCGTAAGGAAGCTTAGCAACAGAGTTAAGAGAAGCAAGAAGTCCGCTCTTCTCTGCACCGTAAGACGGGTTAGCTCCTGGTGACAGTGGTTCTCCACCCTTTCTTCCATCCGGAAGAGATCCTGTAGCCTTACCATATACAACGTTAGATGTAATTGTAAGGATAGATGTTGTCGGTACAGAATGTCTGTAAGTATGGCACTTATTCAGTTTGTGCATGAATTTCTTCAGCAGCCAGATTGCGATCTCATCTGCACGATCATCATCATTACCGTATCTTGGGAAGTCTCCCTCAATCTCGAAGTCTGTTGTGATACCGTCTTCGTCACGGATTGCTTTAACCTTTGCATACTTGATAGCACTTAAGGAGTCTACTACGTGAGAGAATCCTGCGATACCTGTTGCAAATGAACGCTTAACATCTGTGTCGATCAGGGACATCTGTGCAGCTTCATAGTAGTATTTATCATGCATGTAGTGGATCATGTTCAGTGTATCAACATACAGCTTGGACAGCCACTCCATCATCTCATCATATTTTTCCATAACTTCATCGAAGTTAAGGTACTCAGATGTGATCGGCTGATAAGCCGGTCCTACCTGAACTTTTGTCTTCTCATCAACACCACCGTTGATAGCGTAAAGAAGACACTTAGCAAGGTTTGCACGAGCTCCGAAGAACTGCATCTCTTTACCTGTCTCTGTAGCAGATACGCAGC